>JGI24698J34947_10001188_pt1 | contig 13599 bp, 26 predicted proteins | sample TergutMp193P3_FD_34947 | JGI IMG/M metagenome (IMG submission 34947)
CAACCAGTAAAGCAAGGACTTAAAACCTCCCCGTCGATTGGAGACCTGTAATTCTCTACGAATTCATGAACCTGCCATGCCAGCTTGTTCGGAGTAGAACGTCCATCACCGGACTTGTTTAAACCTTCAAAAACCTCAGCCGTGGGAGTGCAAAAAAGAAAATCCCAAGTCATACACTATCCATAAAACAGTCTGGGATGAACGGCTTTATTCTTCTAAACATAATCCATGCAATCTGAGGAATAAGAGAATTACCATAACAACTCAGCATCTGCTTCATATTTTCTCTTTTATCAAAAGTGACAGGGAAAGGGACTGGTTGTCCATTGACCCCCATGAACCACGGAACCCCATTAACCATGCACTGAACTCTGGGTTTAACGTCCCAACCCCCTTCCAATTCAGAATATTGTTCACACCCCAAACCAAACCCTCGTACTCCCGCTTCCTCATGCTGAAGGTGTCTGACCCATCGTGAGCTATTGGTGTTGGCCACATCCTCATGTCCAACACCTGCTCCTGCAATGATAGTTGGTAAGGCTGACCCGAAGGTCTTACCTCCTCCTGAATCATCCGTTCCTGCACTTCCCTTGATATTGCTCCCCCGGTTATCGTCGTCGGAGTCCTCCAATACTTCATTTATCTGTAAACCTCCCTCCCAGTCTAAAACAGCATAGACATCCTTACCACGTGTAAAGCCACCTAACGGCATATTCCTGCCAACAGGCTGACCTTGATGAAATAAACCGTCATTATTCACAGACCCGATATAATAAGAATCCAAAAAATTTGAGTCTCCCAAACTCATAACAGAGCGACCCGTTTTAACAAAAATCCTCCGCTTAAGCACAAAAGAAAATGGAACATAACCTGTCTCTAGATCATTACGATAAGCAACCAGCCAAAGCCGCTCCCTTAAATGAGGAGCTCCGACATCCGCAGCGGAAATAACCCTCCAATTACACGTGTAGCCTTCCTCCACCAAACCTGAAACCACCACATCCAAACCCAATGAAGCTAAATCCTTAACATTCTCTACTAAAACCACTAAAGGCTTGCAAACATCAACTAACCGCAAAAACTCAAACCATAACCCTGAATGCTTCCCCTGCAAACCTCTTCTTTTACCAGCGAGAGAAAGATCAATGCAAGGAAAGCTTGCTGAAAATACAAAGTTACTTTTCCCCTTGAACCCTAGAAACTTGGTTATGTCACCTAAAGCAATAGCATCAGGAAACCTTGTTTTAAAAACTTTACAAGCAAATGGATTAATTTCTGAAAAGTAGTGCTTATTAAATCTAGCACCTGCCCAGTAAGCACCGAGATCCCATGCTCCCAATCCACTGAAAAAACTTACGTAGGTAAAATTAGATTTTTCCATTTTCCGTATCTATTCGATGCGCAAGCATAATATCATTCACACACTGCATATCAGCATCGTAAAACAAGACTTTCATTACAACCATTGCTCCGTAAAACCGATTAGCGCAAACATTAAGCCATGCGTCCCAATAGTTTTTATTCATGCTCTTTCCCCATATATCAAATCACATTCTTTGCACCAATCACAACAGCAAAAAGAGGTATTACATGGCGTTTCAAAAAATAGATTACGAAACCAGCACTTCTCCAATAACCACCTATCTAACTTTCCCAGTAACTCCCTCTTCATCATTTTCCCCTCTTCCTAGTAGGCGTGGCAGATGGACTTATGTTCACAGTCTTTATTTTTTCAATAAAATTATTAGACTTCTTAGGCAAATTACATATAGAGGAACAAACGCAATCCTGATGACAAGACTTTGAGTTACAGTAGGTTACTTTATGCATTTATAATTCCTCTTCAATAATCTTGTTAATCTCTTTATCATTTTCTTCCTTCACCTTCCATTTAGCTTCAAGCTTCTCATAAAAGAACGAAACTGCCATAACTGGACTTAATACAATCCCAAACGCTACCACAACAGGCCACATAAAAATCACGCCCAATGCACTATCAGATCCCACCTTAAATTTTAAACAAATCAAAAAGGTTATAATAACACCAAGTAAATAACTGCCAACGACAAACATCCAAGTCATTCTAAATCACCGTCAAAAACAATAGGAGCCGAAATAGGAAAAACATCTTCAACAGAGTTAGTCTTATCCGAGGAAGCTGGCAAAGTCTCTGCCAGCTTAGAAAGAAAACCATCTGCAAACTTATAGCTCGTATCAACCAGATGCCTGCAAAAAAGGTCTCCCTCAACAAGAGATGCATCAACAGGAAAATTTACCTGATTAAATGCAAGGAGCTTTACCACGTCAGAATTTCCCATAAAGGATAGCAAAATATCCCTAGCCAAATAATCCCTTCGTAAACTACTAGGTGGTTTAAAAGCCATCATAACCTCCATCTAACCCAAACTTCTCTAACAGCTCCTCAAGCTCATTCACAAGCCCACACATATCCTTAACTGATATTATAAGAGGCTGATTTAATAGCTTATACCCGTGAAGCATTTTAATTAATGTAATAACATTCGAAAACATTATTTCACAATCCTCCAGCATACATATCACTATGCAAACTTTTCCTCTGCAACTAACATAACTTCTTAATAAAAGGCTCTGCATCCTCTAGGCTGACAGATACTCGCTTCATCCGGATTCTAGCTTTCACTGTTCTACAGAGCCTTTTATTAAGAGCAGGGGTGCGTAATCTACCTAACAGTTTCTTAGGTTGTTGTAACCTTGTCTTCTCGATTACACCGCTTCTCCCCTACCCAATAGCACCTACTACGCAACTAGAACCAAGTCCACCGCCTTCTGCAAAACAGGGTCACCATCCATAAAAGCCGCCATCTTCCAATCAGCAGACTTTGAAGTAACCCTCTTCGGTTTTGTATTTGACCGAAAATCAGATACTGCATTCACAAAACCCCAACCATCTGAAAAATGATTCCCCAAGTCATCTTTATTCCTGCAAAGGTCTCTTATCGTTACTCTTACGTCAGCGTTATTGGCTTTCTGACGTACAGTCCAAGAAGAATCCTCAGGGAATAACTTAAGAAGAAGATTATCCACATCAACCTTCTTCCCTGCCATCTTTTCTGCAAACTTACGGAGCGTATGGAAATAATCATCTGCCATGCGATAAGACCGTAAAGCCTCTTTCTGTCTTATGTCAGCAGAGGACATATGCCGAATAGAAATACCCCTGCCTACACCTTTCTCGAAACCATTTAAAGCCATACTCAAAGTATTGTTACACACAACCCTTATTCCAGTGGTAAACACTTTCATCGCTCCAGAACCATCATGAGAGTTAGACAAACAAAGATATTTATTAACCTCGTCATCTAAAATCTTCTCCGCAGGAAGGTTCAAAAGCATAAACACGCGCCGACCATTGAAAAGAGAACCAGCAGTCTCATAAACTGCCTCCCCTTCCTTAATTCCAACGAGATCGTCCGCAAACTTGAAAGCGTCTACATTCTGAATAATTTTGTACTTATCAGAAACAACACCCAACACCTCGTTAGTGTCCTCTCTCACATTTGCCATAAAACCTTTGATAGGAGAAATTTCTTGGTTACCACCTATTAACCGCAGAGAAGTAACCATTCCCTCAGAATAAATGTGAGCAGGGGTCACCTTCCAATCCAAGTGAGCCTCTCTTAAAGCGTCTTCAGAATTCATACCACCAGAAAGAACCACCCCAATGGAATGCCACGGTTTGATACCATTAGCTGAAACAAAACCGTCATTCTCCATAATTTCGTGTGCCATAATAAACTCCTTAGGACAAACGTCCTTTTAATAGTTGAGCCTCCACATCGTCAATAAATGCAGATCTCAGTTTTCAACTGCCTCTTGAGACCAGCTCGACCCGTCCCACTTGTAAATGTATTCCTGACCCCAGTCAAGATCTTTCAATTCCTCAAAAGAATCCACTTCCGTGGGAGCCGAATTGTTGTCGTACTCATAAAAAGAGCAAGCATCGAGAGAGGAACCTAAAACAGAGAGATCACCGCGAGAAATTAAAGCTTCTACTTTTTCTTGAGAGCTGTAATTCTCTTCCAAAACAGGCAAGTGACCGTAACCGTCATGATGAACGTAAACTGCCTTGATAGTCCCATCTGAAAACTTACCTGCAATAACTGAACGGGTGCTCATACCTTTGCTCCCTCGCTACCAGCCTCCACAAGACCCTTCTCTTTAATAAGAGAACGAACCTGATCTAAGGCATGAGACAGGTTATCCCTTGCCTCAGCCAGAGTAGGAAACTCAGACGTGATATCAAACTGCACCAAACCTTTAGCTGTAGTAGAAACGTTTAACCGTACCCTACTTTCCATACTCTGCACAGTAACCGTATCGTCTTTCATACAAACCTCCATAAAATAAGATAATCCTAATGTACAATACGAGAGTTGTATAACAAGTGTGTATAAAAAATAAGGCTATTTTAATTTAAGAGAAGATTTAGATGACTTGTTTAGAGACTGCTTATCAGAAGAACCACTGTAAGGTCTGTCTGGACAATAAGGACATCCATGAGTTGTTATTAAATGCCCGTACTTACCACAAGAAAGAACACCATTAATAAGAGTTTTAAATTGACAGATATGCACAAAACACCTTTAAAAATACATGATAAAACTTCATGGTTATACCCTAGTTTTTGTAGCCTTAAATTTGTCTCTCTTCCTCTTTAAAGACAAAATAGAATAGCATTTCTTACAAAAGGCTTGTAAATTATCAGAAGTAGCAGACGAAAAGCTAAAAGCCCCTAGAGGTCTCCATGAACGGCAACAGGAACAATGCTTATACTGTTGCCCTCTTAATGAAATATGCGGCTTTACTCGGCTAGAAGAAGCTAGAACAACAGAAGCACCATCAGGAACAAGAATGCCTAACATACCCTTGATATACGCAAACCTCACTTTAAAATACCCTTTCTACAATCAATCTAACCAAGAAAGAATCTCCTTTGGGATAAAAGCCAGTATAACTTTTGTTGCTGTAAACAGCCTCATAACCCTAATAGCTATTTTAATTAAGAACAGAAGGATTAGAATTGACCATGCTATTCTTAAGTTCTTCTGTGATCTTTTCAAGCTCTCCTCTAAGATTATTATTTTCTTCGAGTAATCGTTGAGCAAAGTCAATGAGTTCGTAAATTGTTTTTCCAAGATCGTCACTTGTTGCTGTGATGCGTTCCAATTCTTCTCCAGATCTTTGTTGTATTCTTTCAAGATCACTATTGATTTGTTCAAGTCTTCCAATTGCGATGTAGCCTTCTCTTGCAGAGTCAAAAGACTGGCTTGGTTGAGCTCCAGAGGTGCAACATCCTGACAAAATATACAGAATGAAAAAAAGAAGAACAACATAACCAAACATATAAAAAATCTTAGGAAACCAACGCATTTCATTTTTTCTCCTTCTGTAATTTAAAAAATAGACTGAATAAACTATTCAATCCTCACTCCGTAATTTTTTGACACCCTGTCATAATCAGCTTTGGAGTACCTTACATGATACCCATCTGTTCCATTTGCCCTGTTTCCATAAGCCAACGTGTTGCCGTAGGGATCGTCGATAATCAATTCTTTTTTTAATTCGTCCCATCCAACAACTATAACGTAATGCCCCGCAATCCCCTCATACCTACCGGAAAAGCAAACTGGTATATTTCGTTCAACATAAGATACGCATTTATTGAATGTCAAATCAGGCACAAACGCAGCGGTATTATAGTTAAACAATTTGTTTACTGCAAACACCATACAGTCTGCCCAGAGATAAGGCTCTATCTCCAAATCATAAGGATGCCACTTTCTCCAGTTTGCCCTGACTTCATCGTCGTTGTCTAACAGCCAACCTAACCCGTCTTCAGGCTGATTTGATTCTACGTAGAATGCAAGTTCGAGTAACGGGGATAAATCATACTTTCTTACATCAATCCCCTGCGTAACGGTTGTGGCAAAACAGGCGGAGAACGGCCTTGATTTATTATTTGTCTGAGAGTACCTGTCTGATCTGTTAGGTGCTAGGTCAATCATTTTTGTCTCCTCTTAATTTTTTACCGCATTTATAATCTGTGTAGCGTCTGCCGTCCCTTTTATATCAAGATTTTTACTAAACCCTGCTTTAATCTCAGCGTTTATTTTGGCATTAGAAACCATTGTCTCGATTCCTTTTTGTAAATTGATCGCCATGACAAACGTAGCCGCAACCCAACCGCCCGCGAGGATATACATAAAAATGGTCTTAAGGTACTCTATGGCTTTATCTCCACCACTAGCAAAAATCCACCAAAGTATGGTAGCAAATAACATCGTGTAAACTGCCCAAGCCAAAAAAGACATGGAAGTGATTATCTTTGCCCAACCAACTGCAAATTTTGCCCAAGAAAATTTTTGCTCTTTTTCTACAAGTTCGATTTCTTGCTGTTCTTTTATCTCACATTTTTCTTCGGTTGTATTGCACATTTTATCCTTCCTTATTTATTTATGAATATAATATTGAGGAGCGTGCAAGGCTTTACATAACCCGTTCCACACCAATGGATCCCTGTGCGCCAAGTCATTCAATAGAAATAGTTTTGTCTCAGAATTGCCTTCGTTTTGCAGAAATTTTATTCCTGCCGCCATTCTGTCAATCAGCAAAAGCTCTTCGTTGAACGTAGCAGCTTTATAACTTTCCATCATATACTCAAACTGCGATTTTTCTATACTGGTTATCCTTTCCGAATTTTTCTCAACGTTCGTTTCAATAAGCGTTATTTTACTTTTAATGTCCTCGTCGTTCTGCAACAGTCTTTTTATTGCGTCTTGTATTTCGGAAAGTGTTTCTACTGTCATCCCCGTGCTTAGACGCTTTTTCTCAATTATTACGTCCATAATCTTTCCAAGCACTCCGAATTTTGCCAAGACAAAAATAAGCACCACAAGTACGGCGATAAACATTCCTGTTGTAGATAAAGAAGTTAATGCCCAATGAATCTCTTCCTTGATTGTTTCCTCACTCATTTAAACCCACCCATAATCCACTTTTTTAAACTTCAAAACTCTTCTCTTAGCAAACCAATTACTTTGACCCTCAGTTTCCTCTTTGTTCTTGAGAGGGATAAGAGTAATTATTATTATGTTAAGGGAATAGCTCCAATTAAGACAATTGAACAGATAGTATTAAACCTAATTATATGTTCAAAAACACCCATACCTATATATAAAATAAGAAAAATTATTTAACCTTTAATCATCTATAAAGACTCCATCATCCAATTCATACACACAATACATACCTTCACGATCAATTTCTATTATACGACCCAGATAATCGTCAGCTTCTTTAGGATTTAAAAATGCTCTTAATAAAAGATCCGTACCTTCAACACATTTAAAAACACCGTACACTTAATTTCCCCTTACAAAATCATATCATTCAAAACAGACTCCTGCATAACACACTGAGCAGGAGACTTAGAGTCAGCACCGTCCCTAAACCGTAAAATCCTTGCGTTAGATAAAGCCCTAGACTTTGAAGATATATCTTGACCTTCAATCTCGGCTACACGACCAATCCACTGAGGATTCACAATCACTGAGCCATTAACATCTTGAGAAGTAATAGATTTCCTTATCTCATCAGATATACCAGATACCAACGCAATGGGATGAACCTCGCCAGAAGGAAGTAAATGAACAGAAAAACCGACTGCCCCAACCATACCTGAATATTTGCCTTCACCTGGAGTAAAACGCCCGTCAATAAAAGCGTCGATAGAGCCGCCAAGAGACTCACTTGTATTACGTTTCCATTTGATAAAACCAGCACCCAAGCCGCCCCTTGCCTCTTTACCATTGTAAACAGAGCCGTCCACTTTCAAAACTAAACCCTCTCCACCCTTTGCTGTAACAGCCTGGTAGAAAGATAGCTTGTCGTTATAACCTCCTCGAATTATCTTAACAGGCTCTATCCACTTTAATTGAGGAAGGGAAAGACGGTCTGCCGCTTCGTGAAGTTTCGTTATAACCTCGTCTAAATATTTTCTGCGGGTTATTAAAGAGTCACTGATTAAAGATTTGTCGTTAAACATTATACAGTCAAAAGCTTCAAAGCGCAGCGGGTAGCCAGCCTCTGCTTGCATTCGATAAGAGTCCAACTGGTTCATTCCTAACATAGCTACAACTGCCGCAAGCATAGTATCAATAACTATTCTACCGTTAACAGAAGGATTTAAAGAAATAAGCTCACCGTCAATTACAAAAGAAAACGGAAGAATGTCTTTAGTTGTTTCCCTGTCCCAACCGTAGACTTGATCATTATAGGAACCAAAAAGAAAGTCAGTAACACTTCTATTACGAGAGAATAATTCAAAACCAACCCCCGGAAAAAACGAAATAAGGAGACGCACTCCATCGCATTTTTCTTCCCCTGTAACGTCAGACCTATCTATAAAATCATGAAACTGCCTAGAAGACTTAAAAACAGTCTGAGGCTCTGCAAGCTGTGGACTTTCTATAGTATCGTGAACCCAATTACACCCCGGCAAAAGTAAACCTTGATTAGCTAAATTATTTAGAGAGTAGCCTTCAAGAGCTTTTATATAGTCTATCTTCTTTAATTTACCGTCCTTACCAGACCCAATGGGAGTCAACCCAAAACGTGAACACTCTTGCTGTAGATCGCTTAAATTACCAACATTAGCCATACCTTAATCCCTCCCTTTTCTGTTTAAGTGTTTTTATAGAACGTTAATATCATCGAGAATCTTTAAAGACCAACATCAGTATTAATGAGATAACTAAGCCACCAAGCCAGCCTATAACAAGACCAGATAAAGGGTTAAGTTCCATTTTTTATTTTCCCCAGATGAGATTTATTCAATTCATCAACAGCTTGCTGAAATTGCTCCCGTGAACAGTCTGTGTAAATTGGTACTCGACAATTAAGGTAATAAATTTCTGCAAATGGAGCTATCCCTGGTTTACGTGGGCTGTAAGGATCCCCTTTTGTACCTTCATTAAAGCGTATCGCTGTTACTGCATTTTCATTCACATATACATCACTGATTAACATTTCGTTCTTTTACCTCCACAAAATACACTGAACATCCCTATGCTTATGCATAAACTCGGATGGGTAACATCCAGCCACCAACAAAGCATCGATGTAATCTGCAACTGACAGACTATGACCACTCTCGTAGACATAATCTGTAGGCCAATCATTATCCTTCAAGTGAAAATAAAACGACTCTCCAGTTCTAGGCAGAACCCCAACAGGAACCCCAGTATGTTTCAAATTTAGTCAGCCTCCCATTAAGTTAGATTCAGTGTAATCGTACTCTCCCCGTTCCTCTTGATCTATCTGTTCTTCAGACTGAGGTTCGTTTTCATCAGGCAGTAACTCACTATCGGAACCTTCAGAAGGTTCTTCTTTCTTAAAAGCGGGTCTAAATTCCACATGTTCAGCCACAATAGAAACCTTAGATTTCTGCTTTCCATCAGGAGCAGTCCAACGATCTTGTTTTAATCTCCCAACAACCCTGACACCCCTCCCCTTTTTTCCCCTCTCAACTACTGCTTCCGCAAGCTTTTCCCAAGTAGTGATTGTAAGAAAAGAAACTTCTTTTTCAAAACCAGACTCTCCTTTATAAAAATGGTTGGTCGCTATGTCAAAATTACACACAGAAGTACCCTTAGGAGTCTTTCTCAACTCAGGGTCTCGTACCACAGTCCCTTCAATCAAAACACTGTTTAAATTGTTCATTACCCACGCTCCTTTTTCAAAATTTACTGGCAAACTCATACAAGATGCCTTGCTTTTTTTCTCTTTGACTCCCCAGAACCATGAAGCTTAAAGTTTCCTACCTCTTCCTGGTTATACCAATTAGCCAAAATGATTTTCACACAATCTGGACAGAGACAATTGTCTTTTTCAGACAAATACCAAAAATCAGACCCTTGGAAAACATTTTTAAGAAAGTCCCCCAAGCTAACAGGCTTAGTTTTCTTACACCGATCACACTGGAATACTTTCTCACGTGATACCGTTTCCTCGTAAACAACAGCCATAAAACCTCCTTTAGGAACAACATCTTATACGAAAAGAAATTATGTGAAAAATTAAAAATACTTTGAAAGATTTGTAAGATTAAAAATAGAAACCCCTGCCACTGATGCCTTTAAGTTGTTAATAATTTAGATTAATAGCTGCCCCTCTGCAACGCCACTCATTTATATCCTTACATATCAAGTCTATAGTTTTTTCAGACATGCCTATATCTTTAAGAGCCTCTCTATAACCCAACTCAAAAATACCTTTAAATTGCTCACAACTAACTTCTTTTACTTCTCTACCTAAAAAGACACTACTTTCTTTCCATTTCATAACCGCAAGAACTTCTACATTCATAATTACCTTCCTTCAACTTCGATACAGTTTAAAAAGAAAATTAGTCAACCTACAACTGGAGTTAATTATGCACATCAACAGGAAGAATTAATTCTGGCCACTTATCACTTTTACATAATGGACGAATCTCACTTTTAGTAGACTTAAAATCCTGTATATCCAACTCCATACCTACATAAGGTCTACCCCTACTATGATCCATTACAAGCTGATGACCGTCAGAAGTTTCCACACGAGACTGAAACTTCTTCCCCGACCGCACAATGCGAGAAATTGTTAACTTTGCCATACCTATCTATCTAAAAGTTAAACCCCTCAAGCTCGTCCTCAGTATCGGCAATCCAATCATCAACCATTGATGCCGTGAGAACAGAAGAAGGAGTAGCAGACTCTACCTCCTTTCGCTTCTCCTCTTTAGGTAACCATAAACCATTCTCAGCTTGTTTTACCACAAAAGTCTGTCCATAATTCTTACCAAGCTCAATTTCAGCTTGTAATTTTACAGGCCAATCAGAAGGAGTCACCGAAGACATAGTGTCCCCAAAGTCAGGCAAAAACTGTGGAAGAACAGATCTATCTTCTGCCCTAAAAACCATCTCATCATGTAGACTTAATACAAAAGAAATACCACTCCCGTAATATTTACCTTTTGGAAGGTAAAGCATCTTCCAAAACTTAACCATAAGAATCCGCATCATTATTGCTGCTAATCCCTGCACAGATTGATTCACGCAAGTCCTATCCCCAAACTTGTGCATATTACGGTTAGCCGTGTGATAGTAAGAGTAAACACGCCGTTCAAAACCGTAAAGATTTTTTATACTACCCGTTGTTCTACCCTCAAGCATTACTTTATCCTTCCATGCATACAGGCGAGGGAGAGCAGACTTATACTTAACAAAAAATTCTCTGGCTTGCTCAACAGGCCAACCAGTCTGATTAGCAATAACGTATTCAGGATTTTCAGTTTCGTACATTACCCCAAAATTTATCCCTTTAATTATACCCCTCTCATCCCCTACTATATCCCTCCCGTAAACATTTCTACCAGTAGCCTTGTGTAAATCAACGCCTGCTTTAATAGCGTCTAACCACGTAGTCTCATTAGCTAACACAGCAGGGATTACAAGCTCCTCCTGTGTGAAGTCTGCCTTAATTATCATACCATTCTCAGAGGCACAAAAAGCAGACCGAACGTTCATATCTGACGATCCAGTCTCAACATAATACTGACCAGTACCTTCGTCCAAAAACTCAAACTCAAAGGTCTCAGGATTGTAATTCAATTCCCTACACACCTTATGAGGCTTAGGAAGCGTCTGCATACTTATTGGAAGGTAGTAATCGTAAGCCTTCCGTTTAACAGTAGCTTTCCCGGCAGAAAGACGGAGCGTAGCAGTATCATGATCCTTAAAGTTAAACCGTATAGGCTTGCCAGACTTCCCTGCAGTTAACATAGGCGTAAGATAAGAACTTTGAAGCTTTAACAACTTTGAGTACCGTATCATCAACTTTGCAGGTTCACACCCCTTGTCAGCCAAAACCTGTAATAATTCCTCTTTCGTACTCATTACTTTAGTGCCGTCTTTCTTAGGCTTGTTCCAAACCCCAGTGCTGTAACCAAGTCTTAAAAGAAGATCTGACTTTTGATAAGAAGAACCAAGATTTATAGTCCCGTAAGACTCAAAAAATTGTGATTTCACAGTTTCAATCATCGTAGCAACATCCACAGAAAGCTTCTCAACATAAGGCACGTCAATAAGCTGGTGCTGTTCCTTAAAAGAAAATAAAGCATTTTTAAACTCTAAATGAAGCTGAAGCATAAAAAGGTAATGTTTCTTAAATATTTTATATAACTGAGAACCTAACTCCAAAGTAGCATAGGCATCGTAACCTCCATACACAATTAAAGTCTTAGGATCAACTGAGTAAATATCTTCCCATACATCTTCCTCCATACCCCAGTTAGGCAAACCTAAGAAGTCCTGAGCCGCCTGTTTCAAATTAAGCCCAGTTTTAACATTAGAATCCATTAACCATAGTAAATCCAACCCGTCATAACAAGTCCAAAACTGTTCTTCACGAAAACCCAAACAGTGCATTAAAATCTGCTGATCGTAGTAACGGTTCCACATAAAAACAATAGGCTTAGACAGAAGAACAGTTAGTAAGTTAATTAAAGATTCCTTATCAGCCAAATTCTCTCGCTTATCTTCTGCGAAAAATCCAGTGTAGAAAAAACCAATAAGATTGTTGTTATTAGGAAGACCGATATTTATAGAGATTAAACTAGCCTCATCCCATTTAAGACTACTTGTTTCAGTATCAAGAGAAACATAATCTGCCTCTTTTATTTGAGAGAGGAGTAAATCATAATTTGATTGTTTGATTACTTGAATATTAGGTTTAAACCCTAACTTCTGTGGAACCTTGCCCCAGTTTGTCTGCCCGTAGTAATTCACATAAGAGTTAGTTTTTTGTTTTCTAAAATCTGATTTTTGCGTATAGGTATTATAAGGCATGATCCCCTCCCACAGGTGTACCAAGCCTTATACGAAATTATGGAAACTACTTGAAACTTAGAAAGCCTACCCCATCATCTTAACTAAATGGTCTACACCTTTGTTAAAATAAGCTGAGTTCGTTGATAAATAGGAGCCAACCCATTTCTTCCAGACCGAATAGGGTGTAGACTATCGCTGCAAAATAAATCTCTTACAACACTAAAAACAAAATTATGACTTTTAAGAGTTGTATAATCTTCTATAGCCTTCCCAACAACATGTATATCAAACCCTATCGGTATTTTACTCCCGTTATGCTTTAACAAGTAAGCATCCGCACCTTTAGGAACAACCAAAATAGAATCTTGATCGTACTTATTTGCTAGCTCTGATAAACAAGAAACAAAAAAATCTGTGTCTTCCTCGTAATTTATCACACAATAGGATTCCTCAACAACCCCACTATAATGACCCCCAACCTGAACAAAACCAAAACCCAAACCCTCGAGATCCATTGCAAGCTGCTTATTTTGTCTTTTATTTTCTTTCTTACTTACAGAATCCCCTTCTTTATGAACATTACCAAGAGAATCCTTCTCACCCTCTTTATAAAACCCGTAGCCACCGTCAGAAGGGTTGTTTCCAGTACGATATGCCGTTATAAAAATAAGGTCTGCCTTTTCCCTAT
>JGI24698J34947_10001189_pt1 | contig 13593 bp, 9 predicted proteins | sample TergutMp193P3_FD_34947 | JGI IMG/M metagenome (IMG submission 34947)
ACATTAACAACCAATTATTTGTGAGCAAATATCAACTTTATCTACCCAATAAAGAGGAGTTAGAAAAAGAACTAATTCGATTAATAGGAAAATGAAAGTTATCAGGTGTGCTTCAAATAGTTTGCCGTGAAGTTTGCCAAGGGGCGTGTATGTGGCGAAGGCAGGCGGTAAAACAGTTAAGGTGGTGAGGTAGGGATAATTTTATATATTATGGGCATGATAAAAAATGCTATGGCCAGAACTTTGACATATCTCGTTTTGGCATCCCTGCTTTTTTTTGGCTGTGCCGTTAGTAAACCGGCAGAGCCTCATGAAGAAACCGCCAAGTCAGAGCCTGAAGATCCGGAAGCATATTACTCTACAGGAGTTGATTATTATCTCAAGCAGGATTACGACAAAGCGATAGAATATTTTGAAAAAGCCATTGAATTGAAGCCCGATTATGCAGATGCCTATTACAATATTGGAGTTGCTTACGGCAAAAAACAAGAGCACGACAAAGCCCTTGAAGCATACAAAAAATCCATTAAATTGAGGGTTGACAAGGCGATTGCATATTACCAGATTGGGAATGTTCATACTGAAAAGCAAGAGCACGACAAAGCGACTGAAGCATACAAAAAAGCCATGGAATTGATACTTGAACAGGCAAACACATATTTCAATATTGGAACTGTTTATGGTAAAAAAGAAGACTACGATAAGGCAATTGAAGCATACAAGGAAACTATAGGGATAAATCCTGATGATGCGAACGCATATAACAATATGGGGGTTGCTTATGGGAAAAAAGAAGACTACGACAAAGCGATTGAGGCTTATGAAAAAGCCCTTGAGCTAAAACCGGACGTAGCAGGGATATATTTAAACATTGGAATAATTTATGGCAAAAAACAAGATCACGGCAAAGCGATAGAATATTTTGAAAAAGCCATTGAATTGAAGCCCGATTATGCAGAAGTCTATCAAAATATGGGAATTGCCTACGAAAAGCTGGGCGANGAAACCAAAGCNGCGGAATACAAAAGCAAAGCGGCAGNAATTTTCTAAATTACCCCCCATGCAAAAATTCTTCCTGCCNCTGCTAGCCCTCCTGATTTTCTCCTGTGGAAAAAAAGAACTGGAAACATCGCCGCAAAACCTGCTCGCAAGCGAACTTGCCGGGCAAACNATAACCCTGGACAATTTTGTTTCCGCAAAACCTGCGGCTGTTCTGGGTTCTCGCAGCGCTATAGAACTGGAATTCAAGCAGAATATGGTATTGCAAAGCGCAGTCGGGGAAAATTTAACCCTCAGCCCCATTGATTTTGAGCCGGCCATAAAGGGTAAGGCAAAATGGCTTACTACCTCGCTCTTGCAGTTTACGCCCAATGACCCCATGCAAAGCGGGCAAACTTACAAGGCCAGGTTCAGCGGTAAAAATGCCTTTGGGAATTCCGTAAATGTAGATGATTACAGTTTTGAATTTAAAATTATTCCCAATGAAGTTCTGGAAATAACCGGCGGTTTTGAATCGGTAGCCGGAAAGGTGAACATGGCAAAACTCATTTTGGAACTCAGATTTGCAGACAAACCCGACAGCGTAAAACTTACAAAGGAGTTGACTCTTAACTTTAATTCCAGAAACATGCCGTACAGAATATTTTTTGACGGGCGCGGGAATTTTGTCAAGATAGAAAGCGAAAACGTGCCCCGCACGGAAAAAGCCCAGAACGCGGAAATAACCTTGCCTAAAAGCTGGAGCGCAAACAACAAGCCGTTCTCCGAAACCTTTTTGCTGCCGGCTACCGGAAGTTTTGTAGTTGTTAATTCCAAGGAAGCCGCCGCGGAAAACAGCGAAAAGGCATGGGAAGTAGTTTTTTCAGACCCTATTGCAAGCGACAGGGACGTTTCCGGTTTTGTGAGCATTTCGCCGAACGTAAAATACAAGGTTTCGGTTAAAAATAAAACCCTAAAGGTAAAAGGCGATTTTTCCTATGGAGTGCAATACACGCTCAAAATTGAAAAGGGGTTTCCAAGTGCCTACGGAATAAAAATGGAAAACAATTTTGTAAAGTCGTTTTTGTTTAATGACGAAAATCCCCAGTTGAAGTTTGTTGGCGGCGGCTTGTTTTTGCCGCTGGAAAACAAGGGGCGCCTGCAGTTAAAAAGCATGAATCTGGCAGGGGCAAAACTGGAAATACAGGAAATTCTGCCGCAAAATCTGATGTTCTTTTTGCAGAATAACGATTTGCGTTCCTCCAGCGACTATATTTCCGATATTGAACGGACGGCAAAAAACATCTTTTCAAAGGAGATTAAATTTGAAAAACCCGGGAGAAACAAGTGGTTAAAAACGGAAATTGACATCTCCGACTATTTTGCAAAAAAAGCGGGCGCGGCATATATTGTAAAGCTGAACTACAATTCCAAGAATCTCATAGCTTCCTGCAAAAACAAGAGCCAGGACTATTCGGAAAGCGATTTGGTTTACGAGAGCGAGAATTATTACGAAAATCCGTGCGACGATTGGTTTTATTACTACGGACGTAGAGATTCGGAAAAAATCCTGATTGCCTCTTCCATTGCGCTAACGGCAAAAATGGAAGGCGACGGTATTCACGTTTGGGCTACCGATGTTGAAAATTCCAAGCCTGTTTCCGGCCTGCTTCTGGAATTATACGGTAAAATAAACAATATTCTGGCTACGCAAAAAACAGATGCAAACGGATATGTATTTTTCACCGTGAAAAAGGACAGCACCGGGTATGGCGAGGGGTATGTTGTAAAGGGGCAGGGGCGTAGAGGGCTTGCCTTGCTCAAACTCACCCAGAACAACTGGGAAACAAGCCGCTTTGATGTGGGCGGGATTCGGGAAAAAACCAGCAGTGCAAGATTGTTCGGCTACACGGAAAGAGGCGTTTACAGGCCCGGCGATACCATTCATTTTTCCGGTATTGTGAGAGAAGGCATAGAGCGCGCCCTGGCAAACCTGCAAATGTCCGTTTCCGTAAAAAATCCTCTGGGTTCCGTTGTTTTTGAGGGTTCTGCAAAAACCTCCGCAAACGGAATGTTCTCTCTGGATATTCCAACGGAATTGAATTCGCCAACAGGCAAATGGCTTGCAACAGTAAAAAGCGGCGGAAACGAGTGGCAGCATTATTTGCGGGTAGAAACAATCAAGCCCAACCGTTTAAAAAATACCTTTGAGCTTCCCGAAAAGCTGAACGGCGCGGAGATAAAAATAAACGAAACATTCAAAAGCAAGTACCTGTTCGGAGCGCCTGCCGCCGGATTGAAAGCGGAAATTGATTTTTCGCTGAAAAACAAGTCCCTGGAATTTTCTCGCTTCCCGGATTTCACTTTCAAAAATCAAATGAAGCGTTATGAAGAAGGAGATGATGAAACCCTGTTCAAGGGAAATCTGGATAGCGACGGCGAGGCAAAAATTTCCCGGACAATCAATTTGAAAGACAANAATTTTCCCGAGGCGGCAATCATAAAAATGCACGCCGTAGTTCATGAAAACGGNGGCGGCTTTACGGAAAGCTGGCATTCTTCCGTTGTTTATCCATATCCTGTTTTTGTGGGATTAAAAGCAAGGGATTCCTGGGCGGATGTACGCGTAGGCGATACCTTGCGNATTCCCTTTGTTACCCTTGACGAAAGCGGCAAAATTGTATCCGGCAGAAAACTCTCCGTAAAGATTTATCAAAACCGCCGCTATTCCTGGTGGGAAGGCGATTACTACGACCGCTGGGATTTTAGAAAGCAAAAGCAAACCTACCTTGTTCACGAAGAAACTGTCGGAAGCGGAACCGCCGTAAAGGAATTCAAATGGTCGCCCGAAAGCGATGGAACGGTTGTAGTTGAGATGGAAGATATTGAGGGCGGGCACAGCGTATCGCAGTTCATTTACGCTTCCCGCTGGGGCGATTCCGAAAACATGCGGAATATTCCGGAGGCGAGCCACTTGAATCTGGTGAGCAAAAAAACAAGCTACTACACGGGGGATTCCATTTTCATTTCCTTTGATGCTCCCGCAAACGGAAATGCCATAGTTACTCTGGAATATTCCGATAAGATTCTGGAAACAAGACTTGTGCAGGCAAAAGCCGGCAAAAATGANGTTTCCTTTGTCGCTGCAAAAAATATGCTGCCCAATGTTTATGCGGTTGTGAGCCTGTTTTTGCCCTTGAAAAGCGTTGAAGGGGAAAAACCGATGCGTTATTACGGAGTTTTGCCGATTAAGGTAGAAGACGAAAAAACAAAATTGAATCTGGCATTGAATGTTCCAAAGGAGGTTAAGCCCGGCGATGAATTTTCCATAGAGGTGGCAAATAATTCCAGGGAGAATGCCTCCTTTACCCTTGCCGTTGTAGATGAAGGCTTGCTTGACCTGACAAATTTCAAAACGCCCGATCCCTGGAAATTTTATTTTCAGAAAATTGCCCTGGGAGTAAAAACCTCCGACAACTACGACGAAATCATAGGCGCCTTGATGCCGGATATGGATTCCTATTTGTCCATAGGCGGCGATGAAGATGTAACAAACAGATCCGGAGAGCAAAAAACGCGAAGGTTCAAGGCGGTTTCGCTGTTCAGCGGAGTTCAGGAAGTGAAAGCCGGCAAAAGCGAAAAAATCAAGTTCAAGATGCCGCAATATGTAGGTTCTGTCCGGGTGCAGTTGATTGGCGTTTCCGAAAACGCATTTTCCAAGAACGAAGCGGATATCACGGTTAAAAAATCGCTCATGATTTTGCCAACCGCTCCCAGAGCTACAAAGCCCGGCGATAAATTCAAGGTCCCTGTTTCCGTATTTGCAATGGACAATGATGTTAAGAATGTGAATGTGCAGATACAGGTATCTTCGGAACTCAAGGTGAGCGGCAAAAACAGTTTTAATCTTTCCTTTGAAAAAATCGGCGAACTTGACGGCGATTTTGAGGTTGAAGCNCTGTCTGTNCTGGGTTCCGCAAAAATAATTGTGAAGGCAGAAAGCGGAAAGCACAAGATGTCCGATACAATAGATTTGCCCGTGATAAGTTCATCCGCAATTTACACGGAAGTTTTGCAGCATCAAATTTCTGCGGGGGAAAGCTGGCAAGGCAAGATAAATCCCTTTGGAATAAACAACACGCACAAGGCAACTCTTGTGCTCAGCACAATGCCCAACCTGGGCGCAGACGAGCGGCTGGATTACCTGATCAATTATCCTTATGGCTGTCTGGAGCAAACCGTTTCCGGTATGTTCCCGCAATTATATATCAGCCAGTTCAGGGATTTGGATTCAAAGAAAAAACAGGAAATCACCGGCAACGTAAATGAAGGAATTAAACGGCTTGCGCAGTTCTCAAAGGGCAAGGGATTTTCTTACTGGCCCAACCAAAGCGAAGGAAGCGCGGATTTCTGGGCAACGAGCTATGCGGGTCATTTTATGCTGGAAGCAAAGAATGCGGGCTACTCAATTCCTCAAAATCTCTTGAACACCTGGGAAAGCTTTGAAATAGAGCAAAGCAAAAAGGAATCGGCATTCGGCAAGGGCTACCGCAATCAGGCATACAGATTGTTTTTGCTGGCAATGGCAGGCAAAGAGCAAATGGGCGCAATGAATTTGATGAAGGAAAATAATCTGGAAAAGCTAGACTGGCTTGCCAAATATCTGCTTGCCGGTGCCTATCACGCCGCCGGAAAGGAAGCCATTGCAAAACAGGTCCTGGAATTCAGCGGAAATTCCCTGATTGACTACAGGGAATTTTCGGGAACCTACGGTTCAACCTTGCGAGACCGCGCGCTTGCCGCCTTTGTTTTGGCCAGGATGAAAAAGTTTAAGGAAGCCCTTGACATTTATCAGGCTCTTGCCAAAGAGTGGAATTCCAGAACCTGGTGGAGCACCCAGGAAAGCGCTTTTGCCCTGCTCGCCTTTTCCGCTCTAAAAGACATGCAAACTTCCGGCGATGTGGAAACGCAGTGGAGCGTAAACGGAAAGGGAGAAAAGGTTATTGTTAAGGCGAATAAGCCCGCGAAAATAGATTTGAGTTCCTTTGGTTCCGCGGAAGTTCTGGTCAAGGCCCTGAACGGAATTGTTTTTGCCGAACTCCAAACGAAGGGCTTGCCAATGGAAGACGATATAAAAACGGAGAACAAGGGGCTTGCCATGGAAAGGGTTTTGTTTGATCAAAGCGGGGAAAGAATTTCCGTTTCGGAAATAAAGCAGGGCGAAGCATTCTGGATTTTGTTCGGGGTAAGGTCATTTGCGTCGTCTCGCCTTGAAAATCTGGCCTTGTCCAGTATTTTGCCTTCGGGTTTTGAAATTTCCAACGAGAGGCTAAACGAGTATAATATTCCCGAGTGGCTGAATAACAGGCGTATTTCCGTACCGGAATACATGGACATAAGGGACGACCGTATTAATCTGTTCTTCAGTCTTAACTCCGGCGAAACAAAAATCTTTGCCGTGCAAGTGCATCCGAGTTATGCAGGCGAATTCAGATGGCCAGGTTTGGTTTTGGAAGCGATGTACAGCCCGGATTATTTTGCCAGGATTGCGGGGGAGAGGGTAAAGGTTTTATAATTTTGCCGAACAATGATCCAGCCCACCCCATACAAATACGGCTTTGTAACCGACATAGAAACCGAGGCCTTTGAAAAGGGGCTTTCGGAGGAGATCATTCGCCGGGCAAGCCGTATTCGCAAGGAGCCGGAATTTCTCCTGAATTTTCGCTTGAAAAGCTACGAAAAATTTTTGACGATGAGTCCGCCTGTCTGGGGCGAATTGAAATTTGAGCAGGTGGATTTGCAAGGCATAGTTTATTACAGCGCGCCGAAAAACAAAAAGGAACACGCAAGCATTGAAGATGTTGACCCTGAACTTCTGGAAACCTTTGAAAAGCTGGGAATTCCGTTGAGCGAGCAAAAGCGGCTTGCAAATGTTGCGGTGGATGCCGTGTTCGACAGCGTTTCGATTTACACCAGCCACAAGAAAAAACTTCTGGAAACGGGCATAATTTTCTGCAGTTTTGGCGATGCCGTAAAGGATTACCCGGAACTCATTGAGGAATATCTCGGCTCGGTTGTCCCCCCCGGCGACAATTATTATTCGGCATTGAACAGCGCGGTTTTTAGCGACGGCAGTTTTGTTTATATTCCTCCCGGCGTAAAATGCCCTATGGATTTATCCACCTATTTCAGGATAAACAACAAGGAGGCAGGTCAATTTGAACGCACCTTGATAATAGCAGACAGAGATTCGCAGGTGAGCTATCTCGAAGGCTGCACCGCCCCGGAATTTTCCAGCAATCAACTGCACAGCGCGGTTGTTGAACTCGTGGCTTTGGACAACGCAAGCATAAAATACAGCACCGTGCAAAACTGGTATGCCGGCGACAGGGAAAGCGGCAGGGGCGGCGTGTATAATTTTGTGACCAAAAGGGCATTGTGCAAAGGAAAAAACAGCCACGTAAGCTGGACGCAGGTTGAGGCAGGCAGTGCAATAACCTGGAAATATCCGGGCTGTGTTTTGCTGGGCGAAGGCTCCTCCGGTGAATTTTATTCCGTTGCCTTGACAAACGGCAAAATGCAGGCAGACACCGGCACAAAAATGCTGCACATAGGAAAGAACACAAAAAGCACAATAATAAGCAAGGGCATTTCCGCAGACCAAAGTTCAAACGCATACAGGGGCCTGGTAGAAATAAGGGCAAACGCGGAAAACGCCGCAAACTACACCCAATGCGACAGTATGCTCGTTGGGAACGAATGTGCGGCGCACACCTTCCCCGTGATAATTGTGCAGAACAAAAACGCAAAAGCCGAGCACGAAGCGAGCACAAGCCGCATCAGCGAAGACATGCTGTTTTTTCTGGAGCAAAGAGGCATATCCAGAGAAGATGCCATAGGCTTGGTTGTTGGCGGTTTTAGCAGGGATGTGTTCAAGGAATTGCCGGGCGAGTTTGCGAGCGAAGCGAGGTCGCTTTTGGCGTTGAAGCTGGAAAGGAGCGTGGGGTAGTTTAGCTGTAGGAACGCATCCACCCTACCGCTTCTTCAAGCCTTGCAAACTTCACCACTTCCACACCCTTCACTGCGGAAATTTTTGCATTTGCCGGCACAACTATTTTTTCAAAACCCAGGCGGTGCGCTTCCTTGATTCTCAAATCCAGGGAACTCACCGTGCGAATTTCTCCTGAAAGCCCAAGCTCTCCGATAACAATGCTGCGAGGCGGCAAACTTATGTTCAAGGCGTTGCTCACTACGGCAAGAGCAAGGGATAAATCAATGCCGGGATCGTCTAACCTCAGGCCGCCGGCAACCGAAACAAAAACATCCGAATTGCCGGTTTGGATTTTTGCAAAGCGTTCCAAAAGCGCAAGTATGATTGTGAGTCTCTTTGCCTCAACTCCGGCAGAAACCCTTTGCGGAATAGCATAGCTTGTTTTGCCTACCAATGCCTGAATTTCAAAAAGCAGGGCACGGCTTCCTTCTATGGTGCAACTGACTACGCTGCCGGGCGAAAGTTCCGCGCCTTCCTGCAAAAATACTCTGGAAGGATTTTGCACGGGTATAAGCCCGAGCGAAGTCATTTCAAAAACACCGATTTCGTCCGTTGCGCCAAAACGGTTTTTTACCGTTCTCAAAATTCTGTACTGCCCCTTTTTATCGCCCTCAAAATATGCAACCGTGTCCACCATGTGCTCCAGAATTCTGGGGCCTGCTATTTGCCCGTCTTTTGTGACGTGCCCTATTAGCATGGTGATTGTGCCGCTGTTCTTGGCATAAACCATGAGTTTCAAGGCGCACTCGCGAAGCTGCGAAACGCTCCCCGGCGTGCCCGGCAGTTCTTCGCTGTACATTGTCTGGATGGAATCTATTACCATCACCTGCGGCTTTATCTGCTCCGCGCATTCCAGAATCTTGTTGAGCGAGGTCTCGCAAAACAAAAGCATATCGCCGCCGGCTGCACCCAGACGTTCCGCCCTCAACTTAACCTGCGCCGCGCTTTCTTCGCCGCTAACATAAAGGCTCTTGCAGCCCGCTGCCGCTATTGTGGAAAGAGTTTGCAAAACAAGCGTTGATTTTCCAATGCCGGGGTCGCCGCCGATTAAAACCAGGGAACCCGGCGCCATTCCGCCGCCCAGGGTTCTGTCGAATTCGGGATTTGCCGTGGATAAACGCTTTGCGTGCTCTGTTGGCACCTGTGATATGGGTGTAGGCCTGGAACCGGCACTTTGCAGCATGGATTTTGCGGATATGCCCCTGTTGCCTTCAACTTCCTGCTCAAAAAGCGAACTCCACGCGCCACATTCGGGGCATTTGCCGGCCCATTTGGAGAATTTTTCTCCACATTCGCGGCAAACATACTGAATATTGCTTTTCTTGGGCGGCATTGATGGAAGATACAAATTTCTACCTTTTCTATCTTGTGTCAATAAAACGGCTGCTAAAATATTTGATGTCCGAAAGCAAATACTCCATCGCCAGAATAGGAGTGTTTATAGTTATTGCGCAGATTCTGGTTTTTTCGCTGGCTTCCTATTATCTTGAAAGCGAAATCGCCTGCCTTAGCCTTATACCCATAGTTTGCTTTTCATTTGTTTTTGGGGAATTATGGGGGCTTGTTTTTGCAACCGTCATAGGCTTGTGTTTTAGCCCGCTCTGGATAAACTTTAAGGACTACGGTTCCGCGTGGTGGATTTTCAGAACATTGAGCTATGACCTTGTAGCCCTTAGCGTTGGTTTTCTCGGCAGGTCACTGAAGCACTATATACTTTTTGAAGAGGAAATACGTTTCAAGGATATTTTCATGGAACTGCCCAATAAGCAGGCCCTTTGCAGAAAACTCACGGACATGTCCAAAATGCAAAAGAGCGGAAATTTTGCCCTGGTGGTGGTTGTTATATCCAACAGCAAAACGCTCTCCGAAACATTTGGAAACGAGGTGTTGAAAAGCATATTCAAGCAGTTCAGGGACAGATGTCTGGAAATTGCAAGAAGAATATCTTATGAAGCGGATGTTTATTCGCTGGACTCGGATAAAATGGCGTTCTTCTTTAAAAAAAACGAGGGCAATTCTTCGGATGAAAGGGAAAAATTTGAAACCGGCCTGATAAACATGTCAAAAAAGAATTTTCTGCACGACGGTTTTTTTGTGCATGGAGATTGCCATCTGGGGCTTTACCGCTTTTCGGACTTTTCGGAAATAAACTATGGGGAACTTCCGTTGAGCTATGCGGAAGAAGCCGTTGATATTGCCATAAAACAGATGCAGGACCTGGTTGTGTACGGGCCATCCAACCTTTCGCAAAAATCAAAATACTCAAAAGCCTCCGACATCCTGGGAGAGATAGACCTCGCTATAAGAAGCAGATGGATGTTCCTCGTCTATCAGCCCAAAATAGATATTGCAACGGGCAAAATACCTTCGGTGGAAGCATTGATAAGATGGAATCACCCCGTCAAGGGTTTTGTGCCGCCCAATATGTTCATACCGCAGGCGGAGCAGAGCACCTTGATAGAAAACATAACCGATTTTGTAATCAGGCAGGCTATTTTGCAGTTGAAACTCTGGCAGCGAAGCGGAATTTATGTGAATATTGCGATTAATATTTCAACCTACAATCTTTTGCAGCCGAATTTTGTGAACAAGGTTTTGTATTTGCTGAGTGAAAACAAACTGCCCCCGGAAAGTCTGGAAATTGAAATTACCGAAGGCGCCCTGATTTCGGATTTTCAGCACGTTCTTGACGGCCTCAAACGCTTTCACGATGCCCGGATTAAAATTGCCCTTGACGATTTTGGAACCGGTTATTCCTCCCTGCAATACCTGCAAAAATTGCCGATAGATTACCTGAAGATAGACCAGTCCTTTGTCCGCAATCTGGGGACGGGCAAGGAGTCAAAGGAAATTGTAAAGGCCATAGTTGATTTGGCTCATTCAATAAATGTAAAGACCATAGCCGAAGGCATAGAAACCATGGCCGACTATGAATATCTGAGCAACGTCAACTGTGATATGGGGCAGGGATTTTTCATGTCAAAGCCATTGTCGTCAAACACCTTTGTTTCGTGGTATTCGGAGAATAACGGAGTGTATAAATGCAAGTAGAAGAAAAATTGAATGAAAAGATCAGGGAACATGCGCTTTTTGCCGTGCTTCTTGACCCTGATTCCTCGGAAAGCGAAATATTTCTGGAAATCGGAAATATGGCTTTTGAAAGCGGCGCGGATTTGATTCTGGTCGGCGGTTCCCTGATGAGCCATGCGAATTTGCCAAGTAAAATAGCGGAGTTAAAAGCGCAGATAAAAATTCCGGTAATTCTTTTTCCCGGCGGTGCATCGCAGGTTGTGCCGGGTTTTGACGCAATGCTTTTTACATCCCTTGTGAGCGGCAGAAATCCGCAGTATTTAATAGAGGAACAGTTAAAGGGCGGCTTAATGGTAAAGGCACTTGGCATTGAAGCCTTTCCAACCGCCTATATGCTGATAAACAGCGGACCGGCCACCTCCGTGGAATACATTTCAAACACAAAACCCATACCGGCAAACAAACCGAAGCTCACAATGGCGCACGCCATAGCTGCGGAGTTAATGGGTATGCGCTGGACATATCTGGAGGCAGGGAGCGGTGCAGAAGACCCGGTTCCTCTTGAACACATAATCCTAACCCGTAAAGCCACGCATCTCAACATCATCGCCGGCGGCGGCATAACAACCCCAAAAGACGCAGTTGACCGCGCAAAATCCGGCGCAAACGTAATTGTAACCGGAACAATTTGGGAGCAGAATCTTGACATGAGATTGATGAAGGAATTTGCGGATGCGGTGCATTCAGGTTGACAACCTTTCTGTTGGCTATGGAAAGCCGGTGGCGGAGAATTTGTCTTTTGAAGTACCGGACGGCCTTACTTGCGTAATAGGTCCAAACGGCAGCGGCAAAAGCACGTTTTTAAAAACTCTTTCCGGCCTGATAAAACCGCTTTCGGGAGAGATTTTTCTTTTTGAAAAAAACTGTTCCAAAATAAGCGCAAACGAACTTGCCAAGCTCATAGCTTTTGTGCCGGCAAATTTTCCGGCGGAGACAAACATAAGGGTATTTGATTTTGTAGCCCTCGGCAGAAGTCCGCACACAAGTGCTTTCGGCAAACTTGAAAAAAGGGATGTGGACATTACGAATTGCGCCCTGGAGCAAACGGAAGCCGCAAGTTTTGCAAATCGCAGGGTTAACAGTCTGAGTGATGGAGAAAAACAAAGGGTAGCATTGGCCCGCGCCCTTGCCCAGGACACAAGAATTCTGCTCCTGGACGAACCCACCGCCTTCTTGGATTACCCTCACCGCATAAAATTATTTGAATTTTTGAAAAAGAAAAACATGACCATAATGGTAAGCACCCACGAACTGGACTTTGCAAAGCGCTACGCAGACAAAATTTTGCAGTTCAACGGGAAAGGATGGGCCAATTTTGAAGATTTTAATTTTNGCANANACNNNNTTCTGCTTCGTAATTCAGGTTCTCCGCAAGCCATGTCTGTGTGCCGATTTTTGCGGTTTTGTAGGTTTTGTTGGCGTAGGTTATTGTGNTGTCGCCCGAATGGGCGGTAAATGCTAGGAGAAGGATTGCAAGGGCAAGGTGTTTGTGGGGCATGGGGGTAATGTAGGAAATTCCAGAGTGCCGTTAAATATAGATGCCCATTTCTCCAAGTTTTTCCTGTGCATCTTCTGCAAATTTGTCTTTTGTTAATTTTTTAGCAGCGTATTCAAATCCCTCTTTGCGATTTGTCATGGCCCAAGTAATCAATAAAAAAATATCTCTTTCTGACGAAAAAAAAGCAAATCCTCTATTATAACCGAAATANTCAATAATAGAAACTGAACTCCAAGGTAGCGTCTTAGTTTTCTTTAAGATATTAAAAAATAAAAAATTAAGCTCTTGTTTGCTCGTTATGCCGTAATCATCAAATATAATTTCTAAGTTGGGAATCCAGCTTAACAAAAAAGTTATTAACATTAAAATTATTATAATCGCAACAGGAAACATCCACCAGAAATCGGGATCATTAGAACCACCATCTAGCATCTTTTTGATGCATACTAACATAACTATCGGAAGCCACCAAATAAATGCTGCCAATATCATGTTAAATCTCATTACAACCATATTTTCCTCCTTATTAAAGCGTTTTAGAAGCTAATTCTTTGAAATAACAGAAATCACGGTTTGAATTATCAAATCTATTTTTTCCTGCTTAATACGCCCTGCTTTATAAAGAATTAGCTCCTTGTCTGCCGTAAAAAACTTATCGGTTCTGATAAAACTAGCCAAAGGCAATGAGCCTGTCTCAAAATCATCAGGCTCTATATTTATGGAATATTCATTTTTTGCAGGCTTGCTCGTTATTTGGCATAAAACAATATCGCCATATCCTAAATTTGCCAATACAAATGCCGGTCTTCGCTTGGTTGCGGATAAATCGGAAAACGGAAAGTTTAGGACTACAATATCGCCTTTTACAAAGTCTTCCACGCTTCGTCCTCATCGGGGGTATCCCAATCTTTTGCAAGGGATTTTTCGCTCATAAGCATTGTTTCCGGTATGTTTTTAGACAAAATAATAACATTTA
>JGI24698J34947_10001190_pt1 | contig 13593 bp, 9 predicted proteins | sample TergutMp193P3_FD_34947 | JGI IMG/M metagenome (IMG submission 34947)
GGCGTTGTGCAGGAAAAAGACAAAAAGGCCAGTGAAAAACCAAAAGCCACCCCGATCAATACCAGGTTAAAAACCAGCAGATTTTTTGATGACAACCTCTGTGCTAGATTCATACGGCACTCTCCTGAAATAAGCTATAATTAGATAATAAAAGTATTGGGAAATAGTTACAAGTGGACTGCAAACCCTGAATTTGGCTGCTCGGAACCTTCCGGACAGCCTCAATTAAGCCGCTCTGTTCTTATCTTGTGTCACCGATATCAATGGTAATAGATTCAATCGTGATAATTACTGCTGGAAAACCAGACTGTACCGTATCAGTTCCCGTTGCATTATCCCAATACATTGCTTGTATCATGAACCAGCCGAGCGTAGTCCGACTTTTATTGGAAGAGAATGGTCGATATTCCACCAGATGATCTTTTAATGCGCCTTGCTCGCCGGTGTCGGTTCCATTCCAACTGGCTGTGCCAGACGGGTTACCCAAATGAAGGCGGAATTCAGCTGCGGATACATTACCATCCGCGCCTTTTACCTCCCCGACAATTCTGAAGGTGACGCCTCCTGTCGCGTTCATCAACTCATCGATTTGTGCGGTTGAAAGCGGTATGATCGCCCTTTGTCTATTCATTCCGCTGAATGTAAGTGTCAATACACCATTCTCATAAGCAGTTGTCGCATAACCCGATGGCCAGGTCCAGCTGCCTGATTGGTTAGCGGCATTTTGCGGAAGCGTACCCCATGTACTCGGATCCAAATTCAGTTTCATGTCTACCTCTGGCGGCGCGCCCGCTTCCCACTGCGCGGTTAGGGTGATATCCTTGGTAATGGCGGCAGATTCGTCAAAGACACTACTATCCGTAGTATTGTACCATCCAGTGAATGTATAACCGTCCCGTGTCGGTCTTAACGGCATAGCATAGCTGTCGCCAAAGTTAACGGTTCTGCCGTCCGGTATTTTAATGTCGGCGATTGCCGGCATAGTCGTATAGTCGCCTCCTTCAAATTTTATCGTGCGCATGGTTCCCTTCGAGAAAATCACTTTTGTTATGCCGATGGTAGCCGGACCGCCGCCATTGCGCTGGAATCCGACGCCGCCTCCCCCTTCTCCAATGACGGTTTTGAAGACAACAACGCCCTCGGCGGTAGCTGAGTTAAACGTAACGCTATTTGCAAGAGGTGTAGGGCTGGGATACGGATACAGATTTATTTGCTCAACGTTATTGAGTTTTTTTGCGACCGTGGATACGCTTCCTTCAGTGACGATCAAATGCACTTCAACCAGGTCATAGTCGGACAGATTCCATGTCTCACCCGCTCTCCGTGAAGGGAAGGTGTAATCCACACCGCCGCCATTCCAGGTATTTTGGTCTTCGGTTCCGGTAAAGGTAGCGCTGCCGTCCTCATTGTTGGTGATCTTATCAGTGTTTCCATAACCGCTGCCGCCAAGCAGCCCCGGCAAGTGATGAATCAGGGTATCGCCTTCCACTACAACGTAATTGCTGGTTGCCGCAGTTACCGTAACGGTGCAGGCATCGGTATGACCGCCGTCCTCAGTAGTAACGGTAATGGTGGCGGTTCCTACGGCTTCGGCGTAAACAAGGCCGCCGTTCACGTAAGCCACATTTACATTATCGGAACTCCATTTTACCTCTGGATTGTCCGCATTGTTGGGCGTTACCGTGGCGATCAGCCGCTCATTCTTGCCAACCTCCAATGTAAGGGTGGTTTTGTTCAGGGTAACACCCGTTACGGTAACGTTATTGTTATCGGGAGGGTTGTCATCGGTTTCGCAGCCGAAAAACATCAATGCAGCCATAACTATCATCAAACAGACACCTAATTTTTTCATAGTATACCTCTTTTCTTAAGATATGCGTACGCCCCCTACGGAGACCCTGATTACATCATACACCCGATTTACGATTTTGTCACGTTTTTTTGAGGGAAGCTTTCAGGCGGGAGAATTCGGTACCGGTTCCAAAAAAAGTGACGGTCACTCCTGCGTGTTCTTATATTGGTGGAGGGGGTGTAATTTTACGGCGTATCCTGATAATCAAAGTATTCTTTTTGATCTTCATAGAATCTCTTGGCATCATTGACCATTGTTTTCAAGTCCGGTATGTTTTCAAAATCACAATACCTTTTACCCATTGATACTATTTTTCTGTCTTTAGAATAATTTCCGATATAACCAAAAAACACATCGGGCGCTTTTTTACCCCGATTGATAAATTGGTAACTGCAAAAACCCGCATTTACGTTATCCATTTTATTGGATATATATGTTAAATTTAATGAGTGTTTAACATTGTCAAATGACGCGCCTGTTGATGTCCATAAGCTGCGGAATATCGGATTGCCGTTATTATATTCGAATGTTTGCCCGTAAAAAGAAACCTCATCCGGTGTTTGCTCTATTTGTTGAACTGTAAGCACTTTTTCATTATGATTGGAAATAGCAAAACCAATCCATACGCCTTCTATATAGGAAGAACCAAAAAAGCATCGTTTAATACATTTGCATTTAACAATAAACCAACCAAATAACGAAACCATTAATATGAAAAATCCATAGGAAAAAAAAGCGCCTGTAACAAATTTTATTATTATTAATGCATTTTCACTTAGCTGTAAATAACCATCTATATCAGATTTTTTTATTGACCATATTAAATGCCATACCAAAAAAGAAATGAGACCTGTCAAAAAAACTGACCATTTATATAACTTCTTGTAAATCATAATGATTTTCTCCTCTGTTTATGACGTTATCTGTCATTTATATGTTACGTCTAGCGTAGGCACCCTTGCACTACGCTAGACGATTCCGGTAACAGGCACCATAGCGGCTTCCTTCACGTAAGCCACATTTACATTATTGGAACTCCATGTTACGTCTGTATTGTCCGCATTGACGGGCGTTACCGTGGCGATCAGCCGATCATTCTTGCCAACCTCCAATGTAAGGGTGTTTTTATTCAAGGTAACCCCCGTTACGGTACCGTTGTTGTCATCGGTTTTGTAGCCGAAAAACATCAATGCAGCCATAACTATCATCAAACAGATACATAATTTTTTATAGTACGCCTCTTTTCTTAAGATATGCATACGCCCCCTACGGAGACCTCGGTTACATCATACACCCGATTTACGATTTTGTCACGTTTTTTTTGCGGGAAGCTTTCAGGCGGGAGTATTCGGTAACCTCAAGGGTATCAAGAAAAATTATCCTCCATAATATTAAGCCATGCTGAAACCCCGGACCGGTTTCAAGAGGAGTGTCACCCCTGCGTTACCGAAACGGGTTGAGTCTACCGGGGCAAAAGGACTGATTTCAAATACAGGCCGCAATGGAGGTACTTTTGCCCATAAAGACGTTGCGCGTGACCTTTTTAAAATTTATCTAATATACTTGATTTATGTTTTATTTCTGCTTGTAATCCATCTAATTTTTTTGTAGTTTTTTGTTTTAATCTATTAAATTTTCTAACATTTTTTTCAAAATATTTTTGTTCTTTTTGTTTTATTTCTATAAATTTACTTGCACATCTTTCCAAGTTTTCATAATAAAAAGGATCATCATATTTATTACGATAAAATTCAATTATTTTTTTATATTTTGAATAAATAAATATAATGGTCTCACTATACGATCCATATGCAAAATAGTTATTTAATGAATTTATATTATATAATGTTGAAAAACGTTCAAACATATCTAATATATCTTGTACTTTGTATAATATTTCTGAATTTTGTTCATTTGTTAATTTTTCAAAATCTTCATCACTCATTGTTATCTCTTCTACATCTATTCCAAAATTCTTGATAATTTTCCCGTTTGTTTGGACTAATGATCGATCAATTCTATCAATCGAAAATTTTATTCGTTCCCATTTTATTTCGCTTCTTATTTGCCACCAAAATAAAAAAATTGTTATTAATCCTAAAAATCCCGTAATTGTTTGTACTAAGTCATAATTCATTTATCATTTCTCCCTTAAAACAATTATGAGTATAATTGTTGAATAACATTCTATAAGAGACTTTCTTAAGGTGAGGAGTTGATTTTAAAGCACAGTTCTGGCATCTAGCATACCCACGTGACCATTCTCGCATTACTCCCCACCTCTCTCCCTTAATCATCCCACCCCTCGCTCCATGTGGGTGATCCACCGTTATAATCAAATGACAAATTCACTCCCAGCCCGGCGGTGGTTTCCCTGCGCTTTACTACTATTATTTCATAAGTTAAACCATTAACATTCAACCTCTCCCCTGTAGCAAGCGCATGTCCCCGGTCATTTACTACCATATCGGAACTGTTTTTTACCACGTTACCGTTAACTGTATCACTGATATAACCGGTAATGGTTCCGCCGGTTTTGTCAAAGGTTCCCCAAAGCACATACACCCCGCCGCCGGATCTGCTGGAGGTATTACCGGATATGGTTCCATCGCTCATGGTAAAAGTTCCGCTTCCCACATACACCCCGCCGCCGGATCCGTAGGAGGCAGTATTACCGGAGATAGTTCCTCCTTCCATGGTAAAGGTGCCTCTCACACCCACCCCACCGCCGTGGTCGAGTCTATTGCTATTACCGGAGATTTCACCGCCGATCATGGTGAAGATTCCGCCGTCCACAGCCACCCCGCCGCCGGAGGCGTAGAAAGCAGTATTGCCGGAGATTTTACCGCCTTCCATAGTAAATGTTCCGTAGCTGTACACATACACCCCACCGCCACCGGATCTGGCAGTATTGCCGGAGATAGTACCACCGCTCATGGTAATGGTTCCGGGGTAGGAACTGTACCCTCGCACATACACCCCGCCGCCGAAGGAAGAGGAGGAAGTATTGCCGGAGATTTCTCCACCTTTCATGGTAAAAGTTCCGGTATCCACAGCTACCCCGCCGCCACCGTAGCTGGAGTCGTTGGAAACGATATTACCGGAGATAGTTCCGCCTTCCATCGTAAAGGTTCCGCCAGACAAATACACCCCACCGCCGCCGGGGGAGTCATAGGAGTAGTCGGGGTTTGCGGTATTGCCGGAGATGGTTCCTCCGGTCATGGTAAAGGTTCCGCTATACTCCACACACACTCCGCCGCCGTTGCCATCGGTGACGGTATTGTCGAAGATGGTTCCGCCTTCCATGGTAAAGGTCCCCCCAACATATACCCCGCCGACGTAGGGACCTGTATTGCCAGAGATTTCCCCGCCACTCATGGTAAAGGTTCCGCCGTTACTAGACACACACACCCCGCCGCTACTATTACCGGAGATGGTTCCGTTTTCCATAATAAAAGTTCCATCGGTCTCCACATACACCCCGCCGCCAGAGTAGTTGTAGGCGGTATTGCCGCTGATTGTCCCGCCGCTCATCGTAAAGGTTCCGCCGCTCACATACACCCCGCCGCCTCTGTTGGTGGCGGTATTGCCGGAGATTTCCCCGTCGTTCATGGTAAAGGTTCCGTTACTAGACACATACACCCCGCCGCTACTATTACCGGAGATGGTTCCGTTTTCCATGGTAAAGGTTCCGTTACTAGCCACATACACCCCGCCGCCGTAGAAAGCGGTATTGCCGGAGATTTCCCCGCCACTCATGGTAAATGTTCCGTAGCTGTACACATACACCCCACCGCCGTTGCCACTGTAGGGGGAGGCAGAAGCGGTATTACCGGAGATGGTTCCGCCTTCCATGATAAAGGCTCCGTGATGGTTCACATACACTCCGCCGCCGTCGGAAGCGGTATTACCGGAGATGGTTCCGCCTTCCATGATAAAGGCTCCGTCATAGTCCACATACACTCCGCGGCTACTAATGGTTCCGCCGTTCATGGTAAAGGTTCCGTTACTAGCCACATACACTCCGCGGCTACCATTACCGGAGATGGTTCCGCCGTTCATGGTAAAGGTTCCGTTACTAGCCACATACACCCCGCCGCTACTATTAACGGAGATGGTTCCGCCGTTCATGGTAAAGGTTCCGTCATACACATAAACCCCACCGCCCCTATTGCCAGTAATGGTCGTTCCGTCATTCATCATAAGTACTCCGCCGGAATCTACAAAAACCATTCGGCCAGTATTATCGCTATGTCCCTGAAGGGTAATATTATTGTCCAGAACTAGGGTAACGCTGGAACTCACCGTAAACATTGCGCCATTGGATGAAAGGCTGACTGTCCGGTTTGCGCCAGTACCTATGAGAGTTATGGTGATGTTGCTCCTGTCGTTGTAGGAAAGGGTATGAGGTTCAATACTTTCATCGGCGGTTACTTCAACGGTATAATCAACATTGCTGAGGGCATTGGTTTGCAGCCAAGCTAATTTGGCGGCAAGGCTCGTGCCGGGAACAGCGTTAGGGTACCACTTGGCGTAGAGAGTAATATCGCCGGACGGCAGGAAGGATGTCCCGGCGCTGTAATTGGTTCCTGTGCCGTCAGTATTGGTGTTCCAACCGCCGAAGACATAGCTGGTTCTGGAAAATCCGCTCTCGCTCGGCAGTATAATGCTGAAACCATAGTCTGCCGTCTGCGCGGAGGGAGTTGTACCGCTTCCTCCGTTGATGTTATAGGTTATGGTACTGTACCACCTGGCATATAGAGTGATATTGCCAGTCGGCGTATATGAAGAATCAGCGTTGTAATTGGTTCCTGTGCCGTCAGTGTTAGTGTTCCAGCCGCCAAAGGTAAAGCCTGTCCGTGACAGCCCGCTCCCGCTGGGAAGAATTATGCTGGAACCTGCTTGTACTGTCTGGGCGCTGGGGGCCGTGCCGCTTCCTCCGTTAGCATCGAAGGTTACGGTACAGTTCCATTTGGCATACAAAGTGAAAGATTCAATAACGGAGATGTCAAAATTCCATGCATTAGCAAAGGTGCCATCATCCGTGTACCAACCACCAAAAGTATAGCCGTTTTTGGTCGGGGCAGTAGGTACGGTGAGCGTGGCGCCGTGCAGGACGGATTGTGTTTGATTACTCGTAACACCGTCATTGTAATTGTAGGTAACGGAATAGACCGAATCGCTCAAGTGCGTATCAGTGAATTCAAAACTGAAAACGCTCTCCAAATTCTGATACACATACAGCAATTCGTTCCATACAACTGCCTTTCCATCAGTTTTTGTCAGGTTAAAAGTTAAGCTGTACTGGCCGGAATTGAGGATACGGCTCCCTGAGGCTGTGGGCGGAGACAACGTTACGGTTTGTTGATTAGTACCACCCACATTCCCCGGCGAAATGATCATATTGGCGGTTACACCGGTCGGAACGGTGATTCCCCACCTGAAAGTCCCCGTACCGCCTGAAAGAAGCGCCTCAAGCGTAACAGTTCCGGGGGTGTTTTGCCCAGCAGTGATGGTAATATTATTCAGTGTTCCCTGTGCCACAAGTTGGGTTTTATTATTGTCTTTGTAGGCGTTTACAACCAGCTTATAGGTTCCGATATCCAGAAAAACCGGCTCTGTTGCAAGGGTTTCGTTGGTACGGTCTACATTTTCAGCGGAACCCCCATTGGTGGGCGTGAAGCTGAGGTTATAGACAGCAAAATCATTCAGGTTAGGTGTAACTGGCAATATAGTTCGTGCCGCATCGGAAAGCGTCAGTGAGAACGAACCTTTCCCCGATGGAATAGGAGGTACATTATCCTTAGAGGCTGCGGGATTTTCGCAAGAGAGAACAAGTAACAGTGAGCAGAAAACAAGTAACAGTGAGCAGTTTTTTACCGCTTGTCCCCTGTTGCTCTTTTCTTTTTTATCTTTTCTCTTTTCATTTTTCATTGTTCTCTCCTTATTAATGTACGATAGTAAAGGGGATTGCCCTTTGATACTGCTGTCCGCCCTTCGCAACGGTTAGTATTAAGGCATGGCCGCCGAGGGAGTTGTACTTGACTTCCCCCGCATTCAGAGTAAAAGACGCGCCGCTGCCGGTAACGGTTTGACCCGCGTAAGCGCCAACCCCGGCGACTTTCCAGGTAATGCTGACGGCGTCATAATCGGAAGCGTTCACCGATACGTTGTAGGTCACCGGATAACCGTTATTGGTGCGGGAAATGGTTATGTTGGCGATTATGGGCGCTCCGTCTATGATTTGCTTCATGTCAAAGGTAATGCCGGCGATGTTTGGCGTCCATTTGGCATACAAGGTAGTGTTTGCGGTAACAATATCGGTTGTGAAGTTCCATTGATTGGTAAGGGTACTTTCCTTAAACCAACCACCGAAAGTGTAACCTGTTTTGGTCATGGCCGCCGGTTGGGTAACTTTGCCGCCGTGATCTACGGTTTGCTGTATTGGCGCAGGCGTTCCACCGTCAGGGCTAAAGGTTACGATTACACTTGTGGTAACGGTCAAACTGCCGCTTGCCACGCCTGTTTCATAGTTATTGTTTCCAACCGTGCGGGCAAAGATGTAGTAGGTTGTCCCTGCGTTCAAGCCGCTAAAGGTCAACCCGGTTTGCCATGTGGCGTTGTTGGCGTTATTTGATGTACTGATGCCGTATTCAACACTCTGTCCGGAATTGGGCGTTGTTACCGCGTTAATCGTAATGCTGTTGTGGGTTTTAGTATTGAGTGTCGGGGCATTAACCGTTGCGCCGGTGGCCTTGTTGATAGTGAAGGTTCTGCTGCCAGTACTACCCGCATAGTTACCCGCACCGCTTATGGTTACGGTAGCGGTTCCCGCATTGGTGTTATTTGTATACGCTGCCGTATAGTCGGTAGTTAGTGTGAGTATTGTCGTACCGTCTTTTACCGTAACCGTAGGTGTATGGACGCTTCCGGTATATGCTTGCACCGGAATTGTGTCAACCGCAAAAGTAATGACCTTTGGGCTGATGGTAAAGGTTCTGCTGCCGGTACTACCTGCATAGTTACCCGCGCCGGTGATGGTTACCGTAGCGGTTCCCGCATTGGTGTTGTTAGTGTACGCTGCCATGTAGTCGGTGCTTGGCGTGAGTATTGTCGTACCGTCTTTAACCGTAATCGTTGGTGTATGAGCGTTTCCGGTATACGTTTGCGCCGGGATTGAATCAACCGCAAGGGTAACGACCTTGGGGTTGATAATAAAATTCGCGCTGCCGGTACTGCCCGCATAGTTGCCCTCGCCGGTAATGGTTACGGTGGCGGTTCCCGCATTGGTGTTGTTAGTATACACTGCCGTATAGTCGGTGGTTAGCGTGAGTATCGTCGTATCGTCCCTTACCGTGATCGGCGGTGTATGGGCGCTTCCGGTATACGTTTGCGCCGCAATCGTATCAACCACAAAGGTAATAGCTTTGGGGTTAACGGTCAAATTATTGGTATGCTGCGTCAAGTTGCCATATATAACCGTAACAGGCTGGCCGTTATGCGTTGATCGGATCAGATGATTACCGTGTACGGGGTTCGTGGTTATGTTTTTTTCCGTGAAATCAGCGGCGGACACATCTTCTGTTGAATTATCATCGTGGGTCAGCGTCACCACAAGCCCTGTCAGGTCGAGCGGGTCGCCGTGCGTGTAGGTCAGTTCGGTTGGCTGCGTTTTGATCGCTATGTTCGTGACTGTTCTGGTGTCCGTTGCCGGGAAAATGTGGGACAGCGTGACAGCAGCGCCGGTGTTATGTGAAATTGTAGCCGCCTGTCCGTTAATGGTTGCGCTTAACAGACCGGTAAAAGTACAGCGGCTTTCCGCCGTCAATGTTACCGTTGCGGTGTATACTGTGCCGCCCTGAAAGAGGTTATCTTCCGGCTCCCACGACACCGCGCCCATAGTGAAATTACCCGCGCCGTCGCCTGCCATCGCCGCTGTTGTACCCGGTAGTGCGCCCTTGACCGGGGCTGGGATACTGATTTCAGCGTTCGTGATGGGCGTGGCAGCGAGCAGATCGTTATCAACATAATCTCTTGTGTATACGGTTGCAAGCGATGGATAGATATGTATCGCCTCGTTTTTTCCCGCATAGAGCCCGTTTTTATTAACAAGTATAGTCAACACATAAGAACCGGTTTCCAATTCCAGCGTTTCAGTAATGCCGTTTCCTTCGGTTACATTATGGGGGGTTAAGGTAATGTTGTTCATACCCGGCCATTTTTGCAAAATGATTTCCGCCTCAGCGTCCGCCGGATAGGTTATCGTATAACTCAATTCCCCTTGCGCTTCGGTATTAACCCTGGTAAGGATAACTACTACCGGAGCATTGCTGCCGGGGCCAACGTTGAATTGTTCAGATACGCCGATTGCCGCCAGCGTATAAGGCTCCGCATCGCCGATGAAGGCTTGTACTTCCACCGTGTAACTGCCTGTTTCCAGAGAAAAGAACCATTCATTGTCAGGGTTTAATGCCACTCCGGTTGTTTCGCTTGTTTTGGTAAAGGTATACACATATTTATCAAAAACCGTTGAAGGTAACACAGTCCGCGCCATGTGCGCCGCCTCTTCCCCTTCCGTAAAATTGATATTTATTTTTCCATAACTAATGGGCGTGTGAATTTCCGGCGGATCAGAGATATTATCACAAGATACAAATAACAGATAACATACAACACTTAATAAAGTTATGAAGTTTTTTATCGTTGTTCGCTGTTCATTGTTCATTCCTAATTGCTCATTCCTCATTTCTCATTCCTCCTTACTGAACCGTAATAGTGATGGTGGTGTTATAAACCTTGTCGTCCTTTTCAACAAACAAGTCCACGATATGCGTTCCGGTTGTTGTACTTGAGAAGTTAAAAGTATTTCCGCTCTGGCCGGTATTAATACCGTTTAAATACCACTGACGGACAACATAACCGGTACCCTGTGCGGTAATGGTCAGTGTCGCGCCGGGCGCTATGCTGGTCACACCGTCGCTGGTTGTAGCAAGATTGCCGTGTTGATCTATCCAGTAGTATTCAATTCTGTCCGGCGAAACGGTTTGCTGTTCAGCGGTTACGGTAATCGCGGCGTCTCCGTACTTACTCGTATCAACCGTTGACGTTGCCCTTATGGTAAGCGTGGTCAGAGTCTCGCTCGCGGACACGGTGAGAAGGCCGCTTGTGTTAATGTTGGTGTCACTATGTTTGTTCGTCTGGATGATTGACCACGTAACATTTTGGGACGGGTTGTTTGTTCCTTCAACTGAGGCGCTCAAGGATTGGGTATTGCCTTTCTGGACGCTGGCAGTTGGGGGGCTGACTGTTACAGAAGTTACCGTTGGGACAGGCGTACCGCTCGTACCGCCTGCCGTAAACGAACCCATTGAAACGCCGTTACCTACAGCTCCCGAAGGGCTGTTATACCGCTTGGAAATCAATACTCTGCTGCTGTCACTCGTTCCCGTTGACGGATTAAACGACGGGTTTGGAGGATCGTCACTGTAATACACGGCAAACGCACATTCCCTGTCATACTGGGCGCCGTTCACCCAGAAGAACTGGACAGTGTCGCCGACATTAACATTGAAATAAAAATATTCCGGACCGCCGCCACTTGCCAATCTCGCGTTTTGTAAAAGATTAGTTCCATTTACATTAATTCTCAGAGCCGCGTTAGTATCCCAGCCGTCTTTGCTGTTATCCCACATCGCAACCGTAAGTTCACGAGCGGAACCCAGTTCCACCCACTTAATGTACAGGGTAATGTCGCCAGTCGGCGTATAAGGGGAACCAACCGCGTAGCTCATTCCCGTACCGTCGCTATTGGTATTCCAGCCGCCAAAGGAATGATTACTCCTGAACAGCCCGTTTCGATCGGGAAGCGTTATGCTGGAACCGTCTTGTACTGTCTGCGGGTTGGGTACTGTTCCGTTCCCGCCGTTGATGTCGAAGGTTACCGTGTAGGTAGTTACGACAACCGCGTCCCATTTGGCGTACAGGGTACTATTGGCAGTCGGCGTGTAGGAGTCGCTGTTTTGATAATTAGTTCCCGTACCGGCAACGTTGGTATTCCAGCCGCCGAAAGTGTAGCCGTTTTTTGTCAGACTGCCTTCGTTGGGAAGTGTTACGCTGGAACCGGCTTGTACGGTTTGCGCTGACGGCGGCGTACCGCTTCCACCATTGGCGCTAAAGTTTACGGTGTGGTAGGTAGTCACGGCGGCATTGTCCCACTTGGCATACAGGGTGATATGAGCGGTCGGCGTGTAGGAGTCACCGCTTTGATAAGTGGTTCCGGTGCCGGCTTGATCGGTATTCCAGCCGCCAAAAGTGAAGCCGGTTCTTGAAAGCCCGTTCCCGCCAGGCAGGATTATGCTGGAACCTGAGACCGCCGTCTGCGCGGCTGGCGTTGTCCCGCTCCCGCCATTGGCGTTAAATGTAACGGTATAATTGGCAGTTCCTTCGGTGTCCCATTTAGCGTACAGGGTAATATCACCGGATGGCGTATAACTGGAGCCTGATGTGTAATTGGTCCCCGTGCCGGAAACATTCGTATTCCAGCCGCCAAAAATATAGCCGGTTCTTGAAAGTCCACTCCCATCGCGAAGGGTTATGCTGGAACCGGCGCTAACGGTTTGCGCTGACGGCGGCGTTCCGCTCCCGCCGTTGGCGCTAAAACTTACCGTGTAGGTTACGGCCACGGCGTTCCATTTGGCGTACAGGGTAACATCGCCGGTTGGCGTGTAGGATGACCCCGCGCTATAACCGGTTCCCGTACCGGAAGCGCTGGTATTCCAGCCGCCGAAGGTGTAGCCGCTTCTTGAAAGCCCGCCCTCGTTGGGGAGGGTTATGCCGAAACCCTCTTGTACTTTCTGCTGGCTGGGAGCCGTTCCGCTGCCACCGTTGGCGTTGAAGGTTACCGTGTAGGTCGTGGGTGAGTTGACGGTGGGGTTAGTGCAGGATGCCAGGGCCAAACCCAGCGCCAAACACGCCAATATAATTGAAAAAACGCCCGGTTTCTTCATAAATTCTCCTTTAAATTTTTAATTTTTTGAGAAAACTATCATATAGGAATAGAATACTTACCATATGAAAGTTTGTCAAGTACTGAATGATAGTTATTATTTACCAATAGATAGAGGAAAAATGGAGAAAATTCGGGAAATTTTGGCACAAAACATGAAGTTACATCGCCAAAAACTCGGTATTACGCAGCCGGAACTCGCGGAATGGGCCAATATTTCCACCAATTTTATAGGCATGATCGAGCAAAAACGGAAATTTCCCACCCCGGAAATACTGGAACGGATAGCGACTGCCCTAAAAATAGAAACCCCTGAACTTTTTACCACCTCAGCTTCCCCCCAAGCCGAATTGAAGAAACTCCACAAGGAAATTCTGGCCGACCTGGATCGGGCCATTGGCGAAGCGGTAGGCAAAGCCATTAAGGAACAACGCGAGAACGATAAGCGAATAAAAGCAAGTTCAGTTTAATTTGACAATCCCCATCCCTTCAGGCAAAACTTACCCCACACTACCGTAAGAGGCCGGCACAGGGGGGGCAGCGGGCTGACGGGAACATTTGGAATTCCCCGCCGGAGGAGACCAGCGAGAAGAAGCTAAAACTGGGCTGGAATAATGGCCTGACCACTTAATTTTTGTCGTATAAATATAGTACTATCGCTATGCTTAATAAAAATTAAGTGGTCAGGAGGCTCCGTAGGCGGATTCTACAAGCGTTTCCGGCAGCCCGCTGCCCC
>JGI24698J34947_10001191_pt1 | contig 13584 bp, 13 predicted proteins | sample TergutMp193P3_FD_34947 | JGI IMG/M metagenome (IMG submission 34947)
CCCCCCCCAGTAGCAGCTTAATAAAAGAATTCTCGCCCACAAGGGCGTTTTACAGATTTTCAGGCAATTCCGCTTGGAAAAATCCCCACAACCCTGTTCCCCAGGGGTTTGGCGTGGTTAAACAAAAAATGGGAAAAACGGGCTTTGCCCGAGGAGAACAGATGAAAAAAACGTTAATCATAGCGTTGGCAATGAGCGCTGCGGCTTTAACTGGCTGCGGCATAACAGGCATCCCTGCGGGTGGCATAAACGACCAAGCCTCAGGGAAACAAGTCACTGTGGAAGTCAAAAATACCAATATCTTTCAATTTACTCCGTTGAAAAACAAGCAAATGGAAGAGTTGATAAAAAGCGCGGGAAAGCAGTGCGGCGGGGGAGAGTTTGTCAATGGGCTTTTTTGGCGCGACGACCTCAACCTTTTTGTTGTAAGTTTTGAAAAAGCCGTGCTATCCGGTTATTGCAAATAACCTCCTCCCTCCTTGGAAAAGCAACCACTTCCAAGGGGGGATTTACAAGTTACTATATTCCTCTTTGAGGTTTATATATGGGATTACTAAAATCATTAACAGGTTCTGCCGGCGGAGTTTTGGCAGACCAATGGCTGGAATTTTTTGTCTGCGAAAGCATGGAAGCGGATGTATTGGCAGCCAAAGGGCAAAAAAGGGCAAGCAAAAGAAGCAGCAATACCAAAGGAGAAGATAATATTATCTCCAACGGCTCCGGCCTTGTGGTGAATAAGGGGCAGGCTGCCATAATTGTGGATAATGGCCGCATTGCGGAGTTTTGCGCAGAAGAAGGGCATTATACTTATAATCAGTCTTCGGAACCGAGTATTTTTTACGGAGGATTGGGGCAGGGTCTTGTAGGTGCCATCAAAAGCATGGCAGACCGCTTTAAATATGGCGGTTCTCCCGGCAAAGACCAGCGCGTTTATTATTTCAACACAAAGGAAATACTGGGGAATAAATACGGTACGCCAAATCCCATTCCCTACCTCGTGGTTGACCCGAACATAAACCTGCGTTTAACCATAGGGCTAAGGGCAAACGGAGAATACTCCTACCGCCTGTGCAACCCAGCTCTGTTCTACGCCAATGTTTGCGGCAATGTAGATGAGCAATATACCAGAGATAAAATAGACAGCCAGTTGAAATCGGAAATAATCACCGTGCTTGGCCCATCGCTTGCAAAGCTTGGCCCGGGCTTGGAGTATCACGAAATTTCCTTTCATACCGAGAAACTGGCGGAAATTCTCAACGAAGCTCTCAGCGCAAAGTGGAGAGAAGGCAGGGGATTGGAAATTGTAAATTTTGGAATAACCTGCTCCGCATCACCCGAAGACGACAAGAAAATCAAGGAGCTTCAAGCCACGGCAGTTATGCGAGACCCAACCATGGCGGCTGCTTCATTGGTGAGCGCTCAAAGCGATGCCATGCGTGCTGCGGCAGCAAATCAAGGGGGAGCAATGCAGGGCTTCCTCGGTCTTGGAATGGCTAACCAAGCCGGCGGCATGAATCCGCAAGCCCTGTTTCAAATGGGCCAGCAACAATCGGCTGCTCCACAGGTTACCCCTCAAGCAACTCCGCAATCAGCATCTACTTGGGCTTGCCCCTGCGGACACGCTGGGAACACCGGCAAATTCTGCGCCGAGTGCGGAAAACCAGCTCCAAGCCCAGGCTGGGCTTGCCCCTGCGGACACGCTGGGAACACCGGCAAGTTTTGCGCCGAGTGCGGAAAACCAGCCCCGGCTGCTGCCTGGACTTGCTCTTGCGGACACTCCGGGAACACCGGCAAGTTCTGCGCCGAGTGCGGAAAACCACAGTCTTAAAACGGGTAATGTATGGATATAAAAGAATACAAATGCCCTAATTGCGGCGGAACGGTTAAGTTTGACAGCTCTTCTCAAAAAATGAAATGCCCTTATTGCGATGCGGAATTTGAAATAAAGGCGTTGGAAGAATATCAAAAACAAATTACCGGACTCTCCAAGGATAATTTTGATTGGGGCGAAGAAAAAGCCGGGGAAACCTTAAAAGAAAGCGAGCTTGACGATTTGAGCACGGGGGTTTGCCCTTCTTGCGCCGCAGAGCTTTTGGGCGATAAAAACACTGTTGCTATGGTATGCCCCTGTTGCGGCAACGCCCAGATTGTGAGCCAAAGACTTTCCGGATTTTTAAAACCCGATTATCTCATTCCTTTTAAGCAAGACAAAAAAGCCGCAGTGGAAGCTCTGAAAAAATTCAGCAAAGGCAAACGCCTCCTGCCGGATTTTTTTACTGAAGACAACCGCATAAACGAAATGCAGGGGCTTTATGTTCCCTTTTGGCTCTTTGATGCAGAGGCTAACGGGCGTATATGCTACAAGGCAACCAAGGAAAAAAATAGAAGGGATTCCGCTTTCAATTACACGGAAACCAGTTTCTATTCCGTAGTGCGAGACGGCAGCATATCCTTTGAAAAAATACCTGTTGACGGCTCCGAAAGAATGGACGATGCCTATATGGATGCCATAGAGCCTTTTAATTACAAGCATTTGCAGGAATTTCACACTTCTTTTTTAGCGGGCTATATTGCCGAGAAATACGATGTGGATGCGGAAAAAAGCAAGGAAAGGGCGGCGGAAAGAATCAAGGCTTCGGTGGAAAGCGAATTTACCCGCTCGGTTTCAGGCTATAATTCGGTTAAAATTGAAAGCTCATCGGTTAGCGTTAAGGGCAGTATGCCGAGCTATGCGCTTTTTCCCGTGTGGGTACTTAACACGAAGTATAAAAGAGAAAACTATCTGTTTATGATGAACGGAGAATCCGGCAAGCTTGTGGGCAAGCTGCCTATCGATTCGCGTAAAATCTGGAAATATGGTTTTATATATTCTGGCATTCTCAGCATTATTTTCGCCGTTCTTTTTCTTGCCGCTTTTGTGCTTGATAAGAAAGGCATAATAACCATTAACATATTGAGCGCCGGAGAAATATTGTTCTATGCGCTTATAGCATTGGTTATTGCTCTTATAATTGGGTTTGGGTATGTTTGGAGCTGGAGGTCATCGATGAACACGGCTGTTTCGCCGGGACAGGCAAATGCATATATGGTTTCCAATAGTCTTGATTTCAGAGAAAAAAGAGACCAGTTCCTTTACAGCAAAGTATCTAAGGTGCCAATAAAAGCAGCCGGTTTGGGAAAAAATACTGTTAAACTATGACTGAACTTCGTTGACCATCACCTGATTTCTCAGAAATTCCTTTTCTATATTATTACTGTTTGATTTGAATGGTAGATGGATAGAATATGAATGTGGAATTCAATTTAAAGGAAGATGAATCAATTTCTTTGGAGTTGCAAAGAATATCGGAAAGTCGTTTCGATTTAATAGACGACAACCATAAGATATGGATGGAATTGGAGCTATTTGAAAATAATTTAAAAATACTATCAAAATCTCCTGATTTAATTAATAATGAATTTATTGAGACAAAATTGGAAGAATTATTTTTGAAGATAATAGAAACGGAACGATCTGGAACGGATAATTATAGCGAAGGCGATTTTTTAGAACAAAATCCTTATGATCCTGAGAAAATAAAGGTACGAACGGATAAAATTCCGGTTACTCTCATATTTCAAATGATAAATAACAATGATATTGATTTAAATCCTGATTTTCAAAGAAATTTAGTTTGGGATAATTTACAGAAATCCCGCTTGATAGAATCAATATTATTGCGAATTCCATTGCCGATGTTTTATTTCGCAGAAGATAAAGACGGGAAATTATCTATAGTTGATGGACTACAGAGAATTTCAACTATTAAAGAATTTATGGATAATAAATTTCCTTTAAACAAGTTACAATACTTAAAGGAAACTTGTGGTGGCAGGTATTATGAATCAAAGGAAAATAAAAAGGGAATTGACGCAAAATATTTTCGTTGGTTCAATTTAACTACTTTGTCTGCAAATATTATAGATCCCGCTTCTCCATTCAAAGTAAAGTATGATATATTCAGGCGTATTAATACGGGAGGCAGACCGCTGAACAATCAAGAAATAAGAAATTGCTTAACCGGAAATGCTATGAGAGATGTTTTAAAGGAAATGGCATCATTGAAAGAATTCAAGGACGCTACGGATAATAGTATTAAAAGCAAGAGAATGGGAGATAGAGAAATTGCTCTTCGTTTTTTGCTATTTTATAAAATGTTTGAACAAAATGGAAATATTAATGCTTACAATGGATATATGGATTCTTCTCTTGATGAATTTATGGAAGATAACATTAAAAATAAAAAAAACGATTATGACAAGTATATCGCCAAGTTTTCGAATGCGATGAAAAATGCAGAATATTTAATAGGACGCAAATATGCTTTTAGAAAGGTATTGCCTAAAGATATTAAACCTAATGCTCATAAACAACTGATAAATAAATCTCTTTTTGTATGCACATCCATCCTTCTTGCAAATTATGACTATGAAAAAATTAAAAAATCAAATGAAAAAGATTCTCTGTTGCGGCAACTATCTGACAAGATATACGAAGATAAGGAATTGTTTAATTATTTATCTTGGGGTACAAATGGAAAAGCAAATTTAATACATACATTCAAAGTATTGAAAGATTTATTCGATAAACAAATAAAACATTAACTGTATGCTAAAATTAGAAATCAAAAATTTCAAATGCTTTCGCGATATAGTCGTTCCGATAAATTATCTTTCTGTATTTACAGGATGTAATGGAAATGGGAAAAGTACGGCGATACAAGCGTTGTTATTTTTAAGGCACACAATTGAACATTGCGCAAAACGGAAAGAGAATCATTTTAATTATGATGAAATTAATGGTCTCAATGTAGAGTTAAATGGGGCATACTGTTTGAATCTAGGAAATAGCGCATATGTTTTGCCGGTTGATTCGGAGTCACTGGAAGTTTCGTTAGGCATTTTTGATGAATATAATAAGTTTTCATTGAATTATAGTACAAATACCGGAAAAGAATTGTGGTTAACTCCAAAAGGGCCTTTAATTAATGAATTTAAAGACAATCCTTTGTATTTTCAAGAATTTTACTACTTAAATGCGGAGAGAATAGGCCCAAGGTTATTTCAACCAGTAAAATTTTACGATTATTACAATGTTGGCTTTCAAGGTGAGTATACAGCTCAAATTATGGCAACTTTAAATCGCGATTTTTATGATTTTAAAGTTGATGAAGAAAGAGCAAATAAACCTTTGCTGCAAGGTAGTCATTTTGGACACCACGTTAATGCTTGGTTAGATTTTATATTACAAGGGGTGTCGGTAGTGGCTCTTTATGATAATGAGACGCATCATATTGCAAGAATAGAAGTTCAAAATCCGTTTCTAAAAGGGAATTCAGTAGTTCCAACTAATACGGGATTTGGCATCAGTTATGCCTTACCGATTATTGTTTCGGGTTTAATTGCCAAGAAAGACAGATTATTTATAGTTGAAAATCCAGAGGCACATTTACATCCATCGGCTCAATCTAAAATGGGTCATTTTTTGGGAGTGATTGCAAATGCCGGCGTACGTGTTATTGTAGAAACGCATAGCGATCACATCATTAACGGAATTCAATTAGCCGTGGCAAAAAAAATAATCGCACATAAAAATGTAACTATTAATTTTTTCAATCGTCAAGAAAAAGAACAGCCCGAAATAATACAAATTGATATTACGGAAAAGGGTGAATTAACTCAATGGCCCTCAGGTTTTTTTGACCAAAGCCAAAAAGACTTTGCGGAATTATTTAAAATACGAAGAGAATGAGTAAATTATTTTTGCTAAAAGAAGCTGTAGATACTGCAAATGCTGATCAATTTAAAAGTGGCATATTGGAATTGATTGCTATTGAAAAAAAACCAGACCATACTTTTTACAAACATGAATCAATTTATTGTTTGAGTATTATTGAAAACTATATATATCAAAATTATGGGCAAGAAGAACAAGAAATAATTAGATTTATAGAGCAAATGTCGCCTTATGACTATCATTGCTATATAAATACGGAAAAAGATGCTAACGCATATTGCAAGTCAAATTTTAATGGTTTTTTGGGATTCATAAATATTCAAAGCATAAATTTTAAAAAGCAAATTGCGAACAATACAAGATATAAAGAGTGGTGTTTTGAATATTCTGATAATAAAGAAGATTTATTAACGAAGACAAATATTTTGCCAGATGATAAAAAAGTTCATTTTGCAAATCACCATGGAAAAAAAGAACTTTCCGATTTTTGGAAAAAAATAAAGAATAGTCCATACGTTGAAAGTGCTTGCTCAACAAATTTTGGAAGCGAAGGAAAAGAATTTATAAGAAAAGTTAAGCCTAATGGAGATATTGAAATTGTACTAAAAAAGACTAGTAAAGAATATGCTTTAATTTTAAAAACAACAGGAAAAGATATTATAGAAACAAAGACAATAGCAGAAATTTTGGAAGCAGAATATAAATAAATAGGTCAAAACTCTATTTTCCCCAAATAGCTATGCCAATAACATTCAAATATAACCAACAGCATTATGCTAAGGCAAAGCCAGCCGTGCCGGTTATACGCATGAATTAGGCGATGTCTTGATTGTAAAGGCAAGGTGTTTGAGGGGTATGGGGGTAATGTAGAATATTGTATATTTAAAAATTAAAGTTTTTGCCCCTTTCTGCCGATAATTAAAATAGTTCGGAGGTTTAACGAATATGGAAATGGATATCGCAAATATGGCTACGGCTCAGAAAGCCGCAGAAGTAAGCGCCGCCGTAGGCATCGCAGTGCTAAAACAAGCCCAAGACATAGCCGGAGAGGTAGCCTTGGACCTTTTACAGTCTATACCGCAAGCTCCATCCGCTGGCAGCCTGGGTACAACTGTGGATATATCCGCGTAATTACCTTAGGGTTTTATAAACAGGCACATTCCCTTGTTTTTTAGCAAGGCGGGCGCCTTTAACATTTACTAGCGAAAAGTTCTCTGCCTTGGCGCTCAAACTCATATCCGGCACGTTGTTTTGGATGGATTTTAGCTCCGGCAGTTTGGCCTCTTCAATCTTTTTGACTGAAATTTGCTGAACTGCGTCTGCGTTCAGGTTTTCGGCGGAGTTTGAAATTGGCATCCCATATTGCATAGTGCCAAGAAGCTGATAGCCTTCGGTAACTTTCTGATTTGCCAAATGGTTAATCTCTTTTGCGGTTAGACCCTGAGTTTTGCCGTACCACTCGGAGATTTCCTTTGCATCCAGATTTTGTACCGAAATATTCACTCTTTTGGTTGAAACCGAAAATACTTTGCCATCCCTGTCAACAACCAGATTAATGGAAGAACCGGCTTCGCCGCGTATAAAGCTAACCTGCTTTTCAGGCTCAACGGCGGAAAGTTCGGTTCCGTTTGCGGAAACTATAAGGTCGCCGGTTTGCAGACCTATGTTTTCGGCAGGCGTGTTTGGAATAACTCCGGCGATTTTAACACCGCCTTTGCCTGTCCAAACGGATATGCCAAGACCTCCGAAACTTTCGGATTCGCTGGCCATTGCTGTGGTTGCGAGCGCAACCGAGACGAATAGAGATTTGATGACCCTTTTCATTTTGTCCTCCTTTGGTTAATGTTTGTGGCTCTGTTTGGCTTTCGCCAAAGCCTCAAGGTTCTCTTTTAAAAACTCTTTTGTAACCGTATGCGTTATTCGCTTTAGAGCTTGGTCCCGCAGTTGCCTGACCCTTTCATGCGATATGTTCATGGCTTCGCCAACCTCTCTCAAGGTTTGCGGGGCGTTTAAGCCAATGCCGTAAATACCCGCCAAAACATTGTATTCTCTTTCCGGCAAAGATTTCAGTATATTCCGAACTCCGTCTTCCACAGCCTGAATTTCCGAACTGGATTCCGGGTCTGTAACGGTGGTATCCGGCAAGGATTCCGCATAAGAGGATTTGCTGTCGGCCTTGAGCGGGCTGTCTATGCTAACGCCTTTTTGCCCCAGTTGGATCAGATCCCTAACCTCTTCGCTAACCTCTTGCCCCTTCGCCTGTTCCTTTAGCCCCTTGCGAATGCGTAAATGCTGATTTGCGGGCAAGCGAACCAGATTTCCCTGCTCGTTTATAGCCCTTGTTATATAGGCTTTAATCCACCACACCCCGTAGCTTATGAACTTTAAACCCCTTGTATTGTCAAAAGACTCTATTGCCCGCATCAAACCCATCGCTCCTTCGCTCACCAAATCCGGCAGGGGAATGGGGCAGCCTCTATACATAATTGCCACTTTTAGCACAAAACGCATATTGGCATCAATAATTTTTTGCCTCGCTATGGGATTGCTTTTGTTTTCAAATAGCCAAGCCTCCTCTTCTCTTGACAAAGGAGAGGTTCTACGAATATCGTCCAGATACCGTTTTAATATGGCATCGTTTGAATCTATATGCACTATTATCCAAGAAATCAACTTTACAAATAATTTAGAAAAATATATAAAAAACCTACAAAAGGGTAAAAAAAAAATTATTTTTAGCAATAGATGAAAAATGAGCCATCAGTTTCGATTTGGAATAAATTTTGGAACAGAAAGAAAGATTTGAGCAAAGTGTATCCGTCTTCGCCTTCCGTGCTTAAAGCGATTTTGAGCATAGGCCCGGTAAAGGGGCTTAAAATTTTGGAAGTTGGAGCCGGCACCGGCAGGGATAGCTTTGAGCTTGCAAAAGCCGGGGCTAAGGTTTTTATCTTGGATTACTCGGAAGGTTCTTTGAAAATAGCGAGCGAGCTTGCGGCTCAGGCTCCCGAAAATTTGCATTTGGTTCAAGGCAATGCTTTTAATTCCCCGTTTCCAAGCGAAACCTTTGACATTATTTTTCACCAGGGCTTGGCGGAGCATTTCAAAGACCCTTTGCCTTTGCTTAAAGAAAACGCCCGTTTGCTGAAAAAAGGCGGTTTTTGCCTTTGCGATGTTCCTCAAACCTTTCATCCATACACCGTAATAAAGCATATTCTAATAGCATTCGGCAAATGGTTCGCCGGCTGGGAGACTCAGTTCACCATGGTGCAATTGAAGAAATTGATGAAAAATGCGGGTTTTGAAATCATTTACGACTATGGAGACTGGATGCGTCCCAATTTGGCTTACCGCATTATCAGAGAAGCGGGATTTAAGTTCGGCTTGGAATTGCCTAAATATCCATTGCAGGCAACCTTATACCAAAGGCAGAAGGATAGATTTCTAGATTTTATAAGCCGTTGCAATATAAGCAGATACACGCAAGTGTGCATAGGGGTTGTTGGAAGAAAGTTGAGAGTTGAGAGTTGAGAATGGAGAGTTATGCGGATATTGGTGCTGAATTATCGTGATAGAACGCATCCTATGGCGGGTGGCGCGGAGGTGCATTTGCACAGAATTTTTGGCAAGCTAGTAGAACTAGGGCACTCGGTAATGCTATTTACCACAAATTACAAGATCAACTCTCAACTTAAAAAGTGCGCTCCAAGCCGTGAAACCCTGGACGGCATAAAAGTTATTAGGCAGGGAGGCGATTTGCTTTTCCCTTTGAACTGCATTCTAAAGGTTCCAAAGCTCGTAAAAGAATTCAAACCCAATATTATCGTTGAGGATTTAAACAAACTGCCGCTTTTTTCACCTTATATAACAAGAACTCCTAAGTTAATACAAATATTGCACTTATGGAAATCAAGCATATTCAAAGAAGCCCCTTTTCCCGTTGCCTTTGCGGTATGGCTCGGCGAGAAAATAATTCCCTTCGTTTATAAAAATTGCTACTTTGCCGCTATTAGCCCAAGCGGGAAAAAGGAGTTAAACGAATTGGGAATAGCAAAAGAGAAAATTTCCGTGATTTATTGCGGCACAAAAAGCGAATATTTGGAAACCGAGAAGGTTAGAGATAAGTCCTTGTATTTTCTATGGTTAGGAAGATTTAGAAAGTACAAGGGCATATGGGTTGCCTTTGAAGCTTTTAAAATCTTTTCAAAAAAGCATCCTGGCGTAAAACTGTTCTTTGCCGGCTCCGGCCCCGAAGAAGCAAAAATGAAGGAAAAAGCAGAGGAATGGGGTTTAGAGAACAATATTGAATTTTTGGGCATTGTAAGCGAGGAAAAAAAGATAGAGCTTATGGGCAAAGCCTTGGGGCTTTTGCAGACCAGTTTCAAGGAGGGTTGGGGATTGACCGTAATTGAGGCGGCTGCCTGTGGAACGGCGAGCATAGCGAGCAATGTTTCCGGTTTATGCGATAGCGTTAAAAACGGCGAAACCGGTTTGCTTTTCAAAGCAGGAGATGCCGCAGATTGCGCAAAAAAAATGGAAATCCTCTACGAAAACCCAGCTTTAAGGAGCAACCTGGAAAGCAATGCAAAGAGCTACGCTGCCTCCTTCAACTGGGAAACCGCTGCCAAGGAAACTTTATTTTTGATGCAGAGGGTTTTGAAAGCGACCGGTTAATAGTATGAAAAGTTTTTTAATATTTTTCTTCAAGTTGCTGGTTTCGGCGGTGCTTTGCTTTTTTGTCTGGAAAAGCATTGCCGCTACGCCGGGCATGGATTCGGATGATTTTTTGAATATAATGAAAAATTTGAATTTCAAGTATTTGTTTTTTGCTATGTTTTGCATATTTTTATCGTATTTTTCCGGGTGTTTGCAATGGAAGCAGCTTCTCGCAAGGCAAAATGTTAAAATGAGTTATGTAAATTTACTTAGGTTTTATTTTGTGGGTTGTTTTTTCAACAACTTTATGCCCGGCAATGTTGGCGGTGATTTGAAAAAGATTTATGATATAAACCAAAATTCAGAGGAAACAGTTGGCGCGGCGGTTTCCGCTACTTTTTTTGACAGGCTTTGCGGGCTTTATATTTTATGCGGTTTTGCGCTTGGGGTAGGAATTGCCTTTTTTTGGCGAGACCCTGGCCAAAAATATTTTTTATTGCCTATGCTGCTGATTTTCCTCGGTTTTACCATCGCCCTGTGCATGCTGTTCAGCCGCAGGTTCGGAAATCTGTTTTTTGGCAAATTGCTCTCTTTTTTTGGCGGAAGGCTTTTGCATTTGCACGGACGGTTTCAGGCGTTTAAAACAAAAAAACTTTTTGCGCAGCTTTTTTCGCTATCCGTGGCAACCCAGAGTTTCAGGGTTTTATCTCATTATTTTTGCGGACTTAGCATAGGGGTGGATATTTCCGTAAGCTGGTATTTCTATTATGTGCCCTTGATAGCCATCGTCAGTGCGCTTCCTATTTCAATAGGGGGCTTTGGGCCTAGGGAATTTTTGGCGCAGTCGCTGTTTGTTCGGATTGGCGTTGGTTCGATGGAAGCCGTTATAGTGCAGCTTTTAGCCTATGGAGCGAATTTGTTTGTAAGTTTGCTCGGAGCAATTGATTTCCTGTTTAAGCATTTTTCTGTATTTAAAAAAACTTAACAGGAGGTTTTACTTAAGCGCAGGGACAAAAAGAAAAACCTTCTCGCCTTTTTTTACATTCACGGATTGCTCCGCATGGCTGCCGGTTTTTCTGTCGTATTTGTCCAAAATATCAATTTTTACGGAGTGCTTGCCCGGTTCCACCGGAATACGGGTTATTTGAAGCGTCAAAGGCATTGTGGAGCCAAGCCGCAAATCCGCATTTTCCATTGCATTGGTAGTAAAATCCGTACCCAGATTTAAAGCCAAATCCGCTAGGCCATTCCCTGTCCTCATTTTGCTTTTTACTTTGCTTGCCGCTATGGTTCGCAAAATTACCCTGCCGGCGGTTCTCAAGAGCATTGTTTTTTCCCCGTTTTCAAAATCTTTTTTGAGGGAGCTTTTTGTATTTGAAAACGATTCGGTCATTTTTGAGTTCCCATTTACGGATACCGAAAAAGCAGCCGTTTGCGAAGATTTTTCCACAATTTTAGGTATTGCAAACTGAACGGTCATTGTACTGCCGCTAAAACCCGGACCGCCCAAACCCAATGCAACCAGCGTTATGGTTTTCTGTTTTCCATTTGCATCTTTGTAGTGCAGAAAAAGAACGCCGTCTTTAGCATATGTTCCCCAGAATTTGTTTTCGCCCAAAACTGGGCTAAGGCCCGCATATCCTACAACTATTATTTCCTGCTCATTTTCAGGAACCTCCGTAGCGAGCTTGGGGGTGAAGCCTGAGTTTTCAAAATTTTTCTTTGCATTGTTGTAGGCTATGCGGGCATCGTCCTCGGATTTTTGCCATTCGAAGGAAAGAGCTATCAAATATTGCAAGGCACCGCTTTCGTTGAATTTGTCTTCTTCTTTTTCCTGGAGGCTTTGTATTGCGAGGAGTGCGCGGCGGGCCTCAACAACGGCTTCGTCTATCTCTCCGAGGGCCAGGTAGTTTAGAATTTGGGTTTGGTAAAGCCACTGTATTTCAAAAGGGTAGGAGCGATAGGGGCGAATATTATCATTTGTGAGCAGTGCCGCTGCTTCGTTGGCTATGGAGCGGGTATATAACTCATCTAAAATTTCTTCCGCCTTTGCAAAGTGTTTTATGCTCGTTTTGTAGTCTTTGTCGTAATGGTACAGGAGGCCCAAATCAAATTCAAACAGAAATGCATCTTCCGAGTTGTAAAGTTTTTTTTTGTCTTTTTCTATGGTTTCTATGGCGGCAGCGTAATTGCCCGTTCCCATCGGTTTCCCGATTTTCTCATCCCTTAGCTTCGCAGGGCTTGCACAGGAAGCTAGGAGGAAGGTTATTAGCAGTAGAAGTAAGTGCTTGATTCTCAATTCTCAATTCTCAATTAAAAGAAACAAAATGAACAACGATTAAAGCTTTAAAGCACTTTTTTCAATGAATTTTTTGATTTTCTTATTGCCTATCCAGAGTTTCTTGTGGCTTTGGAGGTCTGTAAGCTCAAGGTCTACCTGATAGAATTTGACCTGTTCGCCACCGCTTTGATCCACTATTGAGTTGATTGTGCCGGTTAGCATTATGTCCGCGCCGGTTTCCTGCCCGCGTTCTTTGGCGGTTTCGTCCGTGGCGTTGCCGCTTTGGTCGTTAATTTCCCTGCGGAGCTGCTGGCGTTCTTCGGAGTTTGCCACAAATTCCACTTTGCCGGAGTTTATTAACACGCGCTGGATGTCGTTTATAAATGTATTTGTATTGAGATGTTCGGTGCTCAGGTTGCGAATTTGCCCGATTACGAGCACCGGAATTTCACCGCTTTTTGCCTTCACGGTATTTTGATACCAAGGGCGGGTAAGGCAGTCGTTCAGCATTTCTTCTGCCACAAGGCGGGAATCGGCATCGTTCCAGTTGCCTGAAAGGTCTATGGTGGAATCGGAAGCTATGCGTTTTACGCTTTTGCCGCAGCCGGTAAAAACGGAGGCAGCAAATACAAATATAAATGCGCTCGCAAGGATTCCGAGCTTGGGGAACAGGGTAGAGTGGAGTGTTTTCATAGTTGGGAATGTAGAAAAATCTGGACTTATATATGTGTCACACGGGATAGACTATAATACAGTATAGTTTCTATATTTACCCTAATCCTTAGGAGTAAATATGACTGCTGCTGCAATGTTAGTTAAGGAAATAGAAACCTTGCCGGAAGAGTCCGTTGCGGAGCTTCTTGATTTTGCTTTG
>JGI24698J34947_10001192_pt1 | contig 13579 bp, 9 predicted proteins | sample TergutMp193P3_FD_34947 | JGI IMG/M metagenome (IMG submission 34947)
TCAATTTGACGATCAAGTTTGACGGAGCCGATAAGCAGAGCCGACGGCACGGGCGACAAAAAGTCAGCTTCCGCCTTTATCTGCGAACAAAGTTCCAATGTGGGGGCGCATATCAGTATTTCAGGCCCGCAATTACCGGCGGCGTTATCTCCTGAAATGGCGTGTAACGCAGGAAGCAGGTACGCGAATGTTTTGCCGGTTCCTGTCGCGGAACGAAAGACAAGATTTTTTCCCGATAGCAGGCGCGGAATGACCATGTTCTGAATTGCCGTTGGTTTTTCAATGAAACGGGTTTTCAGTTTTTCAACCAAAAATTCATTCAGCCCGAGTTTGTCAAAAGAATCCATTTATTTTTCCACAGAACGGCGTGGCTTGAAAAAACGTTTTATCTTTTCATTGATCTGTTCGCGTTTTTCACGGCGGCTCAAGTACGCGTCCAATTCTTCGACCAAATGCGCGTATTCGTTGATTCGCGGCTGAAGTTCTTTTGCGTCAGTCTTGTTCTTGTTTATCCTCATCTTCGCTTTTTTGCTAAAAGCTTTTGAATTTTCTTCTATCTTTATAAGCTGTTTTTCTATCTTGTCCAAAAAATCCCTGTCGTATTCATTATCAATCTTGTCAAAAGCGTCGAACTCGTACTTTACCACCTCGTCATTGTATATCTCGCCTTTAAACGCGCGGTACAGATTCAGCTTGATGCCTTTATTCATGTACGCAAAACGCCCCTCTTTTTCAAAACGGCGGACGCTGACCAAAATGTGCGCCGAAGTAAGAAACCTTAGCGTTCTACAAACCGACGCCCTCTTTACAAAGTCGTTGTCTTCGGCGACATAAATGGTTTCGTCAAAACCGTTGACTCTGAAAAACAGCCGCCTTGTTACAAAAATGCAAAAACCGAACGCCTTTGGATCAAGCCACAGATTGAGAATAACGGCAAGATTCATCATGCGGTGAATGACGCGATCCAGACGATAATCCGAGAGGGGCTTTATTTCGCAGGTGGCAAGGTCAATGTATCGATCCTGCATTTCATCGTAAACATTGCGGATAAAACCCGGCGGCAGAATCACATCCGCATCCAGAAAAAAGAAAAAGTCGCCCTTTGCGGCTGCGGCCCCCGCGTTTCTGCCGGCGGCAGGCCGTCCCCCGTCAACAACCCGGCAACCGTAACTTTCGGCAATCTCACGGGTTTTGTCGGTAGAATGAGCGTCCGCTACGATTATCTCATAATCGTCAAACTCCTGAATTTTAATGCTTTCCAAAAGCTGAGGTAGCGTCTTTTCTTCATTCAGGGCCGGAATAATTATGCTGACTTTCATAATAACATAGTTTAAACCATAAAACCTGCGGAGACAAGCAAAAAAATCAAACTGGTTTTTTAAAGGACGCTTTGCAGGAACTGCCTTGTGCGGTCATTTTCGGGGCTGGTAAATATCTTCTCCGGGGAACCGATTTCCAGAATCGAGCCATCGTACATGAAAACCACCTTTCCGGCTGCTTCCCGCACAAAACCCATTTCGTGGGAAACTACAAGCATCGTCATGCCTGAAGAGGCAAGCTGTTTCATGACAGCTAATACTTCGCCTGCAAGCTCAGGGTCGAGAGAGGAAGTGGGTTCATCAAAGAGCATAATCTCCGGTTCCATAGCAAGCGCGCGGGCAATAGCGACCCTCTGCTGCTGGCCGCCGGAAAGTTGCGAAGGGTACGCGCTGATTTTACCGCCAAGACCGACCCTTTCAAGAATTTGTACCGATCTTGCACGAGCGGCCTCAGGCGTTAGCTTGCGTACATTAAGAGGCGCTAACGCAACATTATCAATTACGGTCATGTGGGGAAAAAGATTGAAACGCTGGAAAACCATGCCGGCTTCAAGCAGGATTTTGTTCCGCTCCTCTCCGCGCATTTTCACGCGGTTCACTCCGTTATGGCAGTCAAAAAGCAAAACATCATCAATATAAATTTGCCCCTCGTCTATAGTTTCCAGCCTGTTAAGGGTGCGCAGGAACGTCGATTTACCCGCGCCGGATGGCCCGATAATGCAGACCACATCGCCCTTTTCCACGGTCAGGGATACGTTCTTCAGCGCTTCAATTGAACCGCGTCCCTGTTCTCCGTGAAAAGTTTTATATACTCCGACGGTTTTAATCATTGACATGGATTACTCGTACGCTGAATATTTTTTTTCCAGCCTGCGGAAAACAAGAGTAAACACGGCGGTAATAATCAGATAGAGAATCATCGCGGGTATGTAAACAAGCGCCGATCCGGAGGAACCTTCAATATTTCTCACCGCCTTTGTAATGTCAACTAACGCAATCATGGAAACAAGGGACGCGTCTTTGAGCATCATTATAAATTCGTTGCCTACCGGGGGAATCAACCGCCTGATTGACTGCGGAATGATAACATGGCGCAGAGTCTGGGCGTAGGAAAGTCCAAGCGCACGGGAAGCCTCAAACTGCCCCTTATCGACGCTCTGGATCGCCGCCCTGATTATTTCCGCGCAGTAAGCGGCGCAGTTAAGAGAGAAGGCAATAAAGGCAGCGAGAAAACGGCTGTTAATTGCAAGCGCCGGAATTATCTGCGGAAGGGCGTAGTAGACAAAGTAGAGCTGCATTAAGAGGGGCGTGCCCCTGAAAAAGAAAATGTAGGCGCTTGATAATTTATTGAGAACGGCATTTTTGGAAATTCTCCCAAGAGCGAGAAACAGGCTTAAAACAAGTCCCGCGCTTACAGCCGATACCGTCAACGCGACCGTAATTCTTGCGCCCCGCAGGAGTTGGGGCATCCAGGAAAAAATTATCGTTTGTAATGTACCCATCACGTCTAATTTTTAACACAATTCTTAAAAAACTTCAATTTTAAAATGATTTTATCTTGACAAATTACCGCCTGTTGATTATTTTTAATTACATAGGTGATCATGAGACTTTATTTTATGTTAGATTTTACTGTGCGGCAAAGCTGCCGCGCGATATATAGGTTATCGTATGGAAACAACTCAGCAGGCAAGTCATAATCCATACACTGTCTTTCATTTTAAACGCTCCCGCCTAAATCAGTTATTCATGGGAGCAACGAAGTACCCATTGATTATGGTGTGCGCCGGGGCAGGCTATGGAAAGACAAGCGCTGTTCATGACTTCGCGCAGGAATATCAGGCAACCACGGTATGGGTTCAGCTTTCGGAGCGGGACAATGTTGGAGGGCGTTTTTGGGAAAACTATACCCACAGCATGATAAAAATCAACAAGGATTTTGCAGACGCAATCAAAAAAATCGGCTTCCCAGACACCGCGGAAAAAATGAATCACTACTTCAATATGCTGCGCAAGCACGTTCAGATAAAACAGCGGATAATGGTATTTGATGATTTTCATTTTATTGAAANCCCCGCCGTGATTCGTTTTGTGGAAGAAGGTTTCCGCACCATTCCGACGGGAACAGTGCCGTTTATAATTTCACGCTCCACTCCCAAGATTAATATCGCCGCCTATGTTTCAAACGACCATATATTCAACGTAAGCGAAGATGAACTGCGCTTTACCGAAAGCGAACTTGCCCAATATTTCCGTGGACAGGGCATTTCACTTGCGCCGGACAGCCTGCGCGGGATAATGCAGGACACCGGAGGCTGGGCGTTCGCTGTCAACTTTATTGCGCGCTCGTATAAAAAAGCGCCGGGTTACGAAGGATATTTACGCAGCGCGATGAAATCAAATATTTTCCGGTTTATGGAAATGGAAATTTGGAACGGAACGCCGGAGCGGCTTCAGCTTTTTCTTGCGCGCCTTTCTCTAATCGATCATTTGTCGGTCGATTTGATTGAGCTTCTGGCGAACGGAGACGAAGAGTTAATCGCCGACCTGGAAAAACAAAACGCGTATGTGCGCCGCGACGACTATATCAACGCCTACTTAATTCATCAGCTTTTTTTGGAATTTTTAAGGGGGAAGCAGGAACTTCTGACGGAAGAACAGAAGCGTGAAACTTACGCTGTCGCCGGAGACTGGTGCAACAAAAACGGTTTTAAAATCGACGCGCTGGCGTATTTTGAAAAAACCGGGGACTACAAAATGATAGTCTCCATTTTCTTTGAGCTGCCGACGCAGATTCCGCAGGACATCGCGCAATACGCGGCGGGGATTTTTGACAAGATACCGCAGGAGGCGTATAACAAAGTGGATTTTCTTGCGGTAATGCACGTACGCACTGTTATGTGCCTGGGGCTTTGGCAGAAAGCGTGCGGACTGGCGGAATTCTACGAGGCGAAATTCTTGCGGATGCCGAAAAATGATCCCCTGCGAAACCATACGCTCGGAGGGATTTATTTTTGCTGGGGCATACTTCGTTCGCTGACGTGTACATTTGACGATCGTTACGATTTCGACGTGTACTACGCCAAATTTGACGAATGTCTGTCAAAATTTCCAATTGATCCGGGACAGTTGGCAAACTATCCCGCCGGCCCGTGGATAAGCATGGCGGGGACCGCGAGAAAAGACGCGCCGCAGGAATATATCGACGCGATAACCCGCGCTGAACATCATGTCTCGCATTGTTTCAACGGCGCGATGACCGGCATAGGAAATTTAGCGCGCGGCGAGCTGATGTTTTATCAGGACGACATTCGCGGCGCGGAACCTTTTATTCTCCGTGCGCTGGAACAGGCGAGGGAACGCAGACAATTTGAAATTGTTCACAGGGCGTTGTTCTACATTTTGCGGATTGCCGTCCTTCAAGGAAATTATACAAAGCTGGAACAGGCGTTAAAAGAAATGGAAGCTCAATTAAACGAAAATGAATACACCCTCCGCTTTATATCCTACGACATCGCTCTTGCCTGGTATTACAATACCCTCTGCCTTCCTGAAAAAATTCCAGACTGGTTAAAGGATAAGTTCACGCCGTACGGCCATCCGTCCTTTATTGAAAACTTCGGGAATCTGGCGAGAGCGCACTATTGCTTCCTGACAAAAGACTATCCCCCCCTGCTCGCCTATATGGAAGAACAAAAAAAGCGGGAATCAATTTTATTTGGACGAATAGAAATGCTTGCGGCGGAGGCCTGCATCCATTACAAAATGAAGGACAAGAAAAAAGCCTATGCCGCGCTTGAGGGCGCGTACAAAACCGCGTCGCCCAACGGCATCCTGATGCCGTTTATCGAGCTTGGCAAGGATATGCGCACTCTGAGCGCCTTTGCGCTGAAGCAGGCAAACGATTCCATTCCAAAGTCATGGCTTGAGACGATAAACCGCAAATCGGCATCTTACTCAAAACGCCTGGCCCATGTAATAAGCGAATACAAACAGGCCAACAATATGGCTGGCGGCTTTGTCATTTCTCAGAGAGAAAATGAAATCCTCACCGACCTTTCCCACGGGCTTTCACGGACTGAAATCGCCTCCCACCACGGACTCTCAGTAAATACGGTAAAAATGATAATAAACAGCGTCTATATGAAACTTGGCGCGGAGAACCTCGCGGACGCGATTCGCATAGCGGCGGAAAATAAAATATTGTAAAAATCAGGAATTTAATACAAAAAGACCGAAAAAATGGAAAATATTTGAAAAAGTGCAAAAATGTTCTTTATTATTTTTGATTTATTGTGTATTGTTTATTAAATGTCGCAGAAAAAAAAGAAAATACGCGTAATATTTCCAATAGGCGCAAAACTGGTTATTATCATTTCCGTTCTGGTACTGGCATCTCTGGGTGCGGTAATTTCTCTTGTTTCTTTCTTAAGTACGGGAGACGTGCGGCGCACCGCGGAATACAACAACTTTACGATAAACGTTCGGGCCGGCTCACAGGCGGAGGAATCCTTTAAATCCGTTCAGGCGGACGTTCTTCTTTACCTGGAAATGCTGGACCTTCTTTCTTCCGGTTCGGGCCGAGGCAGGAACATGGAATACAACTTTTTCAGCCATAATAAAAATATCGCGGCAATACAAACGGAACGTGTTTCTTCAGGCGGCGGAACCGGGGTTATCCGGTTCATCCAAAATGAAGAATTTTTGCTTTCCAGAAACATCAGCGTAAACGCGGTAAGAAGCTACTTTGATTCCGGTTTACCGAAGACTCAGGACAGCCCCGACAAGATGACGCTTTTCAACGCGTCGCCTGTTTTCCGCCTTTCACTGATTACCGCCGTTTTCGCCCGTAAGAGCGGAACGGGAGAAGAAATTGTAAAGGCGCTTTTTACCCCCGACGATCTTCGCGAAACCTTCGGCGTAGGAACCAACACCAGTTTTATTATTTCAGGCTCAGGAGACGTACTGCTCCACCCGGATGAAGATCTTGTTCTTGAGGGCGCGAATTTTTCTTCCCTGCCTATTGTAAAAGCCATGCATCAGCAGGGGGACAACGCCCGCTGGCAAATTTCCTATATTGACGAATCCGAGGTTAAATATTTCGGCGCTTACTGCCGCCTTGACGGAACGGATGCGGCTGTAATTACCACAATACCCCACACCGTTGTATTTGAAGCGGTCAGGAGCATCACCCTTCAAAACATATTCCTTACTGGGGTGGTGCTGTTTCTCGCGATTATGTTCGTCTGGTTCTTTTCAAAAACGATCAGTACTCCTGTCCGTACTCTTGCGGACGCCGCTCTACAGATTGAGGCGGGAAATTTTGAATTTGACCTGCGGCCCCGGACGCGGGACGAGCTTGGGCTTTTAACGGAAAGTTTCGGAAAAATGTCCCGTGCGCTGAACATTTTTGGACGTTTTACCAATAAGGATATTGCGCTGCGCGCGATGCGGGGCGAGATCAAGCCCGGCGGGCGTCCAAAACACGCTACGATTTTCTTTTCAGATATCCGTGGCTTTACGGAAAAATCCGAAACCTTTACCAGGACTTTTGGAGACGAAGCGTCCAACCGTATCGTTATGTGGCTGAACGAGTACTTTAACTACATGATAGACTGCGTTGAAAAAACAGGCGGCGTGGTTGACAAGTTTATCGGCGACGCGGTTATGGCCCACTGGGGCACGGCTTTTACAGCCGGAAGCCCCGCGGACGACGCTTTTAACTGCGTCAAAGCCGCACTGATGATGCGGCAGGCGTTAATTCAACTGAACGCGCGGCGTAAAAAAAACGATCCCGGAAATCCTGAAATCCGAATCGGCTGCGGCATCAATACAGGCGTAGTGACTGCGGGGCAGATTGGATCGAATCAGCGCATGGAGTACACGGTCATCGGAGACCCGGTAAACCTTGCCAGCCGCGTCGAAGCGCTGAACAAGCCGCTGGGAACGGATATCTTGATTACCGAGGATACCTGGAATCTTATAGGAGACAAATTTATCACCGAGGAAATGCCTCCCGTTACCGTAAAGGGCAAGAAAAAACCGGTGCGGATGTTTGCGGTTATAAATAATATTGAAGACGCGGACGGGCCAAAAACACTGGCGGAAGCAAGAGCCCTTCTAGGCACTGCCGATGTGGATGTTACCAAGGTCAATACAAATGCAAAAGAAAAGAAATACAAAATTCAAGACGATTGATATTGCAATCATCTTTTTTTGTTTAGCAGGTTCCATTGCCTCTGGAACGGCATTTTGGCTTGAGTATAACCGCACGCTTACCAAGCTGAATGAAGACCCGGTTGCGGTCATTGTTTTTAAAAAACGAACCGCACAACGCAGATTTATCGATCGCGTCGTATGGGACACGCTGAAACAATCGTCGCCTCTTTACAACGGCGACACGATCCGTACAATTGATTTATCAGAAGCGATTATTACTTTTAAAGACGAAGTAACTCACCTGAATCTGAATGAAAATACGCTTATCCAGATTTTCTTCAATGAAACAGACGGCGCAAGGATCGATCTTTCCGGCGGAAATATGGAAGTTATTTCCGGTTCCAAAGGCGCTGTAGTTATCAGCGGGTCTTCTGCGGTAAAAGTCGAAGGACGGGCAAACCTGAACAGGAACGAAAGAGGTTTCAACCTTTCCGTACAAAGCGGAAGAGCCGGTTTAAACGGAGAAAGAATTGAATCGGGCGGCATGGTTTCTCTGAACGCAAACGGAGAACGCGATACAAGGCCCGCAATTTCAATAACATCTTTCGGCTCATCTGCCCGCGTATTGGGCACGCCCGGGGAAATTGTCCCGGTCGTTTTTTCATGGAACGAATACAACTTTAACCCTGGAACCCTTGTGATTGTCGAAACAGCGCTGGACAGAGCTTTTAGCCGCATAGTTGAAAGAAGGGAAGTAAACGCCTCTTCTGTTTCTATTCCGCTGGCAAACGGTTCTTACTGGTGGCGGGCTTATCCGGCGGACAGCGGCAGCCTGGAACCGGCTAATTCAGCGTACCCTTCCGGCACGCTGGAAGTGATTCCCGCAACCGCCGTCACCGCCATTTCTCCGGCGCAGGCTGAAAGATTTACCGTTTCCGGCGACACCGGCGTTTCACTGTCATGGTCAGCCGCGCAAGGCGCTTTCGCGTACCTTCTGGAAGTTTCAGCTAACGCGGATATTAGCGCTCCCGTTGTGTCCCGCAGGGTTTTAGGAACCAGCGTAACTCAAACCGGACTTAATACAGGCGTCTGGTACTGGCGCGTTACGCCAATTTTTCCAATTTGGTTTACAGGTCCAGTTCCCTCTTCTGCGGTTAACAATTTTTCTCTGACGCGAAACGATGCCGCTCCTGTCAGGCAGACAGAACCGCCGGTTACCGGACAGGTTGTTGTTCCGCCTGTACCTCCACGGCCGGTTATTGAACCGACAAGAGAGAGGCCCGCAAGAGGGACTTCTGCTCCGCCGCGCACGGTTGCGGAGCCAAGAGAAACGTCCGTCAGGGAACAAATCATTGTTCCGCCTGAATCGGTTGCGGAACCGGGACTGCGGCGATCTGAACTTGAACTTCGACCATTGACAGAAGAAAATTCTCTTGCGTTTCTGACAAGAGTTTCCGGCAGCGGAACAATTTCCGGCAGTTTCCCGGCGAACGGCTACTCAATTACAACTGAGCAGTTGCGAAACGCGCCGTCGGTCAATTTTACATGGGAAGGAAGTTCAAATGAATACGGCTTTGCCCTGTACCGCGCCGGCGGAGAAAATGTTATTCCGCCTTCCACGGTCACAGAAAGCGTTTATACCCTGCAAAACCCGGCTGTTTTAACGGAAGGAGATTATGTGTGGCAGGTGTTTGAAAGAAACAGCGGCGGAAACTGGGAAGCTCTGCCAAGCGCGGCATACCGCCTTACCGTAATTGAGGGAGAAGCGCCTGTCGTGCCTCTGCCAACATATACTCCGGGAGAATTATATGGCAGCCGTTAACCAGAACGCAATTTCCAGACGTTATCTGCAATTTTGGGGATTGTTTGCGCTCCTTATCTTTGTTATGTGCCCATTCCTGAATGCGCAGATTCCAGAAGAAAGCGGAAACCGCGTTGCCAAAACCAGCGAAGGATTTATACTGTACCAGATCATTTCTTTTCCGGCCGTTCCAAACGTCATACGGTATGAGGTGGAAATTGAGCTGATCGGCGAAGAAGAACCAGTTTCAGTTGAAAAAATAGAGACAACGGTGAACAGCATTGAGGTGTCGCTTAAAGCCGGAGATTACCGCTACAGGATCACCGCTTATAACAGAATGAACCTGATTGAGGGACGCTCTGAATGGCAGGATTTTCAGATTCTTCCAGCGGTGGAACCATCGGTAGAAAACTACAGGCCTTATTACGGATTGTTCTTTGAACTTGACGGTCCAAACGCCGTCATTATTATTACTGGAAGCGGCCTTTTAGCCGAGTCTGAATTTGCCCTGGTAAAAAGCAGGCCCTTATATGACTGGTCGGGAGTGAGTCTGGAAGGACGCGGCGACGTTATCTTTCCCTCAAACGTTGAAGTCGATGAAAATCAGGCGCGTTTAACTTTTGAGCGCGGAGCGCTTAAACGCGGCGAATACGAAATCTTTGTCAGAAATCCCGGAGGTTTGTGGGTATGCTTTGGAAAAGTACACGCGGGGTTTCAAAACAAAAGCGATTTTACTTTTTCCTTCGGCTACTCCCCAATGATTGCCGCTTTTGACATAGAAAACTCTCTTGGATGGAGTAACAAGCAAGGCGATTTTGTTCAAAGGCTGGACGGCTTTAATCCTGCGGGCTATAACCTTAGGCTTGGCTGGCTCCCTATTAAAACCAGGGCGGGCAATTTTGGCTTTGAACTACAGTTTTATTTTTTGGTTGATAATATACTTCTATCTGAGCAAAAAGGCGGCAATATCTTTCAGGCTTTTCAAGCGTTGAGTTATGTAACTTTTAACCTGTTCTACCAGTTTCCGATGACGGGACGCTGGCAGCACAACCTCAGGCTTGGCGTGGGAACAGGTGATTCCTTTCACTATATCGCAGAAGATACAGGAGATCAGGGTGAATATAATAACTTAATCCCTGTTTACTTTAATCTGGGCTATTCCGCCCAGTTCTTTTTATGGAAAAACCTTTATCTGGAAGCGGGGCTGGACATCCAATACGCGCTTTCACCTAACAGCAGCTATCCTCTTGATCATTTGATATTTCGTCCGGTCATCGGCATTGGCTGGCAGTTAAACAGATGGGCTGAATATGCCGAAGTGACGGAATGGGCGCAGAGGGGGCAGGATTATTCCGTCCCCGTAACGGAACCGCCAAAAAGCGAACACCTTGTTTCAATCAGCTATTCGCCAATGATCCCTATGTCCGGATTCGATATGTATGGAACCGGGGGCACTAACGAACAAATGGAGTCTTTACAGCCCTTTAATCCGGCAGGAATGGGCATACGTTACGCGTATTTTCCCTGCCGCTGGAACAAGAACAAACTTGGAGTCAGATTTGAACTTGCCTTTCTGGAACACCCGAACAGGGAAATACTTGCGCCGGCGGGTCTTTCGTTTTTTGATCTGTTAAGCCATATATCCATTGGACCATATTACCAGCGGGTGTTATCTGAAAAATGGCAGATAGGCGCTTTTGCCGGATTGGGATTTTCAAACCCCTATGACTATTCGGATTCTTTCAACACCCTCTCGCTCGCGATGAATTTCGGCGCTGCCGTTCAGTATTTTTTCTGGAAGAACGCCTTTTTGGAAGCCGGAGTGGATATAATCCTGACAGGAAACGATAATATCAAAACCGCCTTTCGGCCAAGCATTGCCGTCGGCTGGCAGTTCAGGCGAAATAACGAAACAGGTTTGCGGCTTCAGGGAACCGGCTTTCCCATGCTTTAAAATTACAGCGTTACTTGGCAAAACCCAAGAGTTATGCAGAGCTGCGCAGCGATATATGTGAGCATAACAAGAAAATCCCCGTACGGTGGTTTTTTGCGGAAAGTGACGAACGCCAAAATGGAATCCGACGCTACAAAACAAAGGCTTCCGGCAAGAACAAAAGCACCGAAAGTCCCTCCTTGAGCGAAAAAAAGCTGTAACGCGAAAATTGCCATTATAAAAATTATTGTTTCATATGCGATAACCGGAATTTTCATTTCGTTATTTGGCTTGACAATTTTAAAGAGTACAACGCTAAGACAAACGGCAGCGGCGGCGCTGATAATAAGAGCCAAAACATTGAAAGGGCGGACAAAACCGTACATCGCGATTATGTAGCAGATATGCCCGATTAAAAAACTTGCCAGCCCCAGCCTGAAACGGAGAAGGTCGGAAATTTTAAGCAGAAAAATATCCCCAGCCCACGCGAAAACTAAAGCCAGAATTACAGGCAAAATAATTCTATTTGCGCCAAAAATATATAAAGACAGACAAAGTGGCATAAGAAGGCCTTTGGTTATTGCCTGAAAAGCGAAATTTTTAAAAAACGTCGAAACCAGATGCGCCGCAGAAACAACGGCAAAAACGGCCAAAAGAATTACCTTTAGTTCCATTATTTACCCCTTTCTCTGTTATCATCCGTTATTGAAAGCATTAACGTTCTTCCTTTTTCCGTCAAATACGGCTGCACGGTTTCTTTCGGAATTTCAATATAAATTATACCGTCAGAGTATGGCGTTATTGTATAAGTATTCCATGTTAATTCTATATTATCATTGTATATGTTAATTGTATCGGGCGGCCAAATCTCTTCCCGCAAATAATAACTTATGTTATATTTTTCCTCAATCATTTTTCTTAAAATATTTTCCGGGATTTGATTCAATATTTCATCAATACCAAGAACTTTTTTCCCCGCTATGTCAATAATGAAATATCTAATGCCGTAATTTCCATGCGCACCGCCGGCGTAATATACATAAGTTTGGTACTTAATTATAATAAAAGAATCATTATAATATTCAACGCTATAGCTCATAATTAAATCAGAATGATAAAAATATTCCTGTCCGTCTTCGTCTATCATCGGCGGATAAGCTTCGCTGTTAAATTTTGACGTAAACTCATCTTCCGTGTATGCGGTATATTCGTCAAAATTCTTATTTTGATAGATCAAATTTTCAATCAATCTTGAAGCCTTGTTAAAGTTCCTGATATTTTCCAAATGAATATCGAATGAATAAATGTGCGTCTCATAAAGAAATTTCTCATATTTATAATCCTTGCTGACAATCTCAGGCGCTTGACCGCAGCCTGAGAATACTGCCGCAAGAAGGATAATTATCGGCTTTTGAAACCTCATAGCTAATGTTACAAATAATCATACACTTTTGTCAATCAAATTTTTAAGAAAATATTTGCATTTTTCCCAAAACCCTGTTGCTTTTTTTATTTCGGTTTGTTATATTTAAGTTACCGAACGGTCGTTAACTGCCTTAGGTACGGACAAAAGATGACAAAGATGGAAATAGTAGAGGCGGCTTTTAAAGTGTGGGGTCGCGATTTTTACAGAAAAACCAGTCTCTCCCGGCTTGCCGTAGAATTAAAGGTAAGCAAGCCTGCCCTTTACCGCCACTTTGAAAACAAGCAGGCGCTAAACGACGCAATGACCGAGCGTTTTCTCGATGACTTTGCCGCCTCTATCAAAGCGGACTTTGAACGCGCACAGCAAATAAAGGACGTTGACGAGGGGATTTTTACCATAGTAAAGAGCATCTCAGGCTTCTTCGCCCATAACCCGTACGCCCTTCTCTTTTCGCTTATAAACATTTACGACCGCAGGCTTGACGGACGCGCAATTTCGGAACGCCTGAAGCACAGGGGCGTAGAAATGAAAACGCTCAAGGATATTATCGAAAAGAAATATGACGCTGATCGTCCTGTTATAAACATGATATACGCCACTCTCAGTTTTTTTACGGCGTATTTTCACAAAACCGAAGGATCGCATAAAAAGCCGCCGTCCGAAGAAAAGATTCAAAATATGCTTTCCGTTATATGCAAAATTATCAATGAGGGGCTTGGGTTTTCAGCTAAAAAGATAGACGGGATTGATTTTAAAAAACAGGAAAAAATGCTCGGCGCTCCTGAAAACGCGGAAATTGAACCGCTGTTCAAGGCTGTCGCCGAAGCGGTTGCCGAAGCAGGCCCGTGGGATGCGTCAATGGAAATGGTCGCAAAACGCCTCGGCATCTCAAAGAGCAGTCTTTACGGGCATTTTAAAGACAAGAAGGATATGCTGCGCCG
>JGI24698J34947_10001193_pt1 | contig 13576 bp, 11 predicted proteins | sample TergutMp193P3_FD_34947 | JGI IMG/M metagenome (IMG submission 34947)
CCCCGCCGCAAGCGGCGGGAGTATCTTTCGTCTCGGAGTTTTCGCGGCTGGAAGGCCGCGAAAACTCCACGGAGAAGATGGAATGGTATATAATACCATATAGCACAGGCAAAGAGGTTTTTATGAGAATCAGATTGAGAACCAGGAAAAGATCATTTTTGGGTAGTATTGTGCGTCGCATAGTAGGGTTTATCATCCTCGCAGCGCTGATCCTGGTGGCGGTGGTGGTGATAAGGTCATGTACCTGACCATCGGCGGGAGAACAAGTATAGAATGAAAAGAGATAGAGAAAAGAAGGAGTCTTGTATGAAAAATGTATTCAAACAGATTGGATTTTACGCGGTGATGGCGCTCGCGTTCGCCGTTCTTTCGGTCTCGGGCTGCGTCAGCAATCCCCTGACGGGGAAAAGCACCATGGCCTTCGTGGGCAACAGCCAGCTCTTCCCCATGTCTTTTTCCGAATACGAAGCGTTCCTCAATGAAAACACGGTCATTACCGGCACCCCGGAGGCAGCCATGGTTGATAGGGTTGGGAGAAGGCTTGCCGAAGCGGCCCAAAAATGGCTTGCCGCCGACGGCAACGAGCATTACCTGGATGACTATAGATGGGAGTACAAACTGGTCGCCGAAGACACGATAAACGCCTGGTGCATGCCCGGCGGCAAGATCGTCGTGTACACGGGGATTCTGGACGTGACCCAGACTGAGGAAGGGCTCGCGGTGGTGCTTGGCCACGAAATCGCCCACGCCCTGCTCAACCACGGCCAGCAGAACATGAGCGCCGGTTTGCTTCAACAGCTTGGCACCCTCGGGCTGATAATTGGTATGGGGGCCGCCGATGTGTCCGAGGACGCCCAGGGCTACGCCGTGATCGGGTACATCCTCGCCAGCCAGATAGCCGGCCTCCTGCCCTTCAGCCGCTCGCACGAAAGCGAGGCCGACCACTACGGTCTTTTGCTCATGTCAATCGCGGGTTACAACCCCGACGCGGCTCCTCCCTTCTGGGAGCGCATGACCGCCGCCGCCGGCGGCGGCAGCATTGAATTTCTGAGCACCCACCCGTCCAACAATAGACGTATCAGCCAGCTAAAGGGCTGGGCTCCCGAGGCAAAGGAGAAGGCTCGTGAGTTCGGGGTGAGATTCTAGTAGGAAAAAATGGCGCCTGGCGCCATATCAATATTTAAGGAGAAGAACATGGCTAATTGTACAAATTGCGGAAAAAAGTTAAGCGAGGGCGAGAAGTTTTGCCCCTCGTGCGGAACGGCGGTTAAGTCGCCATCGAAGAAGGCGGCGGCGAAGAGTAGCCCGCCCGTCGTGGAACAGAATGCCAGCCCGCAAGACGCCGAGGAGAACAAGGGAATGGCGCTCATCGCCTATGTCCTCTTTTTCGTCCCGCTTGTCACCGGCGATTATAAAAAATCGCCCTTCGTGAAGTTCCACACCAACCAGGGCACGTTGTTGGCTATCGCCGCCGCCGGATTGCTGATCGTCTGGGCAATACTCTCGGCAATAATCTCGGCAATAATCAGGTCAATGTACAGGGTTTCCCTATCGTTAGCATATTCAAGCTTAAGATTCGCATACGGCTTTGCGCGATTCTCGTCCGTCGTGATGTGGGTGCTCGTAATCGCCATCCTGGCGCTCCTCGTCGTCGGCATCCTCAACGTCGTGAACGGAAAGATGAAGCAGCTGCCGGTAATTGGGAAGTTTACGATCATCAAGTGAAAAAAGGCGGCCGCTCTTGCCAACTACGTTGGCAACGGCGGCGCGGCATCATACTGAAAGTATAGCATGAAAAAGGGATAGAGAAAAGAAGGGAGTTCTTATGAATAAAGTGTTTGTGTTCCTGATTCTCGCGATTATCGTCACAGGAGGGGTTTTCGGGCAGATAGACTCGGGGTCGTTTATTTACAATTGGGAACAATATCTAGGCAGGAATGAAACGCCCTCCGGGATCCATCCGGAGGGGGCTATAGTAACTACTCCTGCTAACAGAGTTCACACCAGGTCTACAGGGGTATATGAGTATTACGATTGCTATCTTGTCGGCTCGTTTGGCCGTGTCGGCAGCGACCCGGGCCAATATGGCCCTCTCATCGACAAAAACGGCAAAAGAAGCTATCCGAACCTCAGTAAAGGCACAATACGCCTTGACTGGGGAAAGTATCCAATCATCCATACGGGCGAGAACCAAACCATAGCTATTTTAACGTCGCGGATCCCCAATTTCTGGACCCTGGAATGGAGTACAAACACCAGGCTTTTGCTCATAAAACAGAATACCAAAGTGGAGTTCAATAGCGACGGACTCAAACTCATAAGCGGCGAAATTACCGAGGACAAAAACATTAAACAGGCGTCCAGTCTGGACGAAACAATGTCGATGTACTCCACGGTGATGGGAAATGACGACTTATTCGGGATGAGCAGTGCCTATGCTGTCGCGAAAGGCCTCAGCGACACAAACGACCCCGCCACGGTTGCGGACTGGATAGTCAAAGGGTATGCCACGGGCATGACGGCCTTTTCCGCCGTTTCCGGGGTGATGATGCCGATATGGTTATTGCCGGCTGAGTTTGCCAACAGCGTGGCGACAAACTGCGCGAAAGCGCAGATGGCCTATGCCATCTCGCTGGCGTATGGGCAAAAACCGGATTCTGAGGATGAGTTTAAATACGATTTGTATGTTTTGCTTGCAGGCGAGGACGTACAAGCGCTGCTTCGCAGTACCCTCAAAGCGGCGGGGATTTCGGTAGGGACGGAATTGCTGTCAAAAGAAATAGTGTTGGAGAAGATCGCAAGCGCAAGCACTGTAGGTATTCAGACCGTGACGAATAGGATCGATAGCATGAAAGTCTTTCAGTCCGCGATCATGAAAACAGATATAGCCAAAAAAGTGGGCTCAAAACTGACAGTGAAAGGCATCGCAAAAGCAATACCTATTGTTGCCTCGCTTGTCTTCGCCGGCATGGACGGCATGGAAGCACATGAGTTCGGAAAAATGGCAATGCAGTATTACACCCTGAAGGCATCGGAGGGGGAGGTAGAATTGCCGACAAATGTAAACGTTGCCTTTCAATCCGCGAGATATGCCTCCCGCGGCTTTAGCGGCTTTCTTACGCCCGACAGCGCCAATCCCAAAAACAATACCGCTATCCAACTGGAGGATATGACAAGCGATGAGCTGACCCTGCCGCACCGGCTCTTTAAACTTGAGCATTTGGGCAACGGCTGGTATCGAATAAAGAACAATAAATTCGGCGTGCTTGATGTCCCGGGCGACGAAGATAAGAAAAATTTGCAGATGGTCCTGTATCAACAAGGTGATGACCAGGAAAATCAGCGTTTCAGGATCGTAAGCGTGGGCAATGGGGAATACCAAATCTACACTCACTACGGGAAAAACCTTCACGCAAGAAGCGACTGGTTTGGCGACACTATTCGTGTCGTAACACGGGCCGGATCTCCTCGTGACAGGGACCCGAACCAAAACTGGCGNATTTACACCGTAAATGACAAAGGTTGGATAACGCGATACGGGAGTTCAGACGACGAGGGAGGCGGNCTCTTCAGCGACCTTATCGATGACATTACGGGAAAGATCAAGGATTTCTTCGGTATCAACGACCCCGTCGACCCTGCCACCCTCACCCTTAACGGCTCCTGGAGCAGGGAAGACAATAACACTATTTACACTTTTAATAACAATTCCGGTGTTTTCACACGAATTGGTTCTGGTTTTTCATCTTTATTTTCTACAGGTATGGATGATCTGTATAAAGATGCCGAAAGAAAAAGATTTATCAATATCGGCGACCAATGTATCAGGAACCTTACCAGAACGGGCGATTTTACATGGACAGGCGAAATTAAGCTGGTTACTTTTAGAGGGTCTTCTGAAGCTACAGGTACGATGTGGGAGAGATTTACCATTACCCTGAGCGCGGATAGCGGGAGTTTTGTATGTCATGCCCCCGGCTCCACCTGGATTGATATGACTTTTACCAAAACCAAAAGGTAAGGAGAGAAACATGGCAAAAAAACCAACGACCACGACAAAAAAGAAAACAACGACCACAGGCAAAAAGGCAGCGTCTTCTGCAAGGAAGACGACGACTTCCGCAGGGAAACCGCAGGTTTCCAGAAGACCGCCCTCCACAACTGCCCGCGACGCGGAGCAGGGCAAGGTAATGGCGATTATCGCCTACATCGGCATTCTGTGTTTAATCCCCATCTTAACCGGCGATTACAAAAAATCGCCCTTTGTGAAGTTTCACACGAACCAGGGGGTGGTGTTGTTTATCACTGCCGTCGCGATATGGTTCGCCGCGTGGATAATCGGCTGGGTCTTGTCGGCGCTTCTTTACCGGCTGTATTTAGGCATCATGGCCTCCCTCATCGGTTTTATTTTTGGGCCGGTAGTGGGCATCGTGATTTTGGTGCTCGCCATCCTCGGCATAATCAACGCCGCGAACGGCAAAATGAAGCCCCTGCCGCTGATCGGGAAGTTCACGATTATCAAATAAAGGGCGATGGCATTTTTAAGGAGTTTGGAGGAGTTTATGCGAAAGATTGTACAAAGAATAAACAACACATGGACGATTGTCAAAAGCCGCTACCCGATTTTTACCGCGGTGCTGATGATTCTGTTCGTCGCGACGCTGCTGGTGTTGACGCTGGCGGTCATTTTGACCCGGATTGACGGAAATATTAAATATACCGAGGCGCTTAAAACCATATTTACATACCACACCGGCACGGCCAGCGCCAACGTTGCGGATAACGCCGTCTTTGCCATACGCCTGATTACCATTATTTCGGGAACCTTGTTGTTTTCGGGAACCATCATTTCCATCATGACCACCGTAATACGCGGTTACATTACCAACCGCGACGGGGCGAAGGGGCGGCTGCGCGTGTCGGACCATTTATTGATCTTGTGTTATAACAAGGAAGTCCCCGCGATTTTGGCGGACTTGATGTTTGACTCCAACCACAAAACCGTATTGCTCTTGTCCGACGCGAAAAAGCAGCAGGTCATCGACGAACTGAACGCCGCAATTGCCGAACTGGACGAAAAGCCAAGGAACAAAATTAACCTCATCGTGCGTCAGGGCAACCCCGCGAGTCTAAGCGAGCTAAAGGACGTCGCCATAGAAGACGCGAGCGCGATTTTGATTATGAACGACAACGCGGGCGATGACGACGAGTTAGGCGAAACGGATTATCTGGGCAGTCTGGACCTGGTCCTGAAACTGGGCAATTTCAATTTACGCCCAAACGTGCCGATAGGGGTGGAAACCAGCACCCAGGAAGCGTCGGACATTATGCGTTCGTTACGCAAAGACATTTTGGGATTGCACGACAAACAAATACAGTTTTTCGCGCATCACAAGAAAATCGGGCAATTCATGGCGTTGGCGGTATCCAACCCGGATCTGTGCAACGTGTTGTCGGAACTTTTATCGTACCGCGGCTGCGAGTTTTATCCCATCGACAAAATATCGTACGAAGACTATCTGCAAAGCCATTGCGCGGGAATTCCGGCCGTGGAGATCGGCGGTAAAATGTACTGCATTGCCGACGACGAGAGCGCCGCACGGCGCAAACGCGCCTTTCCGTATAAAACCGAACGAAGGCTTCAAAAGTCCAGGGAGGGTAAGACCGGCCGCCCCCTTACATTGTTTGTCATCGGCCAAAACCGCAAATATAAATACATGGTCGAAACGTTAAAACTGACGAACCCCGACACGGTTATCAACCATTTCCAAACCGGCGATATCAGTAATTTCGTTGACGCGGTAATGAAGCAGGGCGACAGTAATTCGGTAGCCGTGGTGTTAAGCGACGACACGGTGCCGCCCAAAAGTTACGACGCGAACGTGTTTTGGACTATCATTGAATTGTCGCGCATGGCAAGCATCAACGAACGGCCGTTTAAGATCTTTGTCGAAATTATCGACCCCAAAAACCAAAAAAGCCTGGAGAACCTGAACATTCAGAATTTCGTCGTTTCGACCCAGATCATTTCGACCTTTTCGAACAAGCTGCTTAACGACCCAAATTCCGTGTATTTTTACGAAGAATTGTTCATACCGTCAAGTTTTTTCGACATCGATGTTTCGGCCGCGAATGAAGTATTCGATATTACCGAAGCGCAAACCTTTTCGTCGTATGCCGAATTTGTTCACGCGGGTTATTACGGTACGCGCGGAACGGACACGGCGATCATACCCTTTGGCATTTACACCGACGCGAAAAACTACGTTTTGTTTTGCGCCGAACTGGACAAAAAACGCGACTTTGTTGTAAAGCCCACGGATAAAATCATCTATGCCTCTATCAAGGCAGGATAAAAAAAGGAGGCTGTCGTCAACCGCTGACTTCGTTGGCGAAGTTGGCGTATCATTTTGGGATATATTCCTAAAAATATATTTAAGGAGTTTTATATGAAAACAAAAGTGTTCTTAATAAAAGCATTCATGCTTATTGCCGCGCTGCTGATCGCGTGCAGTATTTCCGCGTGTGCCGAAATGCTCGAAATTTTAATGGGCGGCGGCGGAGAACCACCCGCGCCCAGCGACAGTGGCGATGACAGCGCGGCAAGCGAGCCGGGCAGGCTGGGCGCGCCGTCGGGCGTGACCGCGGATAGAAACCCCGCGGGGTCGACCGACGTGCGGTTGAGCTGGATTGCGGTGAGCGGCGCGACCGGCTACAGGGTATATTGGTCCGAGACCTACAGCGGCACAGGCACGCTGAAGGGGTCGCCAACCACGAATTCATTTACTGTTACCGGCAATAGAACAGACGCCACCCACTACTTCAGAGTAACCGCGGTGAACAGCGATGGGGAAGGCACGGCGTCTTCATGGATATCGGTAGGGCCTGTATCCAGTACGGGCAGCGGCACGGTAAGCAGGCCGGGCGCACCGACGGGCGTGACCGCGGTGAGGAACCCCTCAGGCTCGACCGACGTGCGGGTGAGCTGGAACGCGGTGAGCGGCGCGACCGGTTACAGGGTATATTATTCTACTACTAACAGCGGTAATGGCAGGCTGGAGGGATCGCCAACTACGACGTCATATACCAGCAACAGCAATGAGACAGACAGAACCCACTATTTCAGGGTGTCCGCGGTGAACAGCGCTGGAGAAGGAACGCCGTCTTCATGGATACCGGTAGGACCTGTGACCAGTACGGCAAGCGTACCAGGCGCGCCGACGGGCGTGGCCGCGGCGAGGAACCCCGCGGGCTCGACCGACGTGCGGGTAAGCTGGAATGCGGTGAGCGGCGCGACCGGCTACAGGGTATATTATTCTACTACCAACAGCGGTAATGGCGACCTGGAAGGAGAGTCTACCACAACGTCATTTACCAGCAGCAACATTAGAACTAACACCACCCACTATTTCAGGGTATCCGCGGTGAACAGTGCCGGGGAAGGCGCGGCATCTTCATGGGTATCGGTGGGGCCTGTGGCCAGTACGGTAAGCGTGCCGGGTGCGCCAACGGGCGTAACGGCGGCGAGGAATTCCGCGGACCCGACCAACGTGCTGGTTAGCTGGAACGCGGTGAGCGGCGCGACCGGCTACAGGGTATATTATTCTGCTACCAACAGCGGTAATGGCAATCTGGAGGGATCGCCAACCGCGACCTCATTTACCAGCACCGGTAATAAAACAGACTCCACCCATTATTTCCGGGTATCCGCGGTGAACAGTGTCGGGGAAGGAACGCCGTCTTCATGGGTATCGGTGGGGTCTGTCGCAAGCACTCCCACGCCAACGCCCACGCAAAGCGGCGGCCCCACGAACTGGACTAAGGTGTCGAACAACCCATTCGGCAACTATATCCTCGAAGCCGTCACCTATGGCAACGGCAGGTTTATCGCCGGGAGCCGGGGAGGCACAATGGCGTATTCCACGGACGGTAGAAGCTGGACCGCCGTAGCGAACACGAGGTTAGACGAATCTATCGGCGGCATCGCCTATGGCGACAACAGATGGGTTGCCGTGGAAAGGAGCAGAATCGCGTACTCCACAAACAACGGCACAAGCTGGACAGCCGTAGCAGTGGACAGGATATTTGATTCTTACATCAACGCCGTCGCTTGGGGCAACGGCAGGTTTGTTGCCGGGAGTTATGACGGCAAGATGGCGTATTCCACAAACGGCGCAAGCTGGACCGCCGTATCGAACTCGAGGTTCGGGGAGTCTGACATCAACGCCATCGCCTACGGGAATAACAGGTTTGTCGCCGTGGGTGAGGACGGTAAAATGGCGTATTCGGCGGACGGCCAAAGCTGGACCGCCGTATCGAACTCGAGGTTCGGCACATCTCGCATCAACGGCATCGCCTATAACGGAAGCAGATTTGTCGCCGTGGGCAATGACGGTAAAATGGCGTATTCGGCGGACGGCGCAAGCTGGACCGCCGTATCGAACTCAAGGTTCGACGGCTCCGAGATCTACGGCATCGCTTACGGCATGAATGCCGCGGGTAACGGCAGGTTTGTCGCCGTGGGTTACGGCAAACTGGCGTATTCCGCGGATGGCATAACATGGACAGCCATAACGGCCAATCCATTCGGCGAGTACGATGACATCTGCGGCATCGCCTACGGCGGGGGAAGGTTTGTCGCTGTTGGTTGGGACGGAATCGCGTATGCGGACTGGTAGGAAATGGTAATTGATACTGTTATAAGGGGGATTATATGAAAAACGTACACAGACGTTTCGGCTTTATTCCGTAACAATGGGATTAACTTTTGCCGCTCTGTCTTTGACGGGGCGCAACAGTGAATAAAAGCAAATAAGGCGCCTGGCGCCTTTAAAAAAGTAAGGAGAAAATTATGGCTAATTGTACAAACTGCGGGAAACCCTTAAAAGAGGGCGTGAAGTTCTGCACCTCATGCGGGGCGGCAGTAAAAAGCGGCGCGGCTGAGAAGTCGGCGGCGCCCGCGAAGACGGCAGCGCCCGAAAAGCCGGTGGCGGCCGCAAAGACAGCGGCGCCTGCGAAGACGGCGGCGGCTGAGAAGCCGGCGGCGCCGGATGTAGTGACGTACGCGGCGCCGGATGTAGTGAAGTACGCCGCACCAGACGACGTTGTCAGTACGGCCGGATGGTTTGGGACGATATTCGTGCTCGCCATCCCGATTATCGGACTTGTCCTCTATTTTGTATGGGCGTTTGGCAGCGGCAATCTCAACCGCCGTAATTATTGCCGCGCCTCCCTGCTTTTGATGGCGATAAGCCTCTTAGTGAGTATTATTTCCGCCATATATTTTTACTCGGTCATAAGGGACATTGTCGATCTTTTCATGTGAAAAAAAGGCCGCCAACTTCGCCAACATTGTTGGCGATGGCGAAGCCAACTTTGTCTACGTCGTTAGCGTCGCCGTTGGCGATGCTGTTTGAGCAAATAAACAAAAATGGCGCCTTCGCCAAGCAAGTTGGCGGACACCATTTACGGGACAGGTCTTTAGCCAACGCCAACTTTGTTGGTGAAATTGGCGGTACCTGTCCCAGGAAGGAGAAAATCATGGCTAATTGTACAAAATGCGGACAGCCCCTGGAGAAGGGCCTGAAGTTCTGCCCCTCGTGCGGGACAGCGGTAACAAGCGGAACGGCGAAAAAAAACGCGCCTGCGGAGTCGGCGACGGAGGGCGCCGTTATGGGCAAAATCGCGGTAATCGCCGTGACTGCAGCCTGCGCGGTGACGGTAATATTCTTTTTCTTCTCGTTCTTTGCCGTTAAACTTACCGGCGCCAATTCATACCTGGGCTCATACTTATCCAGTTCGATGGCCGGCCTGGATACCAGCGCCAACGGAATGCAAACCGCTTTTGGCGGCGGCAGTAGCGGAACGGGGGGCGCTTATCCGGTGCTTTTCCTGGTTTGGCTCCTCGCGATCGCCATGCTTGTGGCACTTTATGTCCCCGTAATACGGCAAAAGCTGGACTCCGTTCAATTGCCCGTCATCAACGTCCCCGTTATTGGAGGCCTAAGTATTTTCGGCTACCTGGCCATCGTCGTCGGCCTCCTCGGACTCATCATACTAATCGCCACGTATGCGTCGGTAATGGGATCCTTTAGACGCGGATTGGGCGGCAGCGCCGCGGCCTTATCAATGTTGGGAGGAATAGGTATCAAGTTTGGCACCGGCGCCGGCTTCAAAATGACCGTGTTCGCGCAGCTTATCCTGCTTGGCATACCATTTGCGGACAAGTACTTTTTGAGCAAAAGGTAACAGTCACCTTTTTCCATCGCCGTTGGCGATGGCGTCATTATTCTAATGTGAGGAATGAACGATGAACATAAAAAAGAACAGTCAAAACATTTTGAGGTTGACATCGCCAACTTTGTTGGTGACGCTGACACTAGTCTTCGCGCTGCTCCTCTCGGGCTGCAATCTGCTGGGGCCGAACCCGAAAGGTCTCGCAAACCAGACTATCGATTGGGTCATGGACTTTGCTGTGGGGTCGCAAAATCCCCTGAAAATGCCGGGCCTGACGATAAAAGCGGTGTCCCTTGCGAAAAAGGTGGCACAATTATCCGAGCGCGACAAGCAAACCTACAGTGAAGAGCTGGGGCGCCTTGTCGGCTCAAGGGCGAACGACCTACTCACGATTTTGCGCAGAGATGAAGAGATGGCCGCCTTGCTCAGCCCTGAAGCGATGGGCGCCTTGCTCGGCGCTGACGGGCTGGGCGGCTTACTCGGCATTGAGGGGCTGGACGCCTTGCTCACCGTTGAAGGGCTGAGTGCCCTGGCCGCTGAAACCGGCATCGCACAAGCAGGCGGATCATCGTCGGGCAGCCTCGTGGACACAGACAAGGTCGTAACGGGATTTCTTGGCGGCCTCTTCGGCGGCAGCTCGTCAAACGATGTGCCGGATGAGACGAAAGACTCTGGCGGCATAACGGGATTTCTTGGCGGCCTCTTCGGAAGCGGATCCAAAAACGCCGCGCCGAAGGAGAAGAAAGAATCAGGCGGCATAGTAGGATTTATTGGCGGTCTCTTCGGAGGCGACTCGAAAAGCGGCGGCATCCTCAGCGGCGGCAAGCCAAAGCCGCTTGCTGCCAACGCCACCCATAAACAGGCAATGGCCAAAATGGATGAAGTTATCGCCTATCTCGTTAAAAATCCTCCCGAGGGGACTACCGAATTGGAGATGGATATGATAAGGGCGGGTTATAATTCGTATAGGGGGATTTTGCAACTTACAGGTATTGCATGGTCTGACAAGGAAACCCGCGACGGTATGATCGAAGCGATAAATGATATGATCAAGGAACTGGAGTGAAGCGACTGCATCGCCAGGAAAGGTACTGGGGACAGGTATCGCCAACAGGATGGCGCAGCCTGTCCCCCAGGGACAGATAAAATACCTGTCCCAGGAAGGAGAGAAACCTTGGCTAATTGTGCAAAATGCGGACAGCCCCTGGAGAAAGGCTTGAAGTTCTGCCCCTCGTGCGGGACAGCGGTAACAAGCGGGACGGCGAAGCCTGCCGCCGCGAAGCCTGCCGCCGCGAAGCCGGCTGCCGCAATGCCGGCCGCCGCGATGCCGGCGATGACTGCGATAACAGCCGAGGGCGTCATAATGGGCAAAATCGCGGTAATCGCCGTGACCGCGGCATGCGCGGTGACAGTAATATTCTTTTTCTTCTCGTTCTTTGCCGTTTCGTTTGCCGGCTCCAGTACCGGCGTCAACGGAATGCAAGCCGCTGTCGGCAGCGGCAGAATGGGGAGCGCCAGCCCGGCGCTTCTGCTGGTTTGGTTCTTTGCAATCGCCATGCTTGTAGCGCTTTATGTCCCCATAGTACGGCAAAAGCTGGAATCCGTTCAATTGCCCGCAATCAACGTCCCCGTTATCGGCGGCTTAAGCATTTTCGCCTACCTGGCCATTATCATCGCTTTTATCGGGCTCATAATGCTTATCGCCGCGTATTCATCGACAATCGGATACTTAAAACGCGAATTCGCGGGCTACAACACATACTTATCTATATTGGGAGGGTCGGTTTTTTTAAAGATCGGTACCGGTATCGGCTTCAAAATGGTCGTCTTCGCGCAGATCATCCTGCTTGGCATACCGTTTGTGGATAAATACTTTCTAAGGAAGAGAGGATAGGGGAAAAACGCCTGGGAGTCTGTCGGACCTGGAAGAAATTTATACCAATAGGCTGTTTTTCTTTAAATGGCAGCTCGCAAAGGCCGCCGTTTCCGCGCGTACACCATAGAACAATACCGCAAAAGACGGATTTCGCTCAAGGAACAAGAGCTTTGCTCGAAAAAACTTGAAAAACCCCGTTAAATCACCGATATATTCACCAGGGACGTAATTTCTCTGTTTTAAGGAAAAGTATAGTGAAAAAAACCCATTCTTTTACCTGTATATGCGTGATATCTGCCTTTATTTTCTTTTCCTGTATCATTACGCCCCAGCCAAGGGAATCTGGCGCGCCTGCGGTTAGTCCTGTCGCTTCCGTTCCCGCGGTATCTCCGCTTGAGACGATCCCCTGGGTGAGCCCGCCGGAAACAATTCCACAGGAAAATCCGTCGGAATTCGGTATACCGGAATACATCCCGTCGGACCTCAGTTCGTTTGCGGTTAGTTCCGTCGCTTCCGTTCCCGCGATATCTTCGTCTGAGACGATCCCTTGGGTGAGCCCGTCTGAGAAGATCCCCTGGGTGAGTCCGCCGAAGACGATCCCACAGGAAATTCCCCCGGAAGTGATCTCCCAGGAGAATCCGCCGGAAACGATCCCCTGGGTGAGTCCGCCTGAGACGATCCCACAGGAAATTCCCCCGGAAGTGATCTCCCAGGAAAATCCGCCGGAAACGATCCCCTCGGTGAACCCGCCTGAGACGATCCCACAGGAAGATCCCCCGGAAGTGGTGACCCTGGCCGCCGCTGTGACCGGATGGCCGATAACGGAACCCGAAACAAGCGCCATTCCCCCGATAGGGCAGGGCAGAGTTCCGGTTCCCGAATTCATCATGGGCAAGGGCAATGTACTTCCAAAAGAGTTGGCGGCTTTTCTCCTTGAATCCAATCCCAGAGCCGAGACAGCATTTATAGAAGAATTGGCTTATATTTACACCGAGGAATCGGCGGTTGAAGGGGTGAACTCTGATGTGGCTTTTGCCCAGATGTGCCTGGAGACCGGGTTTCTCCGTTATGGCGGTCTTGTGACGCCCGACATGAATAATTTCTGCGGTCTCGGCGCGACAGGCCCCGTTGAACGCGGATTGACTTTTCCCAATCCCCGCACTGGAGTCCGTGCGCATATCCAGCATCTCAAGGCCTATGCATCCGAGGAGCCGCTGAAACAGTTGCTGATTGACCCCAGGTTTCATTACGTCAGACGCGGTTCTTCACCCGCCATCACCGGGCTCGCAGGTACCTGGGCCGCTGACCCCGCTTACGCGGAGAAGATAAAGAGCATACTGGAAAGGCTCTACAGTTTCTACTACAAACTCTGATTTGTCGCTCTGATCGCAACCAGCGTCATACATATCAAATCGGCTCGGCGGGAGCGGTAAACCCTATTCGGGCAGCTCGATGGGCGGAACG
>JGI24698J34947_10001194_pt1 | contig 13574 bp, 10 predicted proteins | sample TergutMp193P3_FD_34947 | JGI IMG/M metagenome (IMG submission 34947)
AGAATAGGGCAGCCGGCCTTGTACGCGAGGGCGGCGCAATCTACGGTAACATTGGGCCGCGATTCGTAAATAATCGCCACCGTGCCCAACGGTACGGAAATTTGCTCCACCGCCAACCCATTGGGCAGCGTCCACCCCGCTATAAGTTTGCCGATAGGGTCATTTTGCCGGATTACCGTCTCAATTCCCTCAATTATGCCGTTTATGCGCTGATCATTGAGGGCCAGCCGGTCAACAAGGCTCTCTTTCATGCCTTTTGAGCGGGCTTTTTCCACATCGCGGGCATTGGCGGCGAGTATACCCCCCCGATCCCGGGAAATGGCGGCGGCAACGGCGGCCAAAGCCCTGTTTTTTGAGGCCGCGCTTTCCAAAGCCAATTGACTTTGCGCCGTTTTAAGCGAGAAAAAAAGGTCTTTTAATGAAGCCATATACCACTATACATTATTTCGTTTATGTGGTATACTATTTGAAAATTCTAAACTCATGGAGGAAAACATGAAAAAACTTACTTTGGCTATCTTGGCTTTGTTTGTGGCTGGTACCCTTTTTGCGGGTGGCGGCTCAGACAAAGGAAAACAGGGGGCGTTAATTGGCGTTGCCATGCCCGAAACCCACGTACAGCGTTGGAAGAAAGACGGCAATCAGCTCGTAGCGGAAGCGGTGAAAAAAGGCTACCGCGCGGAAGTCCAGTGGGCCAACGCGGATCAGGCCCTGCAGAACAGTCAGATTAACAGCTTCGTGACTCAGGGTGCGAAGCTTCTGGTAGTCGGCTGTATCCAGAAAACCGTTACCGCGGCAATTGCCGACGCCAAAGCCAACGGCGTAGAGGTTATCGCTTATGACCGGATCATCCCGGAGTCCGCCGACTATGATTACTTTATCACCTTCAACAACTTCAAGGTTGGCGTGCTTCAGGCCCAGAGCATTGTAGAGGGCTTGAATCTGGACGCGGCTACCACTGCAGCGCCCAAGCAAATCACCTTGTTCGCCGGTTCCCCGGACGACGGCAACGCCTTCTTCTTTTTTGACGGCGCGATGAGCGTCCTTAACCCCTACATCGACAAAGGCACGCTCAAAGTCGTGGGCCCCTATCCCAAGGTATCCACCGACGCCGCTTTCCAGCAGATCGCGACCGATAAATGGGAGGCTGCGGTTGCCAAGAGGCGCATGGAAGGCCTGCTGGGCGGCGCCGCTCGTAACGTCACCCTGGATGCGGTACTCGCCCCCAATGACACCCTTGCCCGCGCCATCATCGAAGCCTTAAAAGCCGATCAAAAATACCGGTCCAAGTTACCGATCATCTCCGGCCAGGATGCGGAAATCGATTCCGCCCTGTCGATTAAGAACGGCGAACAGTACAGCACCGTTTTCAAAGACACCGCGAAATTGGCCGAAGCCGCCATTACTTTGGCTGATGCCATCCTCAAAGGTGAGACCCCCAATATCCAGGGCGCGGTTCTTGCTTCCGGCGATCTTGCAAAAATCGGCGATACCGGCCAGAAGACCGTAAAAACCTATTTGCTGGACCCCATTCTGGTTACCAAAGCTAACCTCAATGTTCCGGTGGACGCTGGTTTTTATATTGATGATGAGGATCCCGATGTGGCAGCCAAGGCAGCCCAGTTGAAGTAGTTGGTTAATTAAGAGGTTAGCCGGTTAAGCCGGTTAACCTCTTTTTTGGCGGCTTAATATGAGCGAATACATTCTTGAAATAGAAAACCTGACTAAAGACTTTCCCGGTGTCAGGGCGCTTGAAAATGTCAGCCTGAAAGTTAAAAAAGGGGAAATTCATTCCCTGTGCGGCGAGAACGGCGCGGGAAAATCCACCCTGATGAGCTGTATCTCCGGCGTTTACCCCAAAGGCAGCTACGAGGGTAAAGTTTTTTTTAAGGGGCGCGAAACCGGATACCACAGCGTCAAGGACAGCGAAAAAGAAGGGCTTGCCATTATCCACCAGGAATTGGCGCTCAGTCCCTATTTATCAATTTACGAAAATATTTTTCTGGGACACATGGAAACCCGGTTCGGTATCATTAACTGGAATAAATATCTTACCGAATCAAAAAAATATTTGGATACGGTAGGGCTGCACGAGCCGCCGGAGACAATCGTCAGCAAGCTGGGGGTGGGGAAACAACAACTGGTAGAAATTGCCCGCGCCCTTTCCAAAAAAACGGAACTGCTGATACTGGACGAGCCAACCTCGTCGCTAAACGATGACGAAAGCGAAAAACTGCTGAACCTGATACTTGAATTTAAACGCCAGGGTATTACCTCGGTGATAATTTCCCATAAATTAAATGAAGTGCTTAAAGTGGCCGATACGGTAACCATTTTGCGGGACGGCCGCTCCATCAGCACCTACGATGTAAAGGGCGACAACCTGACCGAAGAAAAGATAATCAAGGACATGGTGGGACGCGACTTGACCCACCGCTTCCCTGAGCGAAAATCCTCGCCGGGTGAAACGGTCATGGAAGTAAAAAACTGGTCGGTCTATCACCCCGATTATCACGATATTAAAGTAGTGGATAATGTTTCCTTCTACCTCCGTAAAGGTGAAATCCTTGCCTTTTGCGGCCCGATGGGGGCCGGACGCACCGAGCTGATGATGAGCCTTTTTGGCCGCTCTTACGGCTCCCGCAGCGAAGGGGAACTGCGTATTAACGGAAAAACATACACCTTTAACAGCGCCCGTGCGGCGATTGATTCAGGGCTGGGCTATATTTCCGAGGATCGTAAAAGCCTGGGTTTGGTGTTGATTCAGGACGTAAAAACCAATATAACCCACTCCAGCCTGGGTAAAATCGCGCAATTCGGCATTATCGACCGGCATAAAGAAATTAAAGAAGCGGAACGCTACCGTAAAGAATTGAACATAAGAACGCCCTCGATAGACCAGTTGGTACAAAACCTCTCCGGCGGCAACCAGCAGAAAGTGGTGGTCAGCAAGACCCTGTTGGCAAACCCCGACATCTTTATTGTTGATGAACCGACCCGGGGTATTGACGTTGGCGCCAAAACGGAAATCTACGGAATTTTGAATAATATCATTGCCGCCGGAAAGAGCGTTATCATGGTCAGTTCCGAGCTGCCCGAAGCGCTGGGAATGGCGGATCGTATTTACGTTATGAACGAAGGGAAAATAAAAGGGGTGCTTAATCAAAAAGAGGCAACCCAGGAAAAAATAATGCATCTGGCGCTGGTCGGATAAAAGGAGAAAAGTCATTATGAGTGAAAAAACGATTCGCACTGCTGATGTAAAAACGCTGATAAAAAACAACATTAAAAATTACTCAATGTTTATCATGCTGGCGTTGATTATGATAATCTTCGCCCCGTTGACAGAAGGAAACAACTTGAAGCCGCGCAATTTTACCTATCTTTTCTTTCAATACAGTTATGTGCTTATTCTGGCAGTCGGCATGGTGCAGGTTATCATCGTGCAGGGCATCGATCTTTCGGTTGGTTCGGTCTGCGCTTTTGTCGGCGCGTTAAGCGCAATGTTATACAATACCGGCATCGGAATGCCCGCTACATTGTTGGCATCGCTGATAATGGGAGCCGCAATCGGCGCTTTTCAGGGGGTGTGGGTCGCCTTCGCAAAAATACCCGCGTTTATTGTTACCCTTGCCGGCATGATGTTGTTCCGGGGCCTTACCTATTTTGTTACGCGAATGAATCCCAAAAGCCCGGTAAACTATGGGTACTCCCTTCTTTCTACCGGAACGCTGGATGAAGTGCTGCACGCGGTTACGTGTGAGGCTTGCCTAAAATCCATTCTCGTTACCGGAAGGCTTCATGACATATCACACGTCATCAAAATAGGCCCCTATTACCCGGCGGCTATAATTGTGGCGGTACTGGTACTGGCGATTTTCTTTGTTGCGGAATTTTCAAAACGCCGAAAAAAAATCATGCATGATCATGAAGTTGCCCCATTAGCGCTGTTCATAACCAAGCTGGTTTTGGTCAGTCTGTTGGCGCTGGGCCTTGCGGATCGTTTTGCCCGTTACCGGGGCCTTCCCATTGTAGTTATCGTTTTGGGCGTTACCGTGTTTGTTTTTCACTTTATATTGAACAATACCGTTTTGGGGCGTTATATCTACGCGGTCGGCGGCAACCCCCGCTCGGCAAAACTCTCCGGTATTAACTCGGAACTGGTTACGTTTATCGTGTTCTGTTTCATGGGCGGCCTGACCGGCCTTGCCGCGGTCATTTTCACCGGTTACATGAATGGCGCCTTGCCCAGTGCGGGGAACCTCTTTGAACTGGACGCCATTGCCGCGTGTTACATTGGCGGCGTATCGGCTTCAGGTGGTATTGGTTCAGTAGTAGGTGTAATAGTCGGCGGTCTGGTAATGTGCGCCATCAACAACGGAATGACCTTGAAGAATTTGGGTAATGACTATCAATACGTGGTCAAGGCTTCAATTCTGCTGTTGGCAGTCTTCTACGACATATACACCCGCCGCAAAGCCGGGCTAGGTTGATAACCATGCGGAAAAACCTGTGGCTGTTGGGGGTACTGCTGTGCATATTTGCAAGCTGTACCCCGGCGGAGTCGGGGAACCCCCCCAAAGACGTATGGTCTGATATTACCTCATGGGAGCAGGTGGATGGCGCCTGGGTGGGTACGCAAAGCAAGACCATGCCGCTTAAAGACCTTGTTGGAGCCTTTGGAATGGACCCCGATGATCCGTCAATAAAAGACCTTATCAGGGGTATCAATGTTACGATAGCGGTTAAGGCAACCATCATCATTGACGCCGGCGAAGAAGTCATGGAGAGCAGCGCAACAACGACCGCGACTTTTTCCGGCGGCAATACGGCAATCCTGTGGATGTTTTTACAGGAACTCTCCCCGGAAGACCTGCCGCCCAATGTGAGCATAGATAACAATAGACATTCCGTAACCATGGATATGGATGAGCCGCCAACGCCCATTACGCTGGAAGAGATAGCTGACCAGTTTCAGATAAACCAAACAGGAACCAAACTTAAGACGGAGCTGGATACCCTTGAATTTGGGGAATGGGGAGCATTGATCCCCTCAGAAGTAATACTGGAAAAACAATAGCCTAATTCCCCGGCACAAACCTAAACCCGTTTCCGGCCGCTTCTACCGTGCCAACCGCGGGATATACAATGTGCATACCCCCGATGGGGATTTTGTTTCTCGCGGCATAGTCCAAAAGCTGGCGGCGCGTTGTTGCGGCAAGCGCGGGGTCTACGTCATAAGTGGCGGAAACCTCCGGCGCGGGGAACTGAACCAGCGCAACGTGCAAAAAGTCCCCGGCAATGAGCAACTTGCCCTTGCCCTCTTCTATTAAAAACGCCGTGTGCCCCGGGGTGTGGCCGTAAGCGGCAATGGGCTTAATCCCCGGCAGAAGGTCTTTAATTTTTGCGCCCAGCTCGCCCGGCTCAAAGGTTACCACCCGTGAACCGTAGGGGGCCAGCGCCGCGACCACCCCCTCATTGACCTGGGTTTTGGTAAAGTAGTCCCGATCCTTGACCGCAACGTATATCTTTGCTTTGGGGAAAAGGGCTTTTCCGTCCTTTTGCAGACCGCCGATGTGATCCCCGTGCAGGTGGGTAAGCAGAACCGCGTCAACCTTGTCCGGCTCCACCCCCAGTTTTTTCATTTTTTCAAAAACCGCCCCGCCAAAACCGGTATCTACCAGAATGTTCTGTTTGGGGGTTTTGATAAAAAACGTGTTGGTCGAGTGCATAAAGCCGTCTTCGGGGATATATTGGCTTAAAAAAGCCTCATCTACCCCGATCAAAATACCGGCATTTCCGATACGCTGGGTTTCAACCAGCATACTTACCTCGAATTTACCTACCTTATAGGTATAGATACCGTCAGTTTCCGAGGCAAAGCCCCCCACCGCCACCGCGCTTAAAAGCAACCCTAACGCCATATTCTTCATGGTACCCATAATGGACGATAACGCGGGTATTGTCAATTGATAGAAAATTCAAATACTTGAAAATTCACCATAGATGTATTATCCTATAAGTATGGGTAGAATCCCACTCATACCTATACTATACGCCGTTTTTTTGTCCTGGGGCGTGGTATATTTGAGCGGGTGCGTGGAGCCGGTCGACCTCTCTTCGTTTGCCAAAGATAAAGACGTAGTGGATATTGTCGACAACGGCGAAGGAATCGTCAATATTTCAAGCGATTCCGATTTTGTTTTATCGCCCGATCTGAAGCCGGGAAACAAAAAAATCACCGGCCTTAACCCCCAACTGTATTACATGGTTGAAGAATGGGATGAAAACGGCAATCCCAAGGACCCCACCGGTACTCTTCCCCCTCCCCAGTTCGTTTCCCCCAGCGGTGAGCGGAGCGCAAGTCTGGCCAATATTGGCCTGGTAAAAGGAGAGGAGATAACCGGCCTGACTAATTACTATCACTACCGCGTAAAAGTGGCCAAGCCGTTATCAGAGATTATGCCTTCCATGTCTTTCACCGCTGCTGTTCCCTCAAGCAGCGGAGGAACGAGAACAATCACTGCCGGCGCGATTTCCCTGCCAGGGCCTACGGATAACAGCACCATCGTTTATACCCTTACCCCGCCCTCTTTTCCTTCTTTCGAAATCGCAGAGGTTCCCATTTCCCCCGCCGGTTCCTCCAGAGCCGCCATGCGCCCCGAACCAAATGGCGATATCATCGCCGTGATAAGACGGGATACGGAACTCCATTATGTCTTTTTGGGGAATCTCTCAGGCGCAGTAAATAAGGATATTTTTTATGTTTTGAAAGTCGTTACAGGCCCCATCATTCCTCCCGAGCCGGGAGCATATATTACGATAACGCTGTCCTTTACCGGCGACAAACCGCCGCAGCTGGGTACTACTGTGCCCATAAGCTATCCCCAGGGCGAGGGCGGGATGATACCCTTTACGGTAAGCAACGCGTCCCAATATGACAACTACGCCACAACCGGAATTATCTGGTACATCGACGGCGAGCAGGTGGATACAGGTCAGTCTTTCAACTTGAACAAAGCCGATGATAAGTATACAATGGTAGGAACATATATCATAACGGTAGAAGCGTCCCAAAACGGCATACCATACGCCGCAGCCATAATGATTGAGGTTACGGCTTTACCATAAATATTAAGGAGTAAGGAGAAGGAAAATGAACAAGAAAACAAAGAAATGCGGCGTATTCGTCGCGATGGCGGCAGTTCTGCTTTTATCGGCGGCGCTGGTAACAACGTGCGTGGAGCAGTTGGATACGAGCAATCTGACGGTTCCGCAGGGAAAACAGTTCACGGATTTCGTGCCCCCTCCGGGCATGGGATATGTCGTGTTGAATTTTGGAGAGGCGAGCGCCGGACGGACAGTCAAGCCAATTACCACCGGTTATACGACTCTTACCGATTTTGGCTGTTTTGACGTGGTGTTTACACCAATCCCCAGCGGCAGTGATGTGGAACATCCTCACCTTCTCGCTGCCGACGTAGAAGGCCCTTTCTCGCTTCCAGCTGGTGAATATTCCGTTGCGGTATTCGCCTACCCCTCCGGTAATACTACGGGCGAAGACCCTACTGTCGCCATCGCATGGGGGCAAACGTCCGCTCTTGACACGCTGACTGTTGTTGCAGGAAGCGGAACAACAACGCCCGCCGTTGCCCTGAAAGAAATTTCCACCACTACACACGGGGGTACTGGAACACTGAAACTGGCTTTGACCAACGTCCCTTCCGCCGCCTCTTTTGTAGCTAAATTGACCGTAAATACCTATCCAACACCTGCTGGAACGCCGACTATTGATGCGTTAACGGTAACATCCAATTTGGCTAGTTATACAATTCCTACGGCGCTTGATCCGGGCTTCTACCGCGTGTCTCTCGCGCTTTCACAAGACGACAAACAGTCTGTTACCGTTCGCGAAATACTGCACATATATCAGGGCATGGATTCCACCTTTGCAGGGGCATTACCGACTCTTAAAACCAATGTGTACACGATAACATTTAACCCCAACGGGGGCGCTGCTTTTACTCCTGCACCGAGTGGTATAACTAGAGTTCCACACGGCTGGACGATAGGGGGAACGTCGCTAGGGGATCCGGGGTCGGCGCCGACTAATCAGCCAACCCGTACCAACTATGATTTTGTGGAGTGGACTATAACTGCCGGCGGCGCTGCATGGAATTTTGCAACTGGTAAACCCATCAAGGATATGTCTTTATACGCGAAATGGCAACTCAGCACCGCAACCGGCGCAGGCATAACGGTCACGATTGAATTTAACGACGACGGCGTGCCACAAATTAAAGTCAGCGATGCCGCAGACCCCCTCAACGCTCAGCTTTCGAGCGTGAGCTTTACCCATAACACTCCAAAAGTTCTTAAGTTCACGGTAACCAACGCAAGTGCCTTCACCGGCAATTATACATGGTCGGCTAGCGACGACAGCGTCGTAATTCCCATAACAGAAACGGGACCGACTATGGAGTTGGACATCGGCTCTTTCGATTTCTTAGTAGGCCCACTGACAATATACGTCGCAACTACAGACCCATCAGAATCTAGCAGCACAACCATTACGATTGCAGAGTAAAGAGCAAACCGCGCCCCTCACCGGGCGCGCTCGCCACCGCAAAAAAAAGGCTGTCCCACAAGGGCAGCCCTTTTTTTGCGTCCTTAATTATTCGTGTTAATTCGTGTAATTCGTTGACTCTTCCAATCTAATAAATAAAAGTAGCCGTCTTTTTAGGTCTGTCTACCAGCCCGAATTTATACCCTATCCCAATCCCCAACTGAGAACGTTTATAGTGTATCACCTCCGGTTCAGGCGTGAGTTCATGGGGGTTGTGCATAACCGCATCGGTGAAAGAAAACATATATTGAACATCCAGGAAAAGTATCCCTTTCTTGCCGGCCCGCGCGCAAGCCTGTAGGCCGCCGCCGGCCGCAAGGGGCGGAAAATCGCTAAAAACAGGCGAATAAGCCAGCGCGTATGAAAACGCCCCATAGGGAACTAACATAACATTGCGGAATTTAATCGGGAACTTTAACTCGCCAACGGTCGCCATATTGACAAAGTAGTTGTTCCGGGTATCCCCCATGTACAGTTGAAAGTCAAACTCAAGGCACAAAAAGTTAAGAAGCTGGAATTCAGCGCCCAGCGTTGCCCCCGGCATCCCCCTGATGATATGGTCAAGCGAATCAACCCTGCTTCTTTTCTCCGTGATCGGGTCGGTGTAATAAACCCCTATGCCGCCTACCAATCCTTCCGGCTGCAATATATAGAAGGTAATGGGGTAGTCGAACGACGCGCGTAAATAAATCCACTTGTACCAATGGTTCCCCCGCGCGGCCTCTAAACTTTCTTCGGTCAGGAAGGGAATGGGAATGGGGGTTACGGAGTTGAGAAACAGGGTGCGCAGGAAGGGGTATGTCTCATCAACGCTGGCAAAATTATAGTCAAAAGTAACCAGCGTAGAGTTATCCGCATTCCGTTGAAGGGTTAAGGTAATAGTGTATTGCTCAATCTCCATATCATACTCAGGATCATAAATGTTATTGGAAACAACGCGGAATCTTAACGTGTGCAGCGCCTCGCTCATGGTATTGGTTATGACGTACCCGCAGCCGTCCGCCTCCATGGCAAAACTTCTTTTAAAAAAATCAAGATGATCCATTCTGGACGCAGACCCCTCAAGGTAGAGATACCTATTCTGTATATCTTGTGCAAAAGAGGATACTGCCAAAAACAATAAAATCGTAAAAAACAACCTATTTTTCATCATGCTGTTCTTGCTTAAATTATAGTATATTTATCGGCAATAGTCAAAACCAAGCCGAGTCGCCCGTAGATGTACGATATTTCGCTGTCAGTTAAACTCCTTCACATTGACAAACGGGGGACAATAGGGTACACTATCAGGTAACAGGGCGGTTATATGAAATTTGTTTCCGTAAAGGACTTGAGGACGTCTCCGGCGGGTATTTGGAAAAAACTGCCCACCGAGCGGGAGATGATTGTCACCAATAATGGGAAGCCCATTGCCCTGTTAACCCCCGTAAGCGATTACATTCTGGAAGATATGGTTACCGCGGTCAGAAGGTCAAAGGCGCTGCTTGCCATGAAAAGAATGCAGGAAATATCCGCTTCTCTGGGCAACAACAAATTGACCCTTGAAAAAGTAAACGCGGTCATTAAAGACGTAAGAGGGAAAAGTAAAAAATGACGGTGGTAATCGATACAGGAGTAATAATATCCGCGCTGGTAAACAAAAAGGGGTCGGCGGCCAAAATATTATCCATAATATTCGACGGAGAAATTAAGATATTATATGACAATAGAATTTTATTTGAGTATTTGGAAGTATTGTCAAGAAAAGGTTTTGGTTTTAATTTTGATATCATCAATGACGTAATGCATTTTATCAGATATGAAGGGTCGTTTAATGAAGCGCCGTTTAATGACATGGATTATCCGGCCATGAAATTCCATGATGAAGCCGATAAAAAGTTTTATGAAGTGTATAAAGCCGGGGAAGCCGACTATTTAATAACCGGAAACCGCAAGCATTTTCCCGACGACCACGGCATCATTATTCCGGGCGAATTTATCAAAATATATGAAAAACACAAGTCTTGAAATCAACGGCCCTAAAATGCTATTCTGTCTGTGGAGCGAACATTGTTTCTAAAACACCTATCTATATTGGGTTTTAAGTCTTTTGCCGACCGTACCGAGATTGCCTTTGCCGATGGTATTACTGCCCTTTTGGGGCCGAATGGCTGCGGTAAATCCAACGTGGTGGACGCGGTAAAGTGGGTTCTCGGCGAACAGGCAACCAAGTCCCTGCGTGCGGAGAAAATGGAAGACGTTATCTTTAACGGCACGGAGAGCCGCAAGGCCCTCAACGTGGCGGAGGTAACGCTGACCATCGCCAACGAGGAGGGGCTTTTACCGCTGGAAATGCCGGAAATCGAAATAAAGCGGCGGTTGTACCGTTCCGGCGAAAGTGAGTATTTTATCAATTCCCAGCCGGTCAGGCTCAAAGAGGTGCGGGAGCTGTTTTGGGACACCGGCGTAGGCAAGGCCGCCTACTCGGTCATGGAGCAGGGCAAAATCGACCAAATTCTTTCCTCCAAACCCGACGAGCGGCGCTATCTGTTTGAGGAGGCCGCCGGCATTACCCGCTTTAAGGTGCGGGGGGCGGAGGCGGAACGGAACCTTGCCAAAACCGGCGAAAATATGCGCCAGGTTGAACTGGTTCTGCATGAGGTAAAACGCTCCTACGACACCCTCAAGGCGCAGTCTGAAAAAACGCTCAAATTCCGCGCCCTGCGGGATGAGATTTTTAACTGCGAACTTGACATTCAACTGCTGCGGCTCAAGCAGTTCAAATACGAGCGGGACGAGCGCAACGATACCCTCAGGCGGCGCACCGCAGACCGCGACCGTATCCGCGAAGAAATGGAAGCGGAGAGCAAGGCCCTGGAAGCGCACATGGACGAGGTAAACTCCATGGAAGCGCAGCTGGTGGAGATGCAGAAAAACATCTACGGGCTTGCCCTGGAAAAAAACGCCAAAGAAAACGCGGCGCGGCTGTTGGGCGAACAGCGTAACGAGGGCAAGATCAAAATTGAGCAGAACGAGGCCAGGGAAAAGCAGGTAAACTATAAAATAGAAGAATTAAACGATGACGCCGCAAGTCAGGACGAGGCGGCTAACGACCTGAAAAAACAGGCGGCAAGCATAGAAGAAAATATCCGCTCTTTTGAGGAAAATATCCAAAACGCCGCCGCCCGTATCAGCGATAACGAAAAGGCGGTACATAAGGCCGAGGAAGAGATTCACGGCTTTGATAAAGAGCAGGCGGAACTTGAAAAACGCCTGGCGCAGATAACCGACGATATTGTGGCGGAGTTGGACGCCGGCTTGAAAAAAGCCGGTTATTCCGCCTCAGAACGCCGCACTATTGAGGCGGCGCTGAATGAAACGCTGGGCAGGCTGCGGACGGTTCTTGCGGGACGGGAAACGCTTATCCGCGACCTTGCCGCCGCCGCTGAAACGGGAACGGCTTCCGCCGCCGAACTGAAACACATTGCCGATGGGCTGGCAACGGAACTAGCCGAGGCGGCCGCCGGCGCGGAGAAGGCCCTTGCCCTGTTTGAAAGCTACCGCAGCCACTCGCCCCTGTTTATCGATGAATTTCTGGCGCCGGAAGGGATCATCACCAAAAAGCGGGCGTTGGACGGGCAAATCCGGGGCGCAAAGGACGGCATAGAAGAGCGCCGCCGCCGGATTAGGGAACTGCACAGCGAAAACGCCAACCTTTCGGCGAAGATCAACGAGTACCGTGTAACGCTTGAGGATCTGCGGGTAAACCTTGCCCGCATGAACGCGCAGGTAAAGTCCGCCGAAGAACAGGCCCGGCTGATACGGCGGGAACTTACCGGCCAGGAGGCGATGCTCAAAAATATCCGCGAGGAGCTGGCGCTGGATCGCAAACGGCTGGCGGAAATAGACGAGCGTATCGCCGGTACCCATACGGAAATCGCCGAAATTGAGCAGAAAGGGCTTGACCTCAACAAAGAGCTGGGAACGCTGGAAAAGGACATACAGAAGCGCAACGGCGTTGTCGCGGGCAAACAGGAAGTTATCAAAAAGCGCACGGCGGAACTGGGCAAGGTGCAGGAAGCCCTTGAAAAAATCCACCTTGAGCTGGTGCAGTCCGAGACGGAAATTAAAAACATACAGGACAATTTCCGCGAAACCCACTCCCGCGACTTAATGGAATTTGAGGAGCGCATCTTTACCATTACCGCGCCCCCTGCCGAACTGAGGGAGAAACTTGCCGCGGCGCGTTCCCAGATGAAAGACCTCGGCTCGGTGAACCTTATGGCCCCGGAAGAATTTACCGAGACCAAAGAACGTTATGAATTCCTGAGCGGCCAGTTGGCGGACCTTGAAAAAGCCCGCAAAGACCTTGAAGACCTTACCGCGGAAATTCGTACCGAATCCTCGGAACTGTTTACCAAAACATACAACCGCATAAAAAAGAACTTTCACAATATGTTCCGCCGTCTTTTTGGCGGGGGACGGGCGGAATTGCAGCTTTCCGACATTAACCATGTCCTGGAATCGGGTATAGAGATTTTTGCCCAGCCGCCCGGCAAAAAGCTGGAGCATATCTCCCTGCTTTCCGGCGGTGAGCGTTCCATGACTGCCGTGGCGCTGTTGTTCGCCACCTACATGGTAAAGCCCAGCCCCTTCTGCCTGCTGGACGAAATTGACGCCGCTCTGGACGAGGCTAACGTCGGCCGCTTTGTACAGCTTTTGCGGGAATTTGGCGGTACCAGCCAGTTTATTGTCGTTACCCACAACAAAAAGACCGTTACCGGCGCCAGTACGCTGCTGGGCGTTACCATGGAAGAATCGGGCGTTACCAAGCTTATTTCCGTACGGATAGAACACGGGGAACTGGCGCAAATGGGTGAACCGCCCCAGCAGGGCCTCTGGGACGAGGAAGACGTAGAACCCGAAGAAGGCCGCGAACTGCCCCCCGGCGTGGATGACCCCGCCAAAG
>JGI24698J34947_10001195_pt1 | contig 13572 bp, 11 predicted proteins | sample TergutMp193P3_FD_34947 | JGI IMG/M metagenome (IMG submission 34947)
ATCGAAGAGTTTAGCAGTTTTCCTGGACATAGACAGCCTCCAAAGCAATTTGTTTTGCTGAGGCGTCGTAAAAGGTAGGTAATAAATAATCCTCTGCAAGGGTAAATATAGAAAATTATCTGCCCTAAAACTGCATTAATATGCAGGTTATGTCGTCGGTTTGAATGTCGTCTCCGCGCCAGTTTGTCAGGGTTTGAGGCAGCAGTTTTTCTATGGAACTCTTGTTTATGGGAATACTCTCAAAAAATTCTACAAGCCGGTCAAGACCAAAAATTTCCCTGGCTGGATTAAAGGTTTCGGTTATGCCATCCGTGTATAAAATCACGGAATCCCCCTTTTCCACAATAAGCTCGCTGCTTTCTATATACGGATCTATATCGGAATCCATCATCAAAGCCAAGCCGCCGGAACGAATACGCTTAACAACCCTGTTTTTGGCCTGAAAATGCAAAATGTGCTCGTGCCCGCAACTGACATAGCGCAGCTTGCTTTGCCTTGAGTCCCATTCAAAAAACAACAGCGTTACAAACATTCCCGTGTTTATCTTGTTTGACAAATACCTGTTCAAAGAAACAATCAGCTTTTTCAAGTCTTCGTCCTTCTTGTACTGGCTTTGCAAATATGTTTGCAAAATAGCTACCAGAATACCGGCAGATACGCCCTTGCCGCTCACATCCCCTATAATAACCGCAAGTTTATCGTCCTTCTCCAAAAAATCGTAATAGTCGCCGCCTATCTCCTTTGCCGGCAGCATGAGAAAGGAAACATCTATCCCCGCTACCTGGGGAACACTCTGCACAAAGAGGGAACTCTGAAGCACGTTGCCGGAATTTAGCTCCGTGGACATTCTCAAATTCTCGTTCTTTTGCGCGGCTATGCGGCTGGTGTTCAAAATTATGGCGGCAAAATTGGAAAAACTCTTGGCCATGTTAAAATCCGTTTCCGTTAAGTAATCACTCCCCGACTTGTTTTCCAAAACAAGAACACCAAGAAGTTCGGACTCCTGCAAAAGCGGAATCAATATTATGGAATGAATTTCCTGAGACAGATTCCCGAATATCACATCCATATCGTCCGAGGAATGATCCAAAAGCACTCCGGTTTTGCTGCTACTGTGGCCGCATCTCCAGATTATGGACTTATCGTCCCTTATATGCTGCTTATAGGCCATCTCCAAAAGCAAATCCGCCCTTGTGAACAGTTTTTCGCTGCCTATGCCCAGGGGAAAATAAAGGCCTGCAACGGCTATGCAGGAGAAATGCCCTTTATTGCCGTCCCACTCGTAAATGGCCGCGCCCCTTGCAGATAAAAAACGGCACAGGCTGCCCAAATAGGATTTTGCCGCATCCTTTTTATCGGAGAAATCCTTGATTGAATTGGAAATCTCGTCCATCATGCTTTCAAACTTGTTCTGCTCGGCCAAAAGATTTTTCATTGCCTTTTGAGAATCGGTGAGTTCGTTCTGCCTCTTTTCCAGACACAGGTAAAACACAAATGAAAGAAAGATAAACTTGAAAAGATAGACTTCAAACAAAAAGCACGGCATTATTGAGGCTATCAGCAGGTATCTGGAAATTTTTGGAATATAGGCGGTTAAGTAATATTCTCTGCCTATGCAAAACGCAATGTAAACGGAAAACAGCATGGTGAACAGGTCAAGTATATCGTAAAAGTAAAGCTTCTGAAAAACCCTGTAAACAAGAAGCTGCATGATCATGTTTATAAATATCAAGAGCAAAATTCTTATGCGGCTTTTTTGTTTCATGGAATAGGACAAGTCCTTTTGTATTATGAACTGCAAAAAGTAAAGGCCTACTATTTTAAACGCATTATTGTAGGAAACCGAGACCTTTAAATGCTGGTAGGTAAAAAAGGAAATGAAAAAGAAAAATGAAAAGAAAGCGAGAAATTCCAGCGCCAGCAGTCTATTCCCGAATGAAGCATTTCTCCATTTAATAAAGGCTATAACGGCAGGAAGAGCCGTTAAGAACGGCATTATAAAATAAATGATTTCCGATATCATTCCCAGCCGTCATCTTCTTCTTCATCATCTTCCGGTTCTTCCACGACCTTGCTTGGGGCAGGGGCGCTTTTGCTTTTCGCCGAAGCCATGGTTACGGGAGCATCGGATAGATAATTGCGCATTATACGGGGAGTTACAAATATAACCAAATCCTTTTTATTTATCTCCTTCCTTGTATGCTTGAACAGATACCCCAAAACCGGAATATCCTTGAGGAAGGGAATTCCCGTTTCCGCTTCTATTTCGTCGTTCTTGGTGAGGCCGCCTATCACAACCGTTTCGCCGTCGGAAACTACAACCTTTGTTTTTGCTTCCTGCTTGCTTATAACTACCTGCCCCTTGTCGTCGTAGCTATAGCTGTTGTTTTCTGGATGGAGTTCAAGCAAAATCCTGTTGTCTCCGGCAACGTGGGGAGTTACCGTTAGCTTTATGCCGCTCTCCACCATTTGCGTGGATGACTGGCCACTGTTGTCTATAACCCTTATGGAAATCTGGTCGCCCATAAAGATGTTGGCTTCCGTGTGATCCAGAGTTGATATTTGCGGGCTTGCCAGAATTTCCGAACGGGAATCGCTCAGAATATTTGAAATCGTAGCCTGCACATTCTTGTTAAATGCACTCACTACCAATTCGGTTGTAGGGGTAACGCCGGATGTCATTGTTCCGCCTCCAGTACCATCAGAGCTGGTTATGCCCGCAAAACTCGGTTGATTTGAAAAGTCTGCCCGAGATCTTGGACCGTCAACGGTCATAGTGGACCAGTCAACTCCCAAATCATTTGCAAGGCGGCTGTCAACAACAACAAGTTTTGCGGTGATAACAATCTGCAGGGTTTCTATATCAAGTTCGGTAAGGGTATTCTGCATTTGCTGCAGGCGCCTTTCCGTGTCGTAAACTATTATGGCATTGTTGCGCTCTATTACGGAAATNCGCCCGCGGGAAGACTTGATTGTTTCCAGAACCCTTGCCATTTCTGCTGCGGAAGCATGCCTTATTTGAAANCTGCGCCTTGCAAGCGGCGCAACCATGTCGCTTTGCTCGCGCTTCTCGGACTCCCTTATTATTTTTTGCTGGTAAGACTGGGTTTTTTGAACGCTTATGTAGTTGTTTTCAACCAGCCAGGTGAGGTCGTACAGATTGCACACTATATCCATCATTTCGGGCCAGGTTTTTCTGGTGACCGTCATGGACAGCCTTCCCTGAACATCGGGGGCAAGCAGGATATCCACGCCCGCAAGCTGGGATATTGAATAGAAAACGGATTGAAAGTCCGCATCTACAAAGTTAATGTCGTATCTCTTGCTGCTGCCGTGTATAGCTGCAAAAGAGAAAACCGCGAGAAAGAGAACAAGCACTTTCATTTTCATTTTTCACCCCCGTATTTGTCGGGCAAAGCCATTGTGTAGCGCCGGCTTACGCCATATTCCTGTAACAGGAACAGTACGCTGTTTTTTGAGATCTTAAGTATTTTTCCGTTTTTAACCGTATCACCTTCGTAAAGGGTGTAGGCACGCCCGGCTCTTTTGTTATCTGAAAGAAGGGCCATGGGCTTTTCGTTTTCAAAAATAATGCCGGCAAGAGTTAAATTATCAACATTGATGCCGTCGCTCGCAAAACTCTTGGCCTCTATAAAAGGGTCTCTAAAGCCATAAGAACTGTANATTATCTTGTCGCTGTCTTTCCAGCCGAATTTTGCGGCAACGCTGTCCACTCCGCCGGGAACTTCCTTTTTNAGGCGGCGCAGTTTATCCCTTAGAACGGTTGTGAGTTCGGTTTCCAAAAGAACGCTGTGCGTNCGCACATANCCNTCCCTGTTTTTATAGCGAACCTTGTAGTGCGGGGGCTGCTTTGAAAGAACCTTGAGGCGATCGCCGAATTCCATTGCTTCCAGGGGCTTGCCCTCGTGGGGAGAAGCAAAAAGAGAGGCAATGTCTTCTATNACCACGTAGGAGGCATCCAGCCTTTTAACCTGNATGGCTTTGGAAAGGGAAAGGTCNGTATCGCGCCTTCTGCCAAAACGCTGCGCAAAATCCGCNGGCGTTGGAGCCAGAGGTTCATAACTCGGCAAAAAATAATTNGATCTTTTTAAACCGGTTGGACGCGCCTGCCAGTTTTCCAGCCTGCCGGGGCTTGTTTCGCTCTGCAAAAGTATCCTGTTTTTCATAATCATAACTGCGGGATTTTTGCCCCTGTTCAAATACACAACCAGCTTGCCCTCGGACCATGCCACGCCCTTTGCAAAGGAACTGTTTGCCGTTTGGAACAGCGAAGAATGTTGGGGTGCCTTTGCTACCGACAGTTCAACGGTGGAATCTGTGACCACGGGAACAAAATTCTTTGGAAAATTGGCATCCAAGGCTATTAAAAGCGTTTCCCATTCGGAATTTTTTTGCACGGAAACACTTGCAAGGCGCGGCGGCATAACAGAAAAGTCCTTTAAATCCTGAGAACTGACCGGAATAGCGAGGAGCATCGCCAAAACCATAATACTTAATATAAACAGTTCCTTTTTCATAATCACTTTTTCCTTGAGGTAAATGTAGTTAAATCAAAAGAAACTCCCATTGTTACAGGTTCCCAGCCGTGGTCTTCGGCTTTTTTTACCTCCTGGCTTATTGCACCGGAACGATTGAGTTTAAGGTTGTCTATGGTTGTTGGGTAATTGAAGTTGGCAATTTCCGCAAACAGATAACCAAGCATGTGATAGCCCGCATTCACAACAAAGGAATACTTGTTCTCCACAAAATGCTCCTGAGCCTGCGCGCCGGACGGCTTAAATGACTGAATATTAACACCGGATGCCCGGACCACCGAATATAAATCCTGCAGACGCAAGGGGACTTTTTCGTCTTCCGGGAACATCTCCTTTAGCCTTTCAAATTCAATTTCCGCCCTTTGTTTCTCGGCTTCCAGCAAGGGTTTGCGAGGCCTTTGCGCATTTATTTTATCCAGTTCGGCCTGGGCTTTTTTTTGCTCCTCTATAAGGCTCTTTTGTTCCTGCTGAAACTCCGTCCATATCATATCGTAAAACAAATAGGAAGAAGCCACGCACAGAACAGTAGCGGCTATGAGGTATATGTTCTTTTTATCCTTTACATCAAATTTTGCAGCCATAAAAACTCCCTAGCGAACCCCCGTTTCCATACCAAGATTTGAATTGAATCCTATACTTAGCGTAAAAGCGTAGGCGTCTTCGCCGCTTACCTTGGTAGCACTTATGCTTGTAAGGGAAACATTGGTAACACTTTCCTTTTGTTCCAGCCTGAGCATGTAGAGCGCAACTTCCGGAAAATTCCAGGTTGAACAGTTCATGTCCATTCTGTCCTTGTTCTGGGTTATCCCCGTTATCCAGGTTCCGGGCGGCAGCGCCGTGGACAAGTCTTCAAACAGAATTACCCAGCGCTTGCGGCTAACCTGTATGGAACGCAACGCATTGCTCTTTAGCTCTATGCCCTTGAGGTTTTCTTCCAGTTCCTTTATTTGATTCAGCAGGGGGCGCTCCTTTTCAACCGCCTGCTTGGTTTGCTCAACGGCCTTTTTCAAATCGTTTGTGGTTTCGACCGAATGGTAATACATGAGGAACAGAACCGATGCCACTGCAATAATGGCAAAAGTTGACCACATAACGCGTGCATCGAAAATCCACGATAAATTCAACTTGGTTTGCTTGAATTCGGTAGGCAAAAGGTTTATTTCTATGATGTTATTATGGTATGCCATTAAAATCTCCTCAGGGCAAGACCCAATGCCACCGTGTATATGCCGGCTTCCGTATCCCAGTCTTTTCCGTAAAAGCGGTTGCTGTCTATTTCCACGGATTTAAACGGATTTAAACGCACTGCCTCCATGGAAAGCCTGTCTGCAAGGAAAGCCAGCAGGCCTACTATATTTGAGCCGCCGCCGGTAATAGCCATTTTGGAGGGTTTTCTGTAATTATCCGATGAACTGAAATAGCGAAGCGCAGTGTCCACTTTCATGGCTATTTCTTCAAAAATATACTCTATCGCGGATTTTACCTTTGAGTCTTCCAGGCCTATTTCCTTGGCACTCAAACCCATAAGCAGTTCGCCGCACCGCTCGGCAGAGACATTCAAGGGGCCGGCCAACTGTTCCTGCAGGTCGCGAACGGTGCTGCCGAGTATGGAACGGGCCGTATTAAAATGGCCGCCCCGCAAAAAAGCCGCGTAAGACTTGCTAAAACCCAGGTTCAGGATTAAAATGGAATCGTCGTCGTCGTCCGGTGATAAATCGGCATTTGCTCGCGACGATTTTGTGGCAAAATATACATTGGACAGGACAAAAGCATCCACATCTATGGCAAACAGCTTTAAGTTCAAGGCATGAAACAGATTTATCCATGAAGTTAAACTGTCTTTTTTAACCGCCACTATCATAGCTTCTATGCCTTCGTCCTTGCGGTCCAGGACGGAAAAATCCAGAACATTGCCGCCGTCGTCAAAGGGGCTTCTGCCCATGGCTGTTTGCAGTATGAGTTCGTTTTCGGGAACCTTGGGAACGGGCTTTACCAGAATTTTATCGCAAAGGATTCCGGAAGTCCAGTTTACCGAGATTACAAACTCGCCTGCAGCGCCGCCCGGCATGGCTCTGGAGATAAGCCCCTGAACCTTATCTATTAAAACAGGGATATTGCGCACTTCGTTATCCACCACTACCCCGTCTGGGAGGATATCGTGTTCCAGAGCGAGCAAAATTGGCCTTGAATTTTGTTTATGGGCAACAACAGCCATTCTTATCAGACGATGGCCTATGTCTAATCCCACGGTTTGACTCTCACCGCGCATTCTTGATATTAATTCGTGTAGCTGCACAAGGTAAATATACAATTTTTTTTTGAAAAGAGTTACGAAAATCTTTCTTTTACGCTATGTTTGCCGAGTTTGGGAATTTTGGGAATTTTGCCTTTGCTGTTCAAAAATAAATTGTATTATATGCTCCTGAGCCTGAGTCAGAAGAACATCATAATTGCCATCAAAGGCTACGCTATGCGTAAACCCCGATACTCTAACGACTTTCACGGGCAATCTGGTTATTTTACCTTGTCCCGGAAGCTCAAAATTCAACAGCAATTTGGTTCCGTTGCTGAGTTTAATGGGAAGTGTCATGCCAAAACCGCCGCCGGACATATCTATTATTTTGCCGGCAAAAATATCTCCTATGTTGTTGGTAGCCGATATTTCTATTATTTCAACGGGGATGTTCACGTCTATGCGCACCCAGTTCCTTTGCTGGGTACGGTCAAGTTTGTTCACATGGGTTAAAAAAAGTTCGCCGTCGTAATCCCTTATCACTTGCGCCCTGAAAACGTATTCCGCATCGCCGGCTCTGGTTAAGTTCACATAAATTTGGGTATTTGCCGGTACTTTAGACCTGTCCGGGCTGGTTATGGACCAGTATTTTTCCCCTACGCTCCGCACCAGGCTCATTCCCTTGTAGATTACAGGCCCCTTGTCCGGAATTTGCACCATGCATCTTTCGCCCAAATCAAACTGCCTTGTTGAAGTGAAGGCCATTTCCTTGGATAGAGGCAAAAAGCCAAGACGTCTTCTGAGTTCCCTTATTCCCGCAAGCTTTTCGCTTGATATTGACTCTATCTTTTCTATTTCGTAATATCTTTCGAGGGAAGCCTCAAACACATGGGGAGATTTCATTATTGAACTGGGGTCTTGCAAGCCGGATTCGTAAAGGATTTCCTTTAAAAGAGCTATGTTGTCTTCGCTGAGTTTTAAATGCGCCGCCCTGCTGTCAAATATTTTCCAGGCCAGATACAGCGATTCCCTGGCTACCCTGTTTGTGCGATGGATTTCGTAAAGCACTACAATTATAATGAATAACGATATTATGATTGCAACCAGAAAAATGGCTTCTATTGAATAATTTCTTTCCATAGCCCGTCTAACGGACTCGGCAAATTTTTCGTAGGCATTTAAGCTATCTGAGGTCATCGCGGGGTAATATAGAAAATTACGCCGATACAGCCATTTCGCTGATAGCCAGGCTCGGGACTTTTACGCTGGAAAAGGAATCGCCGTACTCGCTTCCCAGTCCGGTTATGTTTTTGAGCAAATCAAAGAAATTCGCCGAAATTGTAAGGTTGTCTGCGGCGTAGAGGGGAATTCCGTTTTCGCACCAAAAACCCTGCGCCCCTATGCTTATTTCTCCGCTAACCGAATTGCAGCCGGAATTCCCTTCCAAATGGTTTATGAGCAGGCATTTTGGAAATTCGGCCATGAGTTCCTTATTGGACATTTTCCCCACAGGGACAACGGCGTTCATAAAACTTGTCACTGCCTTGCCGGCAAAGCCCCTTATGCCGTGCCCCGTGCTTTTGCGGTTTTCCCTTGACGCAGATTCCATATTGTATAAAAAACTCCTGAATTCCCCGTTTTCAACAACGCTCATGGCGGCGGTTGGAATTCCCTCGCAGTCCATTAGCACCGAACCCGGCAAATCCGGCTGTAGAGGGTCGCTAAGGAGGGAGAATTTTTCGCTTGCTATTTTTTCGCCCAAACTTTCCTTTAATCTGGACAGGCCCTTTTGCGCATTTTCCGCAAAAAAGGAAGAGAGAAAGATGGACAGGATACTTGAGGAAATTCTCCTTGAGAGAATCACCGGTATTTTGCCGCTCCTTATGGGCCTTGGTGACAGGAGTTCCTTTGCCCTGGTGATAACCTCGCCGGATATTTGCTCCGTGGAAACAACGCTGAAATCCCTGCCACCCTTGCTGTACCAGCCCATTTTAACAATACCGTTTCGCTCCGCAACAGCGCCTGCACCTATGCCAAAGTTATTTCTTTGGTCCTTGAAAAAAGCCCCCTTGCTGTTTGCAAAGATTGTTGTTGAAGAGGATATTTCCGCGCCCAAATCGGGGACGTTTTTTATCTCGCTTGCCGCCAGAATCTGTTTTTCAATGTCAAGGCAGGTGTTTAGCAAACGATTTACATCTATGCTCTCAAGCCCCGGGTCGTAGGTTGGCAGGGTTTGGGTTATGGCTGCGGGTTCCGGCAAGTCCATGTTTATGGGTTCCGTGTATTCGCTGTTGGAAAGGGCATCGGCAAGGGTTTGCTCCAGAGACTCCCTTGAAAATTTTTCCGTTGAAGCATAGCCCGGCTTTTGATTTTTGAAAATGCGAATTCCTATTCCGCAAGAATTTGAAATCTCCGTGTTTTGCAATGCCCCGTTAAAAACGGAAATACCCCGGCTATCGTAGCTGCCGGCCAGAATGTCAAACTGCTCCGCGCCGCTTTTCCCGGCTATCCCGCTCAAGTATTCTACCGATTCCTGCATGGTCATATTTTATCATTCCTCATAATAATTTCGCCGTTTACCGATACCAAAATAGAAACTCTGTATTCCGGATTCAGCATATTCCAGTAAAAATCGAGATTTTCCCGAGCGGTATTTTTTATTGGCATTTGGCGGGGAAGGCCCATAAAGGATTGCAAGGGGTTGGAGTTGCCCTCGTAGGTTGTTAGCATTTCGCCCATGCCTGCAGTGCCGGCTTCCTTTTCAACGAAAAGGGATTCCCGTCTGGGAGTTTCCCTGCCGCTTGCCTTGAGGATAGAAAGGGCGTAGGAGCCGTTGGGGTAAAAAACGCCGGATATCCTTGGGGTGTAGTTTGGAGCATCGGGTTCGTAGGTTCTGGTTTTAAGGGCTTCTTCCACCGTTTTGCCACTTTTTAGAAATTCCGCTATGGTATCGGTTTGGTCGCCGTTGCTTATTATGCGTACTCCGTTTACAACTCTTAGCGGAGTGTAAATTATCAGGCTGGGATCCGTGAGTTTTTTTTCGTCAAAGGGTTTGGTGCTTACGGAGCCGTCTTTGTTCTGGACAAAAATCCGGTTTTTGCTGTTCTCGCTTCTGCCCATTATCCAGTAAATCTGAACCTGCTCGCCACTAGGCGCAAGACCCATTATTATACCCCTCCCCGGGTATGCGTTGTTTTTTAGCCAGTCCAAAGATAATTCCTGCATTTTTACCTCATGTCTATTTCGTCTGTGCCGGGGGGCGGGTTGAACTTGAATTCCTTTTCGGAAAATTTTCCCTTGCTCAAATTCTCAATGGAATACCAGGTATCGTTTCCGAAATTGTCTATTGTGTGCAAACGAACCGGAGAACAGTCCGCAGGCAAAAGCCACACTTCCATTGATTTGAACTGGTCCTTGTATTTATCGGGGTTAAGGCTCAGGGCGTGAACGTTTTTGTTTTTCCACAATTCCTTTTTTGCGCTTACAGCCTTTGTGTTAAGATAGCGAAAAAGCACCTCGCTTGGCTGCAGTTTATTTTCCAGATCGGAGATGAGTTTTATGAGCACCTGTTTTTGCAAGGGATTGTATTGCCACAGATTCACGCCGTCGCTCAAGATTTGCAAATCGGGCATGGTCAATGCAAAGCGGTTGTTTTTTGAGGTGAGCAGGGTTCCGCTTCTTTGAATTTCCTCGCCGGTGCCGGCAACTCTCGTTAACATTTGAAAATCAAATTTGAATTCCGCATCCTTGCCAAAATAGCTGGCGGAGCATTTGAGCAGGGAATCCGGCTGGTTTGCAGCGGCGGCCACGGCTAAGAGGAGCAGAATGAAAACCTTAGTCATTTAACCCCCATCGCTTCTGCCAGTTCCGTTATGCTGGAATCCCGCGGAAATTTTTCCTTTGCCCTTGAAATTATTTTTATGGCCTCCTGAACATCTCCGCCAAGTGCCAGAGCCTGCACATGAAGAAAGATAAAATCCGGGGTATCACCCAAATCCTTTTTTAAAAAATTCAAATTATCCAATGCTTCTACGGCTTTGTCCTTGGCTACATAAATTTCTGCCAGGGCAAGAGGATTGTGCGGTGCTCCAAGCATTGCATTTTTGAGCATTTTAAGAATCTCTATGGCAAGCGGAGTTTCACCTGTCTTGTTCCAGTACTCCGCCAAAAAATGCAAGGCGTTTGCATGAGCTTGCGCCGGGTTGGAGGGTAAAAAACTCACTCTTGGAATAAGGGATGCCAGGTAGCCATAGTATTTAACCGCTTCTTCGTTTTGCCCGAGCCTAGTCAAAAGCAAGGCCTTGCGGCTTATTGAAGGCTCATAATAAGGGTCTGATTTTAAGGAGCGATTCAGGTAATCCATTGCCTCGTCCGTTCTCCCCAGATACTCCAGAATTCCCGCTATGCTTTGCGGAATTAAAATATCAAAGTAATCATCGTAATGTTCCTTTTTTGACTTCTCCATGGCATTCTGAAACCATACAAGGGCATTTTCATAGTCTCCTATAATTTCATGGCTAACCGCATAATGGTACATCGCATTCGGGTTCATTTTCATGAGGTCGGGATATTCCTCCTTGAACAAGGCCAGATTGCGCGCCTGCTTTTCCTTTAGCACGGCAGGGTCTTCGTAACCAGTGTGGAAAACTTCCAGGGGGGATCTCTCCTCTATCAGTTTCAGTTTTCTCACGCTTGGCAAAATCTGCTCGTGAATTTTACCTTCAAAACGTATTTTGGGATTATTGGGGAATACCCTTATCTGCGAAAATCTCACTCCGGTTTTGCCCTCGTTTGCGGAATTGCAAACAACAAGGGAAATAACCTTGCTGGGAGTTTCCCGGCTCAGTTTTTTGCGAAGTTCCTCAACTGTTTTTTTAGGCAGCCTGTCGTCTGCGTCAAGCCAGATTATCCAGCGGCTTGTGGCTTTTGAAAAGGAATAGTTCCTGGCCTCGGAAAAATCCCTGTTCCATGCGATATGCTCTATCCTTGCTCCGTAGCTCTGCGCTATTTCAACGGTTTTATCCGTTGAGCCGGTGTCCGTAATTATAATTTCGTCTGCCAGGCCCTGCGCGGATTTAAGACATTCTCCTATGTTTTTTTCCTCGTCCTTAACTATCATGCAAAGGGAGAGCAGGGGGCGCTTGTCGTTTTTGTTGAGCAATTCCGAGCTTGCGCGCTCAAACAGCCATTTTGCTTCCTGATTGTCCTTGTCTGCCTTTAGCATTTGTTCCGCATAATTCTTTGACAGCTTTATGTTCCCCTGCTCAAATTCCCACAGGCTCAAATTCTTTAAGGCATCCAGTTTCATAGCGAAATAATTTGTTCCGCCGGAAGAAATATCCGCCTTCATGTTCAAAAATTTTCTATACAGAACCATGCTTTCCGCTTTTTTATTTTCCGACAGTAAAATCAGGGCAAGCCCGTAATGTGCTTCTTCACTCTTTGGAAACTGCTTCATGCATTTTTCGTAAACTTCCTTTGCTTCATCAAATCTGTTCAACGCGCTCAAATGCCTGCCAAGTTTGTTCATGGCGTTCATTTTGAGATCCAGCACGGCAGACGAGCACGGCAATTCCACGGCGCGCCTGTAGTAATCCGCCGCCTTTTCAATTTCGTTCAGTATGGCATAGGAGTCGCCAAACTCAATCAGGCCCTCAATGCGTTTTTCCTGTTCCGGATCTGCCAACTGCAATTCCAGATTTCTTCGCGCTTTTTTTTGCCGGATTTCCAGGGTTTCATAGCCGGTATGCCAAATTATGACATTGGTATTTACAGGGTTCAAGCCCAAATCGGATACCGAACGTATTATGCTCTCGTGTATGCGCCCCTCAAAGCGTATATTGGGATGATTGGGAAACATTCTGGCCTGCATGAACCTTAAACCCGTAGGCTTGCCGTCTTCTTCCGTATTGCAAATTGTAAAGGAAACCAGACGGTCGAGAGGCGCAAGTTTTAACTTGTTAAAGGCATCAACCTGGTCCGGCGGAACATAGTCGTCTGCATCCATCCACAGAATCCACGAGCAAGTTGCCTTCTCAAGGCTTAGATTGCGGGAATATGCAAAGTCTCCAATCCATTCGGACTGCATTAAAACGGTTTTTGAAAATGACCGGACAATCTCAACGGTTTTATCCGTGGAACCAGTATCGTTTACTATTATTTCGTCTGCAAAGGGCAAAAAACTTTTAATGGCCCGTTCTATGTTTGCCTCTTCGTTTTTCACTATCATGCAAATGGAAAGAGTATTCCTTTTGCCAACGCAAGGCAAGGCTTTTTTTATTGTTCCAAAGGGCATGCAAGGAATGTAGAAAAAATCAGGTAGGGGCGTTGCGTACATGTAGGGGCGTTGCAGGCAACGCCCCTACGACCCCTGTTTTAATACAATTTTCAGGATTTCCTGTTTTTTATTCTAAACAACTGAACAAATGTTTAGGTGAATGGATTGAAAATAAAAAAATATCATTTTTTTTGAACTTTTTGCCCCTTTTTTCCGTCTAAGTATATAGACAACCCCAAAAAAAGGAGATTCCAACTATGACTGCAAAAAAAGTCAGAACAAACCGCAAGTACAAAGACAGCGTCTTCACTCTACTGTTCGGAGAGAAAAAGAACCTGCTGGAACTGTACAATGCCATAGAAAACACAAACTACGGCAGCGACACGGACATCAAAATGACAACCCTGAAAAATGTCCTGTACAAAAAGCACATTAACGACATATCCTTTGTTTTGAATGGTAAACTCGTGGTCTTAATTGAACACCAGTCAAGTATCAATGGCAAT
>JGI24698J34947_10001196_pt1 | contig 13571 bp, 14 predicted proteins | sample TergutMp193P3_FD_34947 | JGI IMG/M metagenome (IMG submission 34947)
GAGGCTTGTCATACTCATCAACGATAACGACAACCTTTTCTTTATATGTTTCATGCAATGTTTCGATAAGACGAATAAATCGTCCTACTGAACTTTCACCTGACAGAGATACAGAATATTTTCTGGCGCAGGATTCAAGAGAAATATCAATAATTTCGTAAAGCGTATTTGTTTCTCCCTCGCGGTAATTGCCGGGATTCAAATCAAGCCTGATTACAGGATATTTTTTCCATTCCCAGTCGAGAGTCTCAATCGCAAGAGCGGGGTATCCGGCAATTTCGCCGAACAGTTCCCTGCGGCCTTCAAAAATAGCGCCCAAAGTAGAACACAACAGCGATTTACCGAAACGCCGCGGACGGGAGAGAAAGAAGGCTTTACCGGAACTGCTGATTAACTGGTAAATAACAGCCGTCTTGTCAACATAACAGAAACCGTCTTCGCGGATACTGACAAAATCCTGTATTCCTATGGGGAGGCGTCTTTTCATGGATTAATTATAGGGCAGGGGAGAGGGAAGGTCAAGAAAAAGGCGAAGGCGAGTATTGGACAGAATTACCGCCCAAAAAGGAACCGGAAGAAAAAATTGGGAAATTGCTTTTTGAGACGCGTGAGCGGATTGAGGCGGGAAAATTATCGGAGTAGGGTAGAGGGCAAAAAAAAGCCCCATCGCGCCATGCGGGGCATGGGAGATGGGGCTTGCGGCAGGATAATAACATAGGTAATTCGAATGTTATGAATGTTTAAAATAAAATTATGTTGTTTTTTTTAAAAAAAGTAATTCATATGCTGAAACAATAGTATTCCATCGGTATCTGGTTTCTGCGATTGATTTCATTTTTTTCCCTATTATTTCAAATTTTTGTATATCATATTGGGTAATATAAATAAATAATTCATCTACAGTTGACCAATAAAAGCACTGGTTCTCGGTAGTGTATCTGTTATAAACACAGTCAAAAGCAAATATCGGAAGTCCAAAAAACATCGCTTCTATCAATGATGGATTTGTTCCTCCTGCTGAATGACCATGTATATATATCATTGCGTTTGAACGTATAAAGTTAATTTTTTCGGAATTATATATAGGGTCTAAAAGATGTATATTGGTAAAGTTTTTATATTTTTGCAGAAGCGATAGTCCATAACCATTACTTTTCCAATTTCCAACAATTACCAAAGGTATTTCTGTTTGTCTTGAAAAAGCATCCAAAATAAGATGTATATTATTTTCCGGCTCTATTCGGCAAACACTGATTGCATAAAGTTTTTGACAGAAAGTATATTCTTGTTTATATATTTGCGTTTGATCCGACATGATCCGCGCCATATTCTATCAACACTGATTCCCGTTTATATGTTTCTGTAATATAATCAACAATTCCTTGATTATCGCAAATTACTGCATCAGAAAATCTAACTGCTGATTTTTCAGAAATACGAAGAATATACCTTGCAATTTTATTCCACTTATCCCGTTTCCATTCAATACCATCAATATTGGTAATAATCCTGCCGCGATATATCAGTCGAATAAATGGTAAAAAAAGCGAACCTGAAACGCCTAAAATCAGCATAGCATCAGAACGCAAAGATAAAAGCATGGAAATAAAATCATAAAAAATACTGCTTATTCCGTTTGCGTTTAGATTTATATATCGCAATTTTGCGTTAAGATAACTTTTCTGTTTTTCCTGATACAATTTTTCTGAACAAAAAACCGTATATTCTATACCCTCAGTTTTATTTTTTACAAGGTTTTCAGCTAGTGTTTCAAACCCCCCGTATCTAGCAGGGATTCCAGCAGTACCGATGATGGAGATGTTCATGCAATTTTTCCTTTTGAATTACATAAATTGACGGTATATTATAGACATAGCATTAACTGAATTAGTAACAGAGAATCGTTCCGCGTCAATAATATTTTGTTTTGAAATTGTTTCCCGAAGAGATTTATCCGTGTATAATTGATAAATACGGTCATTCATTTCATCGGCATTATCAAGTTGAAATAAAAAACCATTTACCGATGGCTTAACAATATCAGCATGACCGCGTATTTTTGAACAAACAATAGGGAGACCGCAGGCCATACCTTCAGGCAAATTCAAGCCAAACCCTTCTTGATTACTAACAGAAATTAAAATATCTGATAATGGGTATAAATTTTCAACATCAGTTCTGTAACCTAAAAACAACACCTGATCATCTAGCGCTTGTTTTTTGACTAAAGATTTACATTTTTCCATTAAGTATCCGCTGCCTACAAACAATATCTTTAAGTTACTAATCTTTTGTAATAATAATGGCATTTGTGCAATTAAAAAACCATGATTTTTTCTTGGAACAAACTGGGCGACATATATTAAGATAAAATCACTATCTTTAAATCCATAGTTTTTTCGCAGCTCCATCTTCTTTTCATTATTTTCCGGAGATTTAAATCTTTGCAAATTTACACCTACGCCATTTATTTTAAATACACTATTGGTATAAAATCGTTTTTTCGCTAAAGAAAAATCTTCCTCATTTATCGTTACAATGCAGTCTGTATATCGCGCCAAGATTTTTTCAATATTATAATATATAATCCATGATAATAGTGAAGAACCTTTATAAAAATGAAATCCATGCGATGTATAAATTACAGAGACACCATCTTTTCTTACTTTTATCGAACATAATCTTCCAAGTACCCCGCCAACCGGCGTATGGCAATGAATAATGGTATAATTATTTTCTTGTATTATTCTTTTGACGGCTCTATAAGCCAATATATTTTTCAAAGATACAGGGGTTCTTGTTATAGCAATGTCATATTGATTGTCAAGGTAATCTGCTATTTCTATTCCCGGAGATATATTATCAACAGTCCAGCCTTGTTCCCTGAACCATTTCATGTACGGAGCATTGAATTTTGAGAAACCAGCATGATTCGATATAAATAAAACCCTTTTCATTTCGCCAAAACCAATAATGAATAGCCTCCCAACAATTTTGCTGGTAAATCATTATTTATTAGATATAATATCTTTCGGGGAAATTTTAACATCATATTTTCCCAATTTCGTGATGATTGTAATTCATTTGATCCGTTTGTATAAAAATAATCTATTATTTCATACCCCGTATCGGCTAACGTTGCCAATGCCGTATCTTTGTTAAAATATTGAATATGTCCGGCTTTTTTTCTGCTCTTTATTAAATATGAAGGAAATAAAGTTTTTATAACAGACATTTCCAATGGAATATGAAAAATTTTGTATTTACCTTTATTGCGGATTGTTCTTAAAAAACCAAAATAATCTTCAATATGCTCAACTACATCTATTGCCATAACAATATCAAAAAAAGCATTATTTTTAAGAGCATCTTCCAGACTAAAATGCAGTCTATCATTAGTCTTCTGTTTACACATCTCAAAAGCGTACGGAGAGATTTCATATCCAATAAATGAAACATCATTATCCATTTGCATATATAATTGATTAAGGATCTCACCTGCACCGCATCCAATTTCCGCGATAGATTTAGGCGCCAATTTATTTTTATTGATTATCTTAAGCAGTTGCTTTGATTTCCATGGGGAATCCTCTACACTCCATGTTGGATTTTCCTGAAAATACTCACTTGTTGTGTATTTTTCAATTGATAAAGCGCCTTGTTGGTTTTTGAAATAATAATTTGTGATCCTTTCTATACTTATTACTAGGCGCATCTAAACCCTTTACAGGATATTCCAGCCGGGATAATATTGGTTTATCTTTAATACAATTTTTATTGATAAAAGTCATTTCCAAACATGATGGTATAGCTGTGTTTTCTATAACAGCTGAAAAATTACAACCATGAATGTGAGCTATATAAAATTTAGTAGAAATCTTATCCAACAATTCCTCAAATTCCATAGCCATCCTTGCTAAATCATGGAATTCTATTGCCATTCCATTTAATTTATCGAAATATGGTATAAGTTGCGGTAAAGTTGAATATTCGGCACATTCAATATCCATTTTTAAAAAGATGTCCATATCACCCCCCCCACATCAATAGAATTAAAAATTGTCTCAAAACATATATTTTGTTCATCATCATACTGTCCGATAAATTTTGGTATAAAATGTCTCTTTTTTTCATCAAAAAATTTATAAAAATCGTTGGCTCTATGAAATACCCCAAGATAATGTTTAATTCTATTGGGCCTCAGACGAAGTATGCTAATTCCAGCGCCAAGAAATGCATTTATAAACTTTTTAATAAATTTATTGCTTAAAAATGGCAAATCCTTAGTGGAATAATCGTAAGAATAGATTTTTATATCTTTTCTTTTCGAAAAATCATCTTCAAACGTCCAATCGTCACGCACTCCAAAAGATAAAACAATATCTGTTTTTTCTATCTGGCGCTTGGAGACAATATAGCCTCCATCATTCTCATTTCCAATACGAACTAAGTCATCTAGCTCAATTGGATGACACTTATTAAAATCAAACATAACATAACCCTCCAAATATTCTAACAATATAGTTTTCTGAAACTTCACCTTCTGAACAACTTTTATAATAAAATCGCAATTTTATATACATATCAAATATATGAAGTCTTTGTAAAAATTTGCATATTTCTGAATAAGTATAAAAACATAGACTCTTTAAAATTTTTTGATGTTTTCTATTTTAATATCTTATTTCATACATACGTTTTGTAATTCCATCATAAATGGCTTTAAACAACAACGACAAAGGTTTTTCTTCAATAAAACATATTCCTATACTCTTTATAAACAAATCTTGTGCAAAACGAATTTTTTCAAGTAAATTTAATATATTGATGTAAAATACAATGTATACACCATTACGAATCATATAATAGTATCTAACTCTGCTTCGTAACGCTATTTCTCTATTTCCTATCTTCTTTACACCATCACCCATCATATGTTCCATTACAACTTCCGGTATACAAACAATTTCATATCCCATATTTGTTGCTCGACAACACCATTCAAAATCAACCCAATCAATAAATAATTCTTCACACATATTACCAATTACATTCAGGCTTTTTACCGGTATAAACGAACCTGATGAAACTGCATGTGCTACTTTATACGCTTTATTATCATCTGGTACAATATATCCAAATTTTGTGACAGGTAATTTTGTCTTACACATTTTATTTTTATCAAAGAAACGCGGAACAAGAGCGCCAATCATATTTTTATTATGATATTGTTCATAAAAAGAAATCATCTTTTCTATAAAATCTGATTGATAAATTGTGTCTTGATCGCTTAAAAGTATAAAGTCCGCATTATGTTGTTGTGCAAGCTCTATTCCTCTGTTTTGGGCATAAGCAATACCATAATTTCTTCCAAGGTTAACAATTATAATGTTTTCAAAATCTTGAAAATCAAATTTCGTATTCCCATTATCAATGATGATGCAGCATGAAACTTGATTGATAATGCTGTTTATCGTTTGATTTATTTGATGCGGATTAGGATTATAAGTAACTATAATGCTTATTACTGAATACATTTAATATTTGATAATTAAGCTTTTCTTTTGATAGATTGGAAGCGTATATGCTATCCACATTGCTATAAATCCAGTCCTGCCAATTAATAATGGATTGGTTCCGGCAATAAAAAGATAGGCTAAATAGGCAATTCCTATCGAGAAAAAAATTGGCGAATTAAATTTTATATATTTTAAAAAAGGTATTATATAAAAGAATATTATCACAATCGTAGAAAATATTCCAAACATCCGTATTAATTCCAAATATGAAAGCTCTGTTAGCGTTGCTTCTCTGTTAAAGCCAGATGTAAAAAAATAAGCGCCTACACCTTGACCAAATAAAAAATAAGAAATATTATTGTTAAATAATTCAATATATGAATATAAATGTCCTGTTTTTGCAATACTTGAACTATTCATATCAATTAAAAGCAAGTATGTTCCGACAAGCGCCAAACTACCTGCAATTATTGCATAGAAAACTGTTTGTAACATTCTTTTTTTTACAAACAGTATATAGTGCAAATATATAAAAAATATAATTAAAACAGCAGAAAAAGAATTTGCGCGAGTACCGCTAAAAATAAGTCCCAAAAAAACAGCAAAAGCATATAGCAGATATTTAATTCTTTTTTTTACCAAATATTTATACCATACTAATGCCAAAGAGAAAACAAGAATAGGTGAAGCTACATGAAAAACAGATGTTCTGCTCCAAAACAATACCCCTTTCTCTCCTGGTACTCCCAAAAAAATACCTTTTAAACTGGTTAAAAAAAATGGTTCAAGTGCAGGAAAAGAAGAAACTAACAATATATACAAAAATGTAGAACATATTATAAAGACATTCGCAATATTTAACCCGGGAAGCATGTTGATTTTAGTCGGGTCTATAAAAAATATGCCCAACATAATAAAGTTTAACAAGTACATCACTATAAAATTCATGTCATAATTTATACCGCGAATATGTACGGTAGCTATACTCAAAAATAATATAACAAAAAAGACAACAACCAAAAAAAATCTTTCAGAGGGAAAACGTAATTTTTTTATATTAGCAATCATGCACAAGGAAAATGTTATTACTCTTAAAAGCGAATTCCCCGGTGCAATAAGTATACTTGCAACAAATAGATTTAAAAAGAAATGGCCCATTGTATTCCAATTATCCAGTGTTTATAATGCCCAATCATTTATTTTTTCCTATTATAAATATTACTCGGCAGTTTTAAGCTTAATTTCAATAAAACCTTCATATCCAACAAATGATTGAACTCCAAGTTCTTCCATCCATCTCCTGACAACAAGAGTGAGCCAAGGACCGGTATTCGGTTCTTTTCCGCTAGGCTGATTATTCCAGAGCCATTCTGGCGTCGGCCAAAGAGCTATTTTGGGAGCAATTTCTTCATATACATTTTTTTCAACACCATTCTGACCATGATGGGCCATTTGAACAATATCCGATTTTAAAGTACCTGTACTCTTGTAATGATTGAGTAACTTTCTTCCTGCCTCCACACCCATATCTCCTAGAAATAAAACACTTACATCTTCTGTATATAATTTAAAACAACAAGAAGAATTATTAACAAGATTTGAAGTTATTTCTGGATTTTTCACAGCCAAAACTTCTAGTGTTACATCATCAAATTGAAAAATGTCTCCAATAGAAAGTTCAGTGTAAATATTTTTAATAGGATCCATAAATAATGGAAAATTATCTCCTGCCGCGATGGAATTCGGTTCGTTTCTTTTATAAATATCTTGATCAAAAAGACTTGAATAAATATGAACTATATTTATTTCATGATAGTTTTCCAATACTTCCATCAATACTCCTATATGATCTATATGTGGATGCGTAATAAACCATGCGTCAACATGTCCATTCTCTTTGCCTGCTTTTATTAGTTCAACCATTTGGGCCGAATCGTATCTTGTTCCGCCGTCAATCGCTATAATCTTACCATTACCGGTTTTTATTAAATAACCCATCATCTGTGAAGGACCGGCATCAGGCAATTGGTATAATATAGAATATGAAGGTATATTTCCGTCATTTTTAGCCATTGCCCGTTTAAGGTAAGAATACATTCTATCTAATTTATTTTCCGCCAATATTACTGCACTATACCATTCGCCAGCTTCACCAATAAAGGTTCCGCTATGTACATCCGTACTAATGTCTATGGAATTACCTTTGGCTATAACTTCTTTGCTTCTATGCCATCCTTTTAGTATTAATAATGTATACTTTACATCTTCTGTAAGTTTTGCGTCTGTCCATGAATAATATATTTCTCCATTATTGATTCCAGTTTCAAAAGTTAATTCTATAGACGAATCATCGTGCGGTGAATTATTTAATAAAATACAACTGCTAATACAGAGAACCATAAAAATCACTGTCACTCTACGAATTTTACACTTCATAAGTTTCAAACTCCTTCCACTTCCTTTCTGGATATAATACTTAATTATTTATTTGTTTATTAAGTTCATGATCAAATCTGATATATTTTTCGCTGCATTTCCATTTTCATAAGATACTAACATTGAATGATGCCTTTTGATTTTTCTGATATTTTCCTCTTCATCGAAATTTAAAATATTTTCATAAAGTTGTTCATTCGTAGCTGCAAATGGAAAAGGCCATTCTGAAATTGGGATATAAAAATCACGGTCGGTTTTATATTCTTCAATATCCGGGGTAAATAAAAAACCAGGTCTAAAAGTAAGAGAATAATCCCACATTGAGGAAGAATAATCTGTAATCAATATATCCGCAATGTAAAGCAATTCCTGCATATCAGGGTAATCAGTTACATTTTTATATGAATTATTATCTATATTTATGTTCTTCATTACAAAATGTGTCCTGTATAATAAAGTAAAATTTTTATTAAATTTTTTAACTGCTACATTAATAACAGCCGGAAAATCTATCCCTATATTATTTATATTATAGTTGTTTTTAAAAGCTTTCCCGCGAAACGTAGGAGCGTATAATATTACAGATGTTGATGCATCAATTCCTATTTTTTTCTTTATAATATTCTTTTTTAATGAATTTACAAAAAACAAATCATTACGAGGCATACCATAAGGAAGAAATTCTGCGGAAGTAAAAAATGATTCCGACATAACATCTGAAAAAGTTTTACAGGAAGAAACAAAAAAATCCATTCGTGCTCCTATCTTTTTTAATAAAAATAAGTGATAAAGTGCTATATCTTTTTCACAATTTATTATTCCGACTTTTTTGTATGCTCCTCCGCCATGCCATGTATTTATTAGTACCTGACTTTTTCTATAAGGTATCCATCCTGGAAAACCAGTATTTGAAATTATTAAACTACTTGTTAAGAAATAATAGATGTGCTTTATAGACTTATATGGAACAAAAATTGTATGAGCATTGCCTCTGTTCTCAGTATCATTTCCTATCCATACATAGAACAAACTATTTCCATAATTCTCATTCAAATATTCGTAAATGTATTTTGGGTTACAACAGTATTTTTTAGAATATGCAGAAAAACATATTTGCTTACCTCGAACGGGAAATATCCAAAATATATGTAATATCAGACATACCGTCTCTACGAGGAAAATCTTAAGATATTGTTTTAGTTCATTAAGCATGATCTTTCCCGCATACTTTCAATCATTCTGCGGTACGCTTCTTCAAGCCCTATTTCCGCCTTCCATTGGATTGCAATTATACTTGCTTCCCATATAACTAAAAAAGACTATTCTGTTTCTTTTAATTGGAAATACATTGTATACCTTTAAGCAAAATATAATTATAGATTTAATATGTTTTTTTATTTGAATTTTCATAACTTTTCTATCTGATTTTTAATTGATGATCGCTTCATTAATATAATCTTCTGAAATTTTTCTAAATGCATTGAGTTTTTCATAAACAGAATCATAATCAATAGGAATGTTTTCCAATTCTTGTTCTATGTTTTTTTCGTTAATAAAGCGGCTTTCCAAACCAAGTTTATAAACAAGGTTAAATTTTAAATTGCCTCTCCTTAGATAAACATAGAAATCTTTTTTAAAAATTATGGAAAAACACATTCCATGAAATCCATTTGTAACAATGAATTCCGCATTTTTAAAATATCCTAACCATTCCTCAATACCAAGAGTTATTAAGGTTCTATGATAAATTTTATTCCGTATGTTCATATTCATATTAACTTCGATAAATTCTATATTCATTTTTTTTGCTAATTTTCTTGCCTTTGAGATCATTAACTTATCATTATGTAAATTGTAACATAAAAGATATTTCTTCTTCTCTTTTATTTTTGCTATTATTGGTGCATAATCCTGTTCATCCAAAAGCAGTGTCGGGTCTAAAACATGTTTGCACTCTTTTCCCGTTAAATTTCGTATATATTCTGCTGTTTCATTTTCCCTTGCACTTAGAAAATCAAAATTGATAACCAATTTTTTAAAATCTTGTTCCTGTTCTTTTGTTAGGATTACATTGCTGATACTTGGACTATAGGCAACTTTTTTCATGCTCTTAAAACATTCATAATCAGCAAAAAACGCTCTGTCAAATCCGCAATTATCTTTTGGGGACCAAATAACATCACTTTCACAAACAATTGTATCGAAATCAAAAGAAGAAATTTTTCCCATTTTTTCAAAATATATTTGGGTAAATGGTCTATCATTGTTATTCACCATTTTATAATTTTTATTACAGAATTTTAATATTTTTTTATACTTAATATCCGCACTTGGCTGTATCAAAATTCCCATTATAAATCCCTTAAGACGCCTTAACCCGCGATTGTTTTTTATCAAACCAATAACTGGAAAATGAGGTATAAGATATTTAAAATATCTATCTATATAATCTATAATAACGCTATCAATATTTCTTTTATTTAAATATGTTTGAAACGCAAAAGAATGCAAAACCGTACCATAATTAAGAGAGCCATATTTATTTATACTGATAATACCGACTTTATTCTTCATTTCTATTCCTGCGTAGTTTTTTCAGCTATATTTACAATCACTTTACACTTCTTTTCTTTATTACCACGGATCATCTCCAAGGCGTTATCCAGTTTTGAGAAAGAATACCTATGCGTTATCAACTCCTCTAACTGCAATTCGCCGTTTTGTATCTTTCCGATTGTTTCCTGCCAATCTTCAACAAAGCGGGAATTCCACGAACCTTTTACCTTGAGCTGTTTACGTAGTATTTGCCAATATAAACTTTGCCCTATACTAAATTCAGAATTTGGATTGCCAACGAGTACAATTTGCCCGTTAGGGCGCACGGACTCTATACAATTTTTTAAAGCCTCTGTTCTCCCGACCGCCTCAAAACAAATATCCGTATTTTCGGGTAGAACGCTATCCCTGCCTGTTAAAGAAACATTCTTAACCCCGTAAATATTAAGCCACTTGGCAATCAGTTTGCCGATTATTCCCCTGCCGAATACAGCCGCGCTTGAAACGTTTTTTAATTCTGCCTGTTTAACGGCATGCAACGCCACGGCAGCAGGTTCAAGCAAAGCGGCTAATTCCATATTCATATTTTGCGGAACTTCAACAAGATTCCAAGCCGGTACGGCGACATATTCCGCAAAAGCCCCGTTTTGACGCGAACCTATATAACTGTAATTTGAACAGGTTTCATATTGTTTGCCCGCGCAAGATTCACATTTAAAACACGGTATTAAAGGGAAAACTCCGGCATATTTGCCTATCCATTCTTTATCACTATCGTTATACACATCTTCAACAACGCCTGAAAATTCATGCCCAGGTATTATCGGATAGCGGTACGCTCCCGTTTCAAATATGCGCGGAATATCCGATGAACAAATCCCGCTGTTGCTTACTTTTAACAAAACTTCCCCGTTTTTTATGTGCGGAACGGGGACATCTTCAAAACGCAGATCGCCTATATTATGCAATACCCATGCCTTCATTTTAGACCAAGTCTATACTTAAAATACTCTAAATCCTGCATTGTAGAAATCTTAAAATTATTTATGTTCCCTTCGCATAAACACACGTTCATTCCGGCTTTAAATGCTATTTCGCTGCTCCCGCGTATATCCCCTATTTCTTCGTCCGATAACCTGTTATGCGCAAGTAAATATTTGCCGAAGTTATAACATTCCGGCGTTTGCCCAGCGAATAATTCGTCACGGTTAAGCAATGCTGTTATTTGCTTTTTGTCCTTGCTCTGATAAACGGTGTCGTTAATTTTAATAAACGGGGTTGCGCCATCAAAGCCGGAAGAAGATTCAATTAACTTGTTGATATCCTGTTCCGTTACAAACGGGCGCGCCGCATCGTGGATAATAACAAGATCACTGCCGTTTAATAAATTACTTAAAGCAATTAAGCCGTTATAAACAGAATGCTGGCGCGTACGCCCCGGCAGAGCAAATGTTTTGAATTTGCTAATGCCATACTCGTTAACCCATTCTTCAATTTTTGGCTGCCATTCCGATGATGCTGTAATTGAGATAACCGAAACAGCCTCACATTTTTGAAAAACAAGCAAACTGTATACTATAACAGGTTTATCTGCCGAATAATACTGTTTCGGAATACCTATTTCGTTTAATCTTTCCCCCGTCCCGCCCGCAAGAATCAGCGCCGCATTCATGCTTAATGTTCCCTCAATTCCGATAATATTTCTTTGTAACTTTTATCATGTCCAAATAATGCGGCTGTACCTAGAACAAATCCTTTTACTCCGAGCGGGGCGTACTTTTTAACATTCTCCCTGGAACCATGCCCATCCCAATAAACTTCAAAACCGTATTCATCGCGCAACGCAAGTAACTTGCAAATCTTTTTATGCACGTACGGCAAATAAATCTGCCCCGCATGACCGGGGTTTACGCTCATAACAAGAACTCTTTTCACAATATTCAACAATTCCAATATGCTTTCTATTGATGTCCCAGGATTTATCGCGATGGCGGGAATAATACCATGTTCAATTATTTTCTGCAAAGTTGTCGAAGTATGGTATTCGGATTCCGGATGGATATAAAGCACATTAACGCCGCATTGCACAAATAGATCAATATAACGGCTGGGTTCTTGTATCATTAAATGGCATTCAACGCTTTTCTCAGTCGCTGAACGTATATATTTCAAATCGTGTATTCCCATACCGAAGTTACTGACGAACATACCGTCCATTATGTCGATATGAAAAGCGTCTATGCCGCCCTGTTCAAGAGCGGTTATTTCATCTTTTAGGCACGCATAGTTTGCGCACATCATAGAAGCAGCAAATTCAATATTCATAAAATATTCTCTTTTAGCGTTTTTATTTTATACGCTTTAAGAATGATTTAATTACAGATAACAACCCTGCCCGGCGCAGTAATACAATAACTACCCTCTTTATCCGCGACCTTAACGAATCGGCAGTTAACTTGTCGATTAACGGAATAACAGGCTCGTTATATAATCTTTTAAAAAACACTTTTCGTTTTTTATGCGGCAAAACTGATTTTTCAATATAAGGATTATCTGTAAACGCTTCAGCGTATGTCGTTTCTTTGTCATCCTTACCAAGCAAACTGTAAATTTCTTTTCCTCTTTCCGTATTTACCATTACAAGGCTTATACCATTCTCATCGTCAAATTCAGGTAATACATTCTGTATTCCCCAATAATCGGCAATAGTAATATCGCTGCTGCTTTTAAATGATTTTGCCGGGCAATTATAACACGACGGGCGCAAATATAAATTCCGCACAAAACCTCGCATAAAACTGTTTGTTTTTGTGGAATTTACGAATGAAAGCGTCTTTCCATCAGCAGATGTAATTATAAAATGATAGCGTTTCCAACCATGTTTTTTATCGCGAAATTTGATTTTTGTAATATTCTGTGTATTCATAGAATTATCATTAACAAACGAAATAGAAAAAACAAATAACTTCCACCCGTATATCTTATCCCTAAATTTAATATCAATTATTGAATTCTGCTTAACATATGTTGGTTGGTTGGGTGTGGGTTGGGTAGGGGGGG
>JGI24698J34947_10001197_pt1 | contig 13567 bp, 13 predicted proteins | sample TergutMp193P3_FD_34947 | JGI IMG/M metagenome (IMG submission 34947)
AACGTAAAATTAAACGCGATACTTCTACCGCAGTAAACTGGAGATAAAATGAACATTTTAAGCGCGATTCTATTGGGGATCATTCAAGGACTGACAGAGTTCCTGCCTGTAAGCAGTTCGGGACATTTAGTTCTTTTTCAGAAAATTTTCGGCATAACGGCCCCGGCTTTATTTTTCGATACCATGTTGCACATCGGGACTCTGCTTGCGGTCTTCGCTGTTTTATGGCGCGACATTCTTGAAATCCTTAAAAAACCAATTCAGCCCCTCACAGGATTTTTAATCATAGCGACAATTCCTGCCGTAATCGCAGCGCTCGCTTTTGGAGACATAATAGAAGATGTTTTTGAATCCGGGCGTTTTTTAGGCATCTGCTTTCTGCTGACATCCGTGCTCTTGGTCAGTGCGGAAATGCTTTCTAAACGCGCCGCCGCCGGAACCTTGAAAAAAGCCGGGGACATGAACCTGCTGGACGCGCTCGTTATCGGAATTTTGCAGGCGATTGCCATTGCCCCCGGCATATCAAGATCGGGCGCGACAATATCAGGCGCGCTTTCGCGCAGACTGAACCGCGATTTCGCCGCGCGTTTTTCGTTTTTGATGTCAATCCCTGCAATACTCGGCGCACTCGTCATGCAAACCAAAGACCTTGTAAAAGTCGGCGCATCGGCGGAAATTGCAAGCGAAAGCATCAGCGCGGCCGCAATCATCGCCGGAACCATAAGCGCCGCGGTTGTCGGCTTCTTCGCGGTAAAGCTCATGCTTAAAATTATCAAAGAAAAGTCACTATTCGGCTTTGCCGTTTACACCGCGGTTTTGGGAACGCTGGTTATCATTGACCAGCTTGCAACGCATTTTGTTTTTTGAGAGAAAACCCATGTCTATACTTTTTTCAGGAGATTTTCACGCAAATTCAAGGGGCGAGATTCAAATAATAACAAAAGACGCTCTGTTGAAAACATACGGGCGGGAAAAGTACGACAAGATAAAGTACCATATAATCCTGGGAGACGGCGGTTTCTTGTGGCAGAACAACTATGTAAACGATTTACGCAATTTTCAAATTCTCTCCCGTCGGCCTTTCCCAATTCTCTGTGTTTTGGGCAACCATGAGCCTATTTACGGCTTAAAAGACATCCCGCAAACCGATATCGGGCTTGGAGAGACGGTCTATCAGATAAATAAAGAGCCCGTTACCGCTTACCTTAAGCGAGGCAAGGTGTATACAATAGACGGGATTAAATTTCTAGTTTTGGGCGGAGCCTTGTCCATTGACAAAGCGTACCGGACGCCCAATAAAACATGGTGGGAACTTGAGTATTGGACAGAGCCGGAAAAGCGGGAGCTGTTCAAATTGCTGGAAAGCGAAAATGAATTTGACGCCGTTATTTCCCACACCGGCCCCTTCAATCTACTCAGGTTTTTGTTCAGGGGAAATTCGTCTTTTCTTCAAAAATTTCCCGACGAGGTCTCCTATTTAAACGAAAAGGTACATAACAGGATTCAATTTCGGGAATGGCTGTTCGGGCACTGGCACAGGGACGGCTGGTATTTTGACGAAGAATCCCTGCATAGATACCAATATTTGTACGAAACCACAATGATTCTTGATAAAATTGACAGTACATTGGTCTTATACAAGTGAATTTCGCCCTTTCGCGGGTACTTGAAATAAAAATGTATTTATGGTAAAAATAGCTTAAAGAGGGAAAATGTGGCCGTATCCAAAGAAATAACACATCTTGATAAATCCAACCTAAAATTGACTATTACCGTCCCAAAAGACGATGTCCGCGCCCAATATCAGGAAATGCTGAACGAATACTCCAAAAATATGCAATTGCCGGGCTTCCGCAAGGGCAAAGTCCCGCAGGAGGTGCTGGAGCGCAAGTACGCCGAGGCCCTCAAGGGCGAGGCTATGGGGCGCATCATCGAATCGGCTCTGGGGGATTTCTTTAAGGACGAAAACCTTCCCCGCAGTGAACGGCCTCTGCCTTACTCCACCCCGGAACTTCAGGGAGAGCCGAAATTCGACCTTGAAAACGACATTCAATTTTCCGTGGTTTACGACGTTCTGCCCGAAGTAAAGGTCGGCAAGTGGAAGGGGCTGAGTATCGAGCATCCCTACGCGGAGATTGGAAAAGACGACATCAACAGGGAGCTTGACGAAATCCGGGAGCGGAACGCCATAGTCCTGGACCGCGACGAAAGCGCGAAGGCGCAGAAAGGCGATGTTGTTACCATAGATTATCAAGTTTATGAAGAGGACGGAGAGGCTCAGTCTAATTTACAGCGAAAGGATTTTGCCTTTACCCTCGGCGCTAACAACAATGTTTTTCAGTTTGACGATGACATAATCGGGATGAAAAAGGGCGAAACCAAGGAATTCCAGAAAAAGTTCGCGGACGATTTTTTTGAGCCGAGCCTTGCCGGAAAAACAAGAAAAGTGCAAATAACGCTTAACTCGCTTAAAGAGAAAAAACTCCCCGATTTGGACGACGATCTGGCGCAGGATGTCGATGAAAAATTCAAAACTCTGGACGACCTTAAAAACAGCATAAAAGAGCGGCTGAGCAAAAACCTTGAATTTAAACTGCGCGAAAAAAAACTCAACGAATTGCTTAAAAAAATAATGGAAGACACTCCCGTTATTTTGCCTGAATCCATGGTTCGCGCGGAAATCGAAGGCCGCTGGAGCAGGCTTGCCCGTTACTACAACACCAGCGTCGAGGCGCTCATGCAGATTATGACGGGCGAAAACAAGCGCGAAGAAACCGAAAAGGAATGGCGCAAGGGAGCGGAAAGCGCTTTACACTCGCGCTTGATTCTGGAAACCTTAATGGAAGAGCAAAAAATCGAAGTTACGGACGAGGACGTCGAAAAGGAGTTTGAGCGCATTGGCGGCGATAATGTCGAAGATATAAAAAAGAACTACAATGAACAGTCGATGTTTTACCTGAAAGAAGACATCAGAGAAAAGAAGATTACCGATATTTTATTGGCCGAAAATACTCTTAAACCCGGAAAAAAGGAGAAATATCTGGATTTCATGACAGATAATGGTTAAATTTTAGGTATGAATGAAAAAATGAGTAACATGGTTCCAATCGTAGTCGAACAAACCGGAATGGGAGAGCGTTCCTACGATATTTATTCCCGCCTTCTGAAAGACCGTATTGTGTTTTTGGACGGAGAGATAAACGATTTTACCGCCGATCTGGTCGTTGCCCAGCTCCTGTTTCTGGACGGGCAGGAAACGGAAAAGGACATCAATCTTTACATTAATTCCCCCGGCGGCGGCGTTACGGCCGGGCTTGCGATTTACGACACCCTTCAGCATGTAAAATCCAACGTGCAGACGATCTGCCTAGGGCAAGCCGCCAGCATGGCCGCCTTAATTTTAACCGCCGGAACCGCCGGAAAGCGCAAGGTGCTTCCTTCTTCGCGCGTGCTTATCCACCAGCCCTGGGGCGGCGCTAGCGGACAGGCGAGGGACATCGGCATCCAATCAAGAGAAATTATCCGCTTAAAAAAAATGACGATTAATTATTTCGCACAGCACACGGGCAAAACCATAGAACAAATCGCGTCGGATATGGAAAGAGATTTTTACATGTCAGCGGAGGACGCGGTCGCGTACGGCATAGCCGATTCTATTTTAACGAGGGAAAAAAATGGCAAAGCTTCGTAACGGGCCTGAAGTTTTTGAGAGGGTCTGCTCTTTTTGCGGCAAAAGCGCCGACATGGCTCGCCGCCTTATCGCCGGTCCAAACGACGTATTTATCTGCGACGAATGTATCGAAGTCTGCAGAAAGATTCTTTGCGAAGAAGATCACGAACTTACAAACAGTTTTTCAGGGGACATCCCCACTCCGCAGGAAATAAAAAGCTACCTCGATCTTTTTATCATCGGTCAGGATTACGCGAAGAAAGCGCTGTCGGTCGCGGTCTACAACCACTACAAGCGGATTTCCAATCCGGCCGTGGAAAACGACGAGGTCGAAATTGAAAAATCAAACGTTCTTTTAATTGGACCTACGGGAACGGGAAAAACGTTACTCGCAAAAATTCTCGCGAAAAAATTGAAAGTGCCATTCGCCATTGTAGACGCGACGACTCTTACCGAAGCCGGTTATGTAGGCGAAGATGTTGAAAATATTCTGCTTAAACTGATACAGAACGCTGGCGGCAACATCGCCGCGGCGGAACGGGGAATTGTCTACATTGACGAAATCGACAAAATCGCTCGCAAGGGCGAAAACGTTTCTATCACGCGCGACGTGTCGGGCGAAGGCGTTCAGCAGGCTCTGTTAAAAATTATCGAGGGAACAATCGCTTCCGTTCCGCCGCAGGGAGGCAGAAAGCATCCTAATCAGGAAATGATACGCATCGACACCACAAACATTCTTTTTATCTGCGGCGGCGCTTTTGTCGGACTGGAAAAATTAATCGCGCGGCGCGTCGTTCAGCACCCGCTTGGCTTTGGCGCGAATACGTCTGGCAGCGAGAAAAGCCTGAAAGAGCTTTACGATGCGCTTCATCCCGACGATTTAATTCAGTTCGGGATGATCCCTGAGTTTATAGGACGATTGCCGATTACGGTCGGTCTTGAAGAGCTAAAGCGCGAGGATCTCAGGCGCATAATAACGGAGCCGCGCAACGCTATTGTGCGCCAGTATCAGGCTTCCCTTGCCTATGACGACGTAAAACTTGAGTTTACGGAGAAGGCAATCGACGCTATCGCGGACATGGCGATAAAGCAAAAAACCGGAGCGCGGGGACTTCGCGCCATTGTTGAAAGACTGATGACGGACATTATGTTTGATATTCCTTCGATGAAGGGCGACAAGCATGTAATCATTACCCATGATACAGTGGAGAAATCTGAACCGCCTCAAATAATCTATCTGCAGCAAAAGAGCGCGTAACAGTTTAAGGTTTTCCAGATGGGAGAAAATGCCAAAGAAAAAAAAAGCGGCTTTGGAAAATTTTTTTCGGGGCTTTGGGGAAAGGGGCTTCAGCTTCAGGAGTACAATTCTTCTACGCATGAGCTTTTAAGCGAGGATTTCCCCCTGCTTCCCCTTCGCGATTTGGTTCTTTTTCCGCAGACTGTTATTCCAATTTTTATTACATTTAAGCCCGGCATTGCCGCGCTGGAAGAGGCAATCAAGAGAGACAACAGACTTTTCGCTGCCTGCCTTAAAAAACACGAAATCGGTTTTGCCTCGGACGAACCGTGGGAAGTGGGAACCGTAGTCAGGATTATCCAGCATCTAAAACTTCCCGACAACACTTACCGAGTTGTTTTTCAATGCGAATACCGCGGCACTATTCTTTCCATTGACCCGCAGGAAAATTATTCGATGGTAAGAGTCGAGCCGATGAAGACAAAGGGCTTAAGCGAGCCGTTGACGGCGGAAGATTTGGGATTAATGCGCAGTATTCAAAAATCTTTTGTTCAATACGCGGAGTTTTCAAAGAAAATCGGAACCGACACTCTTTCCGCGGTTGAAAGAACGGAAAATCCCGAACGCCTCGCGAACCTTGTGTGCAACTCGGCTTACATTAAATCAGAAAAAAAAATCGAGCTGTTAAACTATGCCGATACAAGGGAAAGACTTCTTGCGATTCTTGAAACGCTCGAACAGGAAAACGAAATATTCAATATACAAAAAAATATTTCAGGCAAAGTTAAAAGCCGGATGGACAAACGCCATCGCGAATATATACTTCATGAACAGCTTAGAGAGATCAACAAGGAGCTTGGCAAGGATAAGGTAGAAGATGAATTTGCCATTTTGGAAAAACGCATCGCCGAAAAAGCTCCGCCTGCCGAGGTGACCGAAAAAACCGAAAAGGAAATTACAAGACTGCGAAAACTCCAGCCGCTTTCTCCCGAAGCCGGAGTTCTTCGAGGCTACCTTGAATGGATAGCAGACCTTCCGTGGAGCAGTTTTTCTACGGACTCGGGAGACTTAGCCGAAGCTGAGAAAATTCTTGACGAAGACCACTTTGGCATGAAAAAAGCGAAGGATCGCATAATTGAGTTTATCGCGGTGCGCCAGCTTTTGGCAAATTCAGGCGAACAGACAGACGGCGTAACTGCCGTAGATATGGAAGAAGAAAAAAAAGACTCGGAAATTGTCGGGGAAATCGTTGACAATGAGGGAGATACGCCGTCAGTTGAAGTTGCGGATAACGGCCGAGTGCTCGGCGCAGAACAAATTGATACCGCTGTCAAAGCGCCTAACACCGGACGCATTGCCATAAAGGGCCCTATCCTCTGCTTTGTAGGGCCCCCCGGGACGGGCAAGACCAGTTTGGGCAAATCTGTCGCGCGCGCCCTTGGGCGAAACTTTGTGCGCATCTCTCTGGGCGGCGTTCGCGACGAAGCGGAAATTCGCGGCCACCGCAAAACCTACGTGGGCGCACTGCCGGGAAAAATTATTCAGTCAATGCGAAAGGTCGGCACTGTAAATCCTGTTTTTATGTTAGACGAAATTGACAAGCTTTCCAGCGATTTTCGCGGAGACCCCGCATCGGCTCTTCTTGAAGTCCTTGACCCAGAGCAAAATTCAACCTTCGTGGATCACTATCTGGAAGTCCAGTACGATCTTTCAAAAGTAATGTTTATCACAACGGCTAACTCTCTTCACACAATACCCTACCCTCTTCTTGACCGCATGGAAATAATCGAGATTCCAGGCTACGGTGAAAATGAGAAACTTACAATCGCGAAAAAATTTCTGGTGCCGAAAGAACTTAACGACAACGGCCTTTCAAAAGCGAAAATTACTTTCAGGGACGACGCGCTAAAGGGAATTATCCGCCACTGGACAATGGAATCAGGCGTGCGAAGCCTTGAAAGAGAGACCGCGCGGTGCATCAGGCGCATTGCGCGTGACGCTGTAAACAAGGGGTACGGAATCGACAAGCCGGTAAGCGAATTCAACAGAACCGTAACACATGCAAATCTTGAAAAACTTCTCGGCAGGAAAAAATACAAAAGAGACGTGGTATTCAGGGAAGCGCGTGTTGGCGTAACATACGGTCTTGCTTGGACGGAAACTGGCGGAACAATTATTCCTGTTGAAACAATTCGCTACGAGGGAAGCGGAGAACTTCTCATAACGGGAAACCTTGGCGACGTAATGAAGGAAAGCGCGCGTATCGCGCTTTCTTACCTGCGAAGTTCCGGCGACAGGTACAATTTTGCCGTAAAAGACCTCGCTAAATCCGATTTTCACATCCATGTTCCCGAAGGCGCAATTCCGAAGGACGGCCCTTCCGCCGGCATTACTCTGGCCTCGTCCCTGCTTTCTACCCTTTGCAGAATTCCGCCGCGCCCCTGCATCGCAATGACAGGAGAGCTTACCCTCACCGGCAGAATCCTTCCCATCGGCGGCCTAAAAGAAAAACTGTTAGCAGCGATCAGGAACGGCATGGAAAAAGTTCTACTGCCCAGAGACAATGAAGAAGATTGGAACGAGCTGGATAAGGACATTCGCTCCTCGATAAAAGCGGACTTTGTCGAAGCGGCCGCCGACGTGTTCAAACTTTTGTTTGACGAAAAGATTTTATTAAAGCGCCAACCGCCGACTGCGAAAATTCCTGCCAAAAAGAAAACCAAGCGTAATACAAAGTAAGAAGGAAAATTATCATTTTCCCGGGCATACATTTTTCTTTGCGTAATATGCCGGAAACTTTTTTGAGAACACGGCGGTGAATACGCCCATTATCGCAGGAGCGGCGGAATTTATCAGTCCTGTATAAGAGCTAAAACCGCTTTTCATCAGCCTCCATGTCCAAATAGCCAAGACAAGGTACAGCGCTCCCCAAAGCGCACAGAGAATTTTATTGGTCAGCATAAAAAGCGGATTGCCGAACGCGTCCCCGCCGCCCCAATCTTTTGACGAATACCACGCGCATAAGGGAACGCGGGTAAAAAGCGAACCGAGCCAGAATAAACCGAAAACAACATACGAAAGCGTTACTACAAATGGCAGTGAAAATTGCAGAAAAACTCCTATACAAAAAATGACGACGCAGAATACGCTCAAGGCGTCATAAAAAGTTGGTTTGTATTTTGCGTAAAAGAGCGGCATGGCTGACGTAAGAGCAAGAGCGATGTACGCGCCAAAATCAGGGAAAAGAGGAACGGCCGTCCAGAACGCGATAAAGGGCACGAGGAAAAGCAGCATCGTCCGTTTGTCCGGTGCGTTTTTTGCGCCGGATGAGCCGCTATTTGTGCCGCCCTTGTTTATAAAGCAGGAAGTTAAATAATCTATCGCGGGAAAATCGCCTTGTACGGAATACTTATGCTGAAAGAGCGCCTCCTTGCCGTCGAGCTTTCCTTCCGAGATCGCGTTCCATGTTTCAAAAGATGTTTCTATGCGCAGGGTATAGGGCAAAAGTTCCGAATCCTTAAAAGCGCACGCGCTCTTTCCCAAAACAAGCTGATATGTTTTTTCCAAATCGGTAAAATAAAATTCAAAAATAATATCCTTATCTTTTCCGTGCGGTTTGTAAATCACCGCCATTTGCCGCAACATCCGCGCTGCCTTATCAATTGTTTCACCTGACGCGGTTCCATTCTCCCAGCTGAGATTCGCCATTTCTATAAATTTTTCAGGCGGATACAGAGGCTCGTTTAATACTTGCCGTGTTTCGCCGGAAATACGCCCCGTGTTTATATACTCCTGCCCTGCTTTGGCGGCGCAGGACAGATATTCGTTTGTTTTTTCTTCCAACTGAGAAATACGGAACAATTCCCCCTGAGGACACAGAATTTTTTCGCAGTGATCGGCGAACATGATTTCAAACTGCTTTATAAGCGGCTCATAATTATTTTTTACCGTGAAAAATCCGCAGGTTGAAATTAGCACATGACGCTGGTTTTGCAGATCGATTCGCTTCGGGTGCTTTGCCGAGCCGTTTTCCTTTATAACAATTTCAGGAAGATTATTCATCATTGCCAGCCGTTCAAGCAGTCCTTTTATTTTCGCCGGCATGCCATAGCAATAAAGCGGAAAACTCCATATAACCAAATCCGCGCCGACATACTGCGTAAAAATAGCGGCAGTGTCGTCGGCAATAACACACTTTCCCGGAGTTTTTTCAAAACAGCAGAAACAACCACGGCAGGGCTCAATGTTTTTTCCCGTCACGTTAATTTTTTCGACATCATGGTTTACAGCGGTATTAATTCCGTCCATAAACGCATTTGCAAGTTTGAGCGTGTTGCTCTTTTCACCTTTCGGACTTCCGTTTATCAAAAGTATTTTCATAAGAACATTATAATTATTTCTTTTTCTATTAGAATAAATATTTAACCAAGATGCAAAAATTCAACACTAAGGTGCAGAAATATCCTGCTTTTCCCTGCGTTTTTGCAGTAATTCGTTAATTTCGTTTGTGTCTTTCCTGAATTTGGTAAGAGTGATTATGGTAGCGAAAAAATATATTACAACCGCCGTAACCGCCAGAAACCACACCGGCACCGTGGTATACCAGTTGAATATGAGTCCGGACACTGCAAGAACGGCGATTATATAACCGACATCTACAAGATATTCCAGAAGCATATAATGAATTTCAATTTTCCATATCAGAAAAAGCCCGCTATTAATCACAATATTCGCGGCGAAAATTTGAAGAACAACAGGAGCGTATTTAATTTCTTTTGAAAAAAGTTCGGAAAAAACCGCCAGAATAACCAGCGAGGCGCCTGTTGTAAACATTATGTTAGTGATAGTTTTTTTTATTTCTTTCATTTATCCTTTCTCCTTTAGCATTTGCTTTATGCCGGCAAGATACTTTCTTGTAACATACAGACATTTTCCGTTAGACAATACCGCTTCCATGTGGCTGTTGACAAGAGGCGTTATTTTTTCCAGTTTGTTTACATTCAAAATGCAGTATTTGCTGATTTGAACAAAACCGTTCTCCGCCAATTCTTCATAAATACGGTAAAGACGCTTTTTGCTCTGGTAATTTTTATTTTCGCAGAAAACAATCGTCTTTTTATCGACGCTTTCAATGTAAAAGATATCCGAGACATTCAGTTTTTTTATGCTGTCATCGGAATAACATTCAATCTGCTTGTCAATGGACTTTATCAATGAAACGATGCGATCAACGGTTTTGTCCTTTTCCGGGTACGAAATTGATACTTCGATGTCTTTTTGCGCCGTATTCTGGTTAAGTTTTAGAATCATATTTCAGGGATTATTATAAACCGGTATTGACCTTTATTCAATTAGCATATAAACTCTGACCATGAAGTACGATGTAATTTTAGCCGGGGTCGGAGGACAGGGAGTGCTTTCCGTCGCTTCCATTATTGCCCGCGCGGCGCTGAACGAAGGGCTTGAAGTGCGCCAGAGTGAGGTGCACGGTATGGCGCAGAGAGGAGGAGCCGTATTGGCGCACCTGCGCATATCAAACAAGAAAATCGCGGGCGACCTTGTCCCGAAAGGCGGGGCGGATTTAATTATCTCGATGGAGCCTTTGGAGAGCCTTCGTTATGTGTCATGGCTGAAAAGGGAAGGAGTCCTTGTTACCGCCGCGGACCCCTTTGTAAACATTAGCAATTATCCCGAAATGGAAAAAATCACTTCTTCCATTAAAAATCTGCCGCAAAGGCGGCTTGTCGAGGCAGGGGCGCTCGCCAAGGAGGCGGGACTTGCCAAAGCGGTAAATACAGTCATGGTGGGGGCAGCTTCGCTTTTCCTGCCGATTAAGGCGCAGGGGCTTGAAAAAACCATTGCCGCCGCTTTCTCAAAAAAAGAAGCGTCTGTTATTACAGCTAACGCAAAAGCTTTCAAACTTGGACAAGCGGCGGCGAAGAAGGAATAAAGCAGGTGAATTTTCAGTATTGGAACGCACAGATTGAAAAAATGCCCAGAGGCGAACTCGAAGCGCTGCAGGTTCAAAAATTAAGAACGGAAGTAGGCTTTGCATTAAGGACTTCATTTTACAAAGAGCGGCTTGCGAAGATCGGCATAAAGAATCAGGATGATATTAAATCTCTTGACGATCTTAAAAAGATTCCTTTTACCGCAAAAAACGATCTTCGCGACGGCTTTCCCTACGGTTTTTTAAGCGTTCCAAAAGAAGAAGTCATAAGACTGCACGCTTCAAGCGGCACTACGGGAATTCCCACGACAATTTATTTTAATCGAGAGGACATTAAACAGTGGGCGTCTTACATGGCGCGCTGTATTTACGGAACAGGCTGTGACAAAAGCGATGTATTTCAGAACATGATAACCTACGGCCTTTTTACAGGCGGACTTGGCTTTCATCAGGGCGGAGAGGAAGTGGGAATGCTTGTAATTCCGGCAGGGGCCGGAAATACAGCGCGCCAGTTCAGAATGATGCAGGATTACGGAACCACAGTGTTACACGCAACGCCGAGTTTTCTTTTGCACCTTGAAACAAAAATGAAAGAAGCCGGCGTTGCGAGAGAGAGCCTGAAAATTAAACGCGCCTTCGCCGGAGCGGAGCCCTATTCCGAAGATACAAGGCGGCGCATCGAAACGCTGTTAAAAGTAGACGTGTACAATTCTTACGGCCTTTCGGAAATGAACGGCCCAGGCGTCGCCTTTGAATGTCAATGCAAAGCCGGGCTTCATATTTGGGAAGACGGTTACATCGCGGAAATCATCAATCCCGACACGCTTGAACCCGTCAAAGAAGGAGAAATCGGCGAGCTTGTTCTTACAATTTTATGCCGCGAGGCCACTCCCATTCTTCGCTACCGCACACGCGACCTTACCGCTTTTTACACGGAGCCGTGCGAGTGCGGCAGAACCCACCGCCGCCTTCATCGCATAACGGGACGCAGTGACGACATGCTCATTATAAACGGTGTGAACGTTTTCCCCAGCCAGATTGAAGAAGTGATCATGGGAATGAAGGAAGTCGGCAACAACTACCTTATCGTTGTAGAAAAAGAAGGCGCGCTTGACAGGCTGACAGTAAAGACCGAAGTAAGCGCCAATTTATTCATGGACGATACGCGCCCCTTAAACGCGCTCAAAGATAAAATAAAAGAAACGCTTCAAGCGTCAATTTCAATCAGCCCGAAAGTGGAACTGCACGAAAGCGGAAGCCTGCCAATTTCCGAGGGCAAGGCTGTAAGAGTGCAGGACACAAGAGCGAAAGATGTGTAGGAAGGTTAACCGCTGACGCGCTTAATTTAAAGAGTGCGTTTTCTCACCTTTTGCCATAATTCCCGCGACTTTCTCCCAAGTTTCGCAGGGAATATATTCATCTGTATCATATTCAAATAATTTTGCCGACAAAGGCGCATTATTAACTATTTGAATTTTATTTTCGGCGCAATATTTTTTTATGGCGGTTACATACGACCCTTTTCTTTTATCATGTATTATTACGAAATTTGGCATGCTTCCTCCCAAAAGTTTGCCGCATGGCGTCAGTGCCGCATAGTGGCAGTCACCATTTGTGCTTCTATTTTTTTAGCAAACCGCCCCATATCCATCCATCCTCCCAGCGATATTGACTGTGATAAAAACGACAGTAATACCAATACTCCTCAATTCCATCTATTGTCCCTTTTCTTTCTGAATGTGCAATTATTTCTACTGTTTCCCCTGATGGAATACTTGTTACCGTTGCCGTTGTCCAATTATACCCAACCCTCTCAAATGTTTTATAATTGTAATTTGTTCCCGGTCCTTCTCTAATTCTGGCGTTTTCAATAACCACCCTTTTTCCATCCCAAAATGATATTACGGTTAGGTTATTCCAGTTTATCCTTTTTCCCTTTGGCGGTCTGCAACCGTCACGGCCCCAAAACACCTTTTCATTTCCAACCAGTTTATATTCTGAAAACAAACTGTTCTCAACTTTGACAATAGAGTATTTCTCTATACCTTTGACAATAGGGTATTCCTCTATACCTATGACAATAAAGTACCCAGGTATATTCTCAGGCCAATTTAAAATAACCTCATTATCATTTACCGTATATGTACCTCGTGCCAATATACCGCCATCCTGTGCCCCTGCAAAGTAATAGAAGAATCTATTGTTTGCTTCAAATTGAATATACCCTCCATACTTATGGGCTTCGCTATTCCAAAATTCTTTCCCAACTAAATCAAAAGAATAAATATTGGCAATACCAAAAAATAAAAAGATAACAAAAAACCAGTTTTTCGCCTTCATGAAGAATCTCCTTTATTTTATTTTCAGCGCAATATTTTTTTATGGCGGTTACATACGACCCTTTTCTTTTATCGGGTATTATTACGAAATTAGGCATACTCCCTCCTAAAGGCTTGCCACACATGGTGCTAGTCACCGTTTGCGTTTTCTTATGTAGCGGACGGGTCATCGGCTGTAGCAACTAACCCAAAATCGCACTTGTCATTGTTGCGCCTTTTCAAACAATGTTATGTGCTTTCAACAGGAGGCGATTCAACTTGTCCGCTTTTCTTTTCAGGTATAAATGACGCGATAATAATGGCAAGTAATGAAACTATCAAACCAATGATAATAACATTACCGCCTATTTGTAGTTTCAAATCTCCCAAAC
>JGI24698J34947_10001198_pt1 | contig 13556 bp, 12 predicted proteins | sample TergutMp193P3_FD_34947 | JGI IMG/M metagenome (IMG submission 34947)
CCCCCCCCCCCCCCATTTTTTCATCCCTTATCAGTCTCCATACAAAGAAAGGTACTAGCTCGCCGCCCATTCCCAATTTGAAATGTGATATGGATAGTTCTTTTTCGCTAGGTTCGTAGAAATTTAAGTATTTATAAAAAATAGGCCCCAATTCAAATTTTGAGAAGCCTCTTTTTTTTAAATCTAATACAGCGCTATATGTCACATAGTGGTTAAAAGAATCTGTTCTTTCGTATTCGGGACGAATGCCGCATGCACTGGCGTAAGCTGAGTTTCCAAAGACATTTATTTGCGTACCCGCAATAAGCAAAGAGCCTTTATACAAAAGATACAATATATCAGTTCCTTTTTTTATTCCTTCCCTTATCACATCAAAGGCTTCTTGAGGCACAATTTGATTTCCTCTCGCTACTAATAACGAATAAAGTGAAAACCAGTCGTCAGCTTTTTCATAGTTACTATTTTCATCAACTACTTCCAATATCAGTGATGAATCTTTTCGCCGCCCATTGATATAACTTTGCGTTTTTTCCCTTACCCTTACCCACAATACAGCTTCATCTAATGATAAATCAAAAATTGATGTATAGAATAAATTCGGGATAAAATTTTCTCGTAATAAAAATTTAATAACCTCATCATCATATTCCACGCATGGATCTTGCCGTAAAGCAATTCCACTTTTTCCCAGCGAGTTAAGTTTTTCCATATAACCTTTCATAATCTTCTTGAAAAATCTTGATCCTTTGGAACCACTATAGTAAGGGATGGGAAGATAAGACAGGTTTCCGGTTCCGACAAATTCGTTTTTATGAAGGATAGGCGCGTTAAAATAATGTCCTTCGTTTTCAATGATATAACTTGTGTTGTTTAATCCAAATCGTTTACAGAAATATTCCTGGAAACTCAATGTATAGAAAAACGAAAGTTTTTTATCGAAGCTGTCTTCCATATTATAACTACAGACTATTTTTAAGGGAACGCTCTATTTACATCAGCGGAAATATCAATGCTATCCATAGTAAAAGGCTCACAAAAACCGCTTTGCATTGAATACATAGGTTCTACAACACCGTTTATACATCGATTACAGATTGTATTTTCTATATTCCCGCTAATGTGTTTCTTTCTTATCATTCCAAATACATCGCTGTAATAGGCTTCCTTCAAACTTATTTCATGCAAATCAGCAACAGAAGTAGCAATAGCATTAAGTCCCATAAGCGTATACTGACAAGTATGAAGCCGGCCTTCAGCGGATACATACAGTTTATTAAAAAGTGACGGGCAAGGTAACGAATGCTTAATTGCAGAAGACAAATTAACATAATCCTTGTTTTCGAAAATCCTTTCACAGCCGGTATATAGGTTAAGGCTATTCTCCATTCTGTTAGACAAAAATTCATCGCAATAAGGTTCAAATATTTTCCTCATTTGTTCTACATCATTTATATTCTGTTTTGTAATTATAGAATATATAAAAATTTTATATTTGTAGTTATGTGTTTTCCGGTACTCCCATGTGTACTTTAAATTTGTATACGTTTTCTCAAACCCAGGTACTCCGTGATGAGCGTTAAAGCTCTCTTCCGATACCGCGCTTATGGAAAACTTAATACTATCTATACCGGAAGCAACAAGATTTTCCAGGTTTTTCGATGTGCAAAGCAATCCATTTGTAGAAATAAAGACATAATTAAATCCGAGAGCTTTCAAAAAAACTACGTAATCGAATAATTTAGGATTTGTAAACGGTTCTCCTGCAGAATACAGCCCTATTTCACGTATGCCCAAATCAAAAGCTTCCCGGGCTACACGGTAAAAAAGCTTATCATCAATAAAACAACCATGTTCATGTTCTCCAAGATGGTGATGTACGCAATAAATGCATTTTTGGTTGCAGAAACTTGAAATGTCAATATTAATTTGTGTTTTTTCAGTTATCGGCGGAGAAGCCTGTAGATCTTCAGGCAGTTTTAACAGTTCAGCAAGGTAATTGCTGATTGTTTTCATATTAAATCTCCTTCAAATTGTGCCCAATTTATTTTTATTCTGCACAATCCATTCACGCAATGTTTCAATATCCATCCATTCTTTGTTGCAATCAGATGTATATACAAAATCCTGCGATACTAATACACCATCTCTCCTAAACTTATCCTTTTGTCCATAATTTACTATCATCTCAATAATGGCTTGCGGTAATATTTTATAGTAAGATGGTAATTCGTATGTGAACGGAGCATCTTCCTGACTTATCATGCATTCATGAAGTTTTTCTCCCGGCCTTATACCAATAATGTTTATTTTTGCCGTTTCATCAATGGCTCTTGCAATATCCGTAATTTTTATAGATGGGATTTTTTTAACATAAATTTCACCGCCTTGCATATCCTCAAGTGCTGTCCAAACCAGTTCTACTCCCTGCTCAAGGGTAATCATAAAACGGCTCATTCTTTCATCCGTAATGGTAAAAACTCCCTCATTGCTTTGCTCCATAAAAAGTGGAATAACAGATCCCCGGCTGCCCATAACATTGCCATAGCGTACGACAGAAAACTTTGTCTTTCCTGGTGAGTAAAAATTTCCCGATATAAAAAGTTTATCGCTGCACAATTTAGTAGCGCCGTATAGATTTACCGGCAGACATGCTTTATCTGTACTTAAAGCGACAACTTGTTTAACGCCGGTATTTATTGCGGCATCTATCACATTCATTGCGCCGTTCACATTGGTTTTTATGCACTCAAATGGATTGTATTCGGCGGACGGGACAATTTTTGCTGCTGCCGCATGAACTACATAATCAACGCCGTTAAAAGCCCTGTACAAACGTTCTTTGTCTCTAACATCACCAATAAAAAAACGGAGACAATTTTCATTTGGAAATTTCTTCATCATCTCCCACTGCTTCATCTCGTCTCGGGAATAAATTATCAATTTTTTGGGCTTGTATCTAGCTAAGGTCATCGACACGAAAGCATTTCCAAACGATCCGGTTCCGCCGGTAATCAGTATTGTTGAATTATCAAACATTGTTATTCCTACTCATATTGTTAAATTTTCGTAATAAACAAAGATAATCAATATCATTAATCTCCAATATATTAAAACCTCTATTATCGCTTAAACAACCTCCATATAAAGAAAAATAAAATGATTTACAGCTAGGACAAGTAAATATTTTCTGAGCTTTATACTTTTCATTTAATTCATTATTGATTGTTAATGATACATCAAAATCCTTTCCGGAAGTCGCTTTATACAAAATTATTGATTCTTGATTACAATTTGGACATTTATATCCATTAATATGAAAATTATTAAGCTCCGTAGTTAATGTTTCCGGCATATTTTGAATAAGCATATCATCTTCATGAGAATCATACAATTTAAAATCAAATTTATTTTCGATAATATTAAATTTATCCGGAACAATATTCTTATCTATTTCTACTTCCAACAAATAAATTGTTTCCCAAATATATACAATAAAATGATTGAAAAATCGGTAATTTACTTCACTAATACGGAATAAGCCGCCAGTTTTTATTGTTGATATTTGAAAGAAGTCATCGTTTGGTATTTTATATAAAGAACATTCCATATTTCCAATACTTTTTTTATATTGTTTTCTATCAGTTTCTATTCTTTTTAACCCACTCGCAAACAAGTAGACATCAATCTCACTTTCCCCCTTTTCAATATTTTCCATTATTTCCAAAAAATATATCGGAATTTTTTCCTTAATTTCCTTCAATACCTGATTGACAAGAAGATTCATTTTTATCGTCTGTCCATATGAATAGTAGAAATGTTCATATTCGTCCATTGAATATTTTGCAGGCGTTATCATTTCATAAGTTTCAAAGATCATATTTTAGTATATTTCAGCTTTTCGAGGAAAGCGCACAATAAACTGCTCACCGTCAACATCATTTTCCAGTTCCATGTCCGGCTGTTCGGTAAACGCGCGGCGCAGGCCGGAACCCAGCCCGCTATAGGGAAGGGTACGGCTGGCAAACATGGCTATTTGATTATTCCGTATAACGGGGTTGCCGTATTTTACGTCTTCTACCGTCAGGCTATTGGGTAATTTCCCCGGACTTACTATCTCTATTCTGTTATCAAAAACAAGCAGCCGTACCGGCGCATTCTTGAAATAATCACGATGGACAAGGGCATTCTGCAAAACTTCTTCCATTGCAATAATTGAAACTTCCGGTATACCATGCGAATTAAATCCCTGGCCGTTTTGTAAATATCTGATACTGCTTTTCAGGTACATCATACCCTGCTTAAAAAGTTCAGGAATGGGTCCTGTTAAGTCTTCAGGCTTGCTTCTGTAATCATTACCACCTATATCATTTCCCGCGAACAATGCGGCTTTTATTGTAAAGGCAGGACGAAAAGTTTGCGGTTCGCTTCCAAAAAACAAAAGTCCCGAAAGGGTTAAATGATTGTTGCGGATAACCTTCTTCGCACGGAGTGCTTCTTCCAATGTCAATCCTTTTTCTTCATAAGTCACCCCAAATTCTCTTTTGAAATAATCGGAAAAAAGCCATTTGTCAATATTTTTTATGCTTGTGTCAAATATCTCTGTTTCATCAGCAAGTAAGCTTCTGCTTCCAAGTAAACGAGCGATCTCATCATTTAAAGTAACTTTTCGTTTATCGGCGCCGTTTTTAACATAAATGGTTCCGTTGGAATCTTTATAAGGTTTTGATACACCTTCCTCAATATTAACAAGAATAAGCTGATTATTATCAACCGTTATTGTCTCTGTTGTCAAAAAAACGGGAGGATATACCTTTTGTGACGCGACATTTACAATCTGCCGGTTTATCTGTTGTATTTCCCCAAAAGATAACCCGTTTAATTCGCCTGTCTTATCATTCACTCCAATAATAATTATCCCGCCATGAGAATTGGAAAAAGCAATAAGTTCATGGGCAAGGCTCTCAACATGAGGCAGTCTCTCCTTGAATTGTACTTTGCTTGATTCGCCGCCTTTTATTATTGCGAGTAACTCTGTAGAATCCATATATAAATTAACAACTTATCATATCAAATACGATTCGATTAATATCTTCACGAAATGTATCCCACCTCGGCTTTTTAACCCAGGCAATCGTTTCGAATTCGCTTTGAGGCATGCCTGTTAAAATCTCGGAAATATAGGTTAATTCAAGCCCGGCTTCTTTCTGTCTGGCTTCCTGAATTATTTCAGACCAATTTATGGTTTCATGCAAGGCAATTTCTCTGATATCCACAATATCCTTTGCCGCATACCGGAAGATAGCAGATAATTTATTTGAAAGCATATTCCGTATTGAATCCGTCCGGTAAAACAAATTTGTATTACTAATTTCACCATAATGGGGAACCTTGTCGTTTACAAAATCCAGTTTCAGCAAAACATCTGTATCTTTTCCCACTTTTAGCGTGGTAAAATACTCTGCTCTTGTAAATTCCTTTTTTTCTGTCCATGTATATCCGTCTTCATGAAGCATGGCAAGAACTTTATTCAACTGTTCATCATAAGTCTGGGATTGAACCAAAAAAAAATCTAGATCATCGGAATAACGATGGTTATAATAAGCGCGGCTGAGCGCCGTTCCCCCGGTTAGAAAAAAATCTGTACCGCTCCGACTTAAAATATTCATGACCCCATCTTGCAGGGGGTAAAGGATCTCTTCGTAATACCGCGAGGGCAAAATCAAAATGATACCTCCTGTTTTTGGGCCAAATACGCTTTGCGATTTCCGGCGTGTACAGCTCCTTTATCGCCTCTATCCCCCAGAGAGCCGTTACATAGTGCCAGGGGAGCCGTTCCAATGACCGTACAAAAAGCTTCTCCCGTGTAAAAGCCCCGGATGTTTCAAGGCGGCCCTCAATCACCGCGAGCATATCCTCAGGCTTGTCCAGATAATCCCAGTTGAGGGAGCCCATGAGGCTGATTTTTTCATTGTAACTCAATTGTATCATAAATTATATTCCATGCATGGCTAAGAATGTGCCGGCAGAATACATGTTACGCTTTCCTCTTCTATTTCCTTTAACTTGACGGCGGAAAGGCCGTTAAATTTAAGCTTTGGAAAGCCATATTCATCTTTTATTTCTTTAGCGCCGCAAACCACATAACCACCGCCAAAATTGGCAATATCATTCGCAAAGGCTGAAATGGTTTTTACAATGCTTATTACAATACGCTTGTCATCACCGTTTTCTTTCCATTCTACCTTTTCGCTTTCCCTTTGCGAAAGTTCTTTTAAATCTATAGCGCAAGCCATTTCAGGATTACCTTAAATGCTTTCGGTATGTAGTTGTAGTCAATTATAGATAAAAGAATGTCCGTTTCCTGCAGCAAGGACACTGCGATGGGCAAGTGTGTTCAATCAATCTGACTTCTCCAAGTCCTTAAAGAGATCTTTATGTATTCCTGTTTCAATAAACAGATCATGCGCATTATCTACTATGGAACGGCTTCCCGGTATCGGTTCATAAAAATGCCCGTAAATGACTTCACTAATACTAAAACCGTAAAAACTCAACTTTTTGAATTTATCCAGATTATTCTTAAAAAATAGCCTGACTCTCATTCCACTGGTTGGACCATAATAGTTATACTTGTTCTGAAAAAAAGTAAAATACTCCACACCAAGATTCAGGATTTTCTTCTCGGGATTCTCATAAATGAATTTTCTAAAGTATTCTTGGAAACGGCGATGATACATAGGACAAGTTGATATGATAAAATCGACCGAATAATGAACAGGCCTTATTTCAGTACCATTGACAAGCCAGCATATATTTACCTTCTCCCCATAATCCTCTTTGAAGGATTCACCAATCACAAAAGAATTTCCACGGACAACGATATCATGATTGTCAATCTCCATTCCATGTCCGGTATTTCTTTCTTGCGGCCCATTCCCAATTATTGCAATTGATTTATCCTGAATATACTTTCTGAATTCATTTTTCATTGCCTCCTGATCGCTGAATTTTTTATATATTTCAACGGATATGAGTATATCATCTTCAGTCATTCCGTTTTTTTGTGCAATATACGCAACAGGCAGCCATGCCGCTATTTGGTCCTTTTCAAAGAGACTTCTGCTTTCTATAAATATTTTTTCGGCTTTTTCTATGTCTTTTCTTAACATCAGGAAACAAATGTACTTCATTATTCCTTCCACCATAATCCATTTATCCGTGCTGTCGTTAAAGCTTAAATAACTGTATGCTTCATCAAGAATTTTTTCAGAGAGATCATCTGCATATTGAGGCGCCAGTCTATCTACTAAATAATAAAAAGCATAGTCACATACCGGTTTTATCTTGACCAATCGAAATAAGTAATCCCTAACGGTGTTAATTGGCAATCCATTAAAATTAACAGCAAACCGTTTTACCAGCATTCGCGCGTTATACCATGAATCATTTTGCATAGAGACAAATTCGGGTAAATTTAAATCCTTCACAACCGTGTCGGCAAATAATGGGTCGTTAATTAACGGGGCTGTTATTTTATCAAATACCAAAGGCGCGTTTTCTTTTGTATATATAATGCTTTGTATTTTTTTTGTTTCCCATTGAATATCATTTAGCTTATTATAAACATCATTTAGTTTATTATAAATATCATTGAATCTGTTTTGAACCGCATTATTGATTGCCTGAATTTCGTTTGTTTGTTTTTCAAAATATGAATCAAGATTCAGCAGGAATCTTATCTTTCTCCTGATATGTATGGGAATAAATAGTTTTAGGATAAATTTGATAAAACGTTTCAAAAATTGACTCTTATAAAAAGACACGGCAAGCCCTCCGGACAGAATTGCCGGATTTTCGCGGTCACACATTTTGGCCTTGCCAAATGTTCAGAAAACCCGGCCGCCGCCGAAACAGGCTGACCAAGTCTGGCGTTCTTTCCGAACGCCTTTTACGGACACTATAAAGAAATTGCTGGGCCTTGTCAATAAGGCAGCTGAACAACTACCGGATTCAAACCTTGCATAAAATGCAAGAAAGTGGTAGAATAGACATCATGGATAAACTAATATCCGTACACCTACCCCAGGAGGAAAAAAATGGGAATTTTAAGTTCGATTAAAGACAAGCTCTTCGGGACAAAAACCACTGCCGCGACAACGGCGACACCCGCAAAAGTAGCGACTTCGGCAACGACAGCGGCGGCGGCGGCGAAAGCGGCGGCGGTAACGCCGGCAGCGGCCGTAGATGTGGAGGCCGTTATCGATGGTATCGTGAAAGCCAAGGGCGTAAGGTCCAACTGGCGCGTGTCTATCGTTGATTTGCTGAACGCGCTCGATCTCCCCAGCAGCCTGGCGGCGCGCAAGGAACTCGCCAAGGACCTGAATTACACCGGTACCGATCCCGACGGTTCCGCCGAGAAGAATACATGGCTGATCAAGGCGGTATTGAAGAACCTTGCTGAAAACGGCGGCAAGATTTCAAAGGATCTGCTGAAGTAATCGTTGGGGACAGTCATTAAAATGACTGTCCCCAAGTCAAAGATGACTGTCCCCAAGTCAAAGATGACTGTCCCCGAGTCATCTTTGATGACTGTCCCCGACTCGAAGATGACTGTCCCTGTACGGCCTTTTTAAGACCTCGGCGTAAACTTCTCCATTCTCTCCAGTAATATAATACTCTTGTTTTATGTATTCATGCTATAATAGATACATAAAAAAAGGAGTACGCTATGCCCGAATGGTTGAACAAAGCTGTTTTCTATGAGATATATCCTCAGACTTTTTACGATTCAAACGGCGACGGTATCGGCGATATTCAGGGAATAATCGAAAAACTCGATTATGTCAAAAATCTGGGGTGTAACGCCATCTGGCTGAATCCCTGTTTTGATTCGCCGTTCAAGGACGCCGGTTACGATGTACGCGATTATAGAAAAGTCGCGCCTCGCTACGGCAGCAACGAAGACCTGTTCCGGCTTTTTAACGAAGCCCACAGGAAAGACATGCGGGTGATCCTGGATCTGGTTCCAGGCCACACTTCCGAGGAGCACTTTTGGTTTACCGAGAGCAGGAAAATATCACCTGTCGATGAATTCAAGAACCGTTACATCTGGACGGATGGCTGGTTTTTTTGGGGGCTTGAGGGGCTGAAGTTTATCGCGGGCGAAGCGGAACGGGACGGCTGCTACATCATCAATTTTTTCAAGTGCCAGCCTGCCCTTAATTACGGATTTCTCCAGCGCCGTGAAAAATGGCAGATGCCGCCGGACCATCCCGATTGTGTCGCGACGCGGGAAGCCCTCAAGGACATTATGCGCTTCTGGCTTTCCGGTGACAAGGGCAGAGGCTGCGACGGTTTCCGCGTGGATATGGCCGACTCTCTTGTGAAATTCGACGATGAGCAGAAAAGCGCCACCTGCGCTATTTGGCGTAACATCCGCGAAATGCTGGACGGCGAATTTCCCGAGGCGATGATGGTTTCGGAGTGGAGCAGTCCTGTCCAGTCGCTTAAGGCGGGCTTTCACGCCGATTTCCTTCTGGATCACGGCAAAAGCGGTTATCGCAGTCTCGTCAGGGATTACGAGGACGGCGGGGCGGACAACAGTTATTTCAGGAAAGACGGCGGCGGCATCAACAGGTTTCTTGCGCAATATCTGCCCTGGTACGAGGCGACAAAGAACGACGGTTTTATCAACTTTATCACCGGCAACCACGACACTCCCCGCATCAGTTACGGGCTTGACCGCCGTGAACTCGCTCTGGCGTTCGCGGTGATCTTTACCATGCCGGGCGTCCCGTTTCTGTACTACGGCGACGAAATCGGTATGCGCTACCTTCGCGATCTGCTCACCAAAGAAGGCGGCTACACACGCACCGGCTCCCGCACACCCATGCAGTGGCAAAGCGGCGGCAACATGGGCTTTTCCGCCGCCCCCGCCGAAAAACTTTACCTGCCCGTCGATCCCGATCCGTCCGCGCCGAATGCCGCTACGGAGGAAAAAGATCCCGCGTCGCTTCTTAACACGGTCAAGGCTCTGCTTCGCCTGCGCCGCGCAGAGGAAGACCTCTCCGCGAAACCTAATCTGGAAATACTCTACCCAGCCAAAGGCGGCAATAATAAAAGCGGCGGCGCGAAAAGCGGTTCCGCGAGAAGCGATCCCACTTCCGGCGACCGTTCTTTTGTTTACCGGCGCGGCTCCCTTGTCATGGCTGTAAATCCCGGTGAGGCTCCCGTAAAGCCGCCGGTTTCGGCTAACGGAATGCCGGAGAAGCTTTACGCTATCGGAGATTGCGGCTTTGAGAACGGCTCTTTCAGACTGGAGCCGCAGAGTTTCGGGGTGTGGAGGATGAAGTAAGGGACGAAAAAGACCTCGCACTGAGACACGGAGTTTAAGGAAGGGAGTTTTACCACGAACGACACGAACTCTTTCTATAGGAACGCACACGAACAAGAGAAGAAATCGTTCATGGTACCAATTATCGCAGCAGCCTATTTCAAATTTTTTCATTGGGTAACATATTTCATATCCTTTTCGGCACGGAATAAAACAATCGGGTTTGCGTATTTTTTTAGCATAATATCAACTTCTTTTTCGGTTAATTTCTCAAGTTCCTTTTTCCGATTTATTAATTTCTTAACGTTATAATTATCTAAATCTATATAAAAATCAATATCATTCGCCTTTTCACCCCTGGCAAATGAGCCAAAAATGCCTATTTTATCCAGATCATATTTTTTGAGTAAATTTTCTCTTTTTATAACTTCTTCCAGGGCATTTATTGTTTCAATATTCATAATATTATTTTTATATCATTGTTCATATTTTTTCAATAGGCGCCAGGCACATTTGCATTCATCTACCCCTTTCTTCGTTCGTGGTGGTTCGTGGTAAATTCTTTTTTAACTCAAAGCCTGCTGCCCCGCGTCTTCCAGCGCTTTACGGAACTGGGTCTCGTACAGTTCCCGGTATATTCCGCCAAGTTTCAGGAGGTCCGCGTGGGTTCCGCGCTCCACCAGCACACCGCCAGAGACCACCAGGATTTCATCGCAGGCCATGATGGTACTCAGCCGGTGGGCGATGACGAGGCTGGTCTTGCCCTTCAAAAGCGGCTCAATCGCGTTTTGGATGAGGCTCTCGGAAATGGAGTCCAGGGAGCTGGTGGCTTCGTCCAGCACCACGAAGCCTGAGTTTTTTAGAATGACACGGGCGATGGACATCCTCTGGCGCTCGCCGCCTGAAAGCTTGACGCCGCGGTTGCCAACCTCGGTGTCGTAGCCCTGCGGGAGCGACGCGATGAAATCGTGGATATGGGCCTCTTTGCAGGCCTTAATCAAGTCAGCTTCAGAAGCGTCAGGCGCGGCGTACAATAAATTGGCGCGTATTGTGTCGTTGAACAGATACGTATCCTGGGTAACAAGGGCGATATTCGAGCGCAGCCAGTCCAGGTCAAGGTCGCGGACGTCGTACCCGTCAAGAATCACCTCGCCCTCCACCACGTCGTACAGCCGCGGAATCAGGTTGATGATGGTGGATTTTCCCGCGCCCGAAGGGCCCACAATCGCGACCGAGCGCCCCTTCCCAACGGTGAAGGACAAGTTGCGCAAGATGGGGGAGCCTTCGTTATAATGAAAGCTCACGTTCCTGAACTCTAAATTACCCTCCAGCGTATCCGGCTTTATCGCGTCGCTTTTGTTCACAATTTCTATCGGGATGTCGAAATACTGGAATATGCGGGTAAAAACCGCCATTGACCGCACGATTTCCACCTGCATATTCAGGAGGCTGTTTACCGGGCGGTACAGGCGCTCAAGCAGCGCCACCATCACCGTGACATCCCCAACCGTAAGGTCAGTGACTCCGTAGCGCAGCATCAAAAGGCCGCCGGTCAGGTAGATCACCATTGGGCCGGCATTGGTCAATATCCCGATGGTGGCCCTGAACCAGCGCCCGGCCATGCTCTCCTTGATGTTCAGGTCTGTCATGTCCCCGTTCGCGCTCTCGTACTTGCCGTACTCCGTCTCTTCCCGGTTAAACAGCTTCACGAGGAGCTGCCCGGACACGCTCATGGTCTCCGACAGTATCTGGTTTATCTCGTCGTTTTTCGCCTGCGCCTGATAGGTGATATCCCATCGCTTTTGCCCCACTTTCCGGGTGGGCAGGACAAGGAACGGGATGATCAGGATGCCGGCGGTCGCGAGAATCCAGTTTTTTTGATACATGGTGATCACCGCCAGCGCGAGCAGGGTGACGTTGCTGATGATCCCGGTCAGGGTACCGGAGATAACCGACTGCACGCTGCCTATGTCCGAGGTCATCCGGGTGATGGCTTCCCCCTGCCGGTTTACTGTGAAGAACCGGTAGGACATGTTCAAGAGGTGGCGGAACATCTTGTTCCGCATATCAAAGGTGATGTGCTGGGCGACCCAGACATTCAGCCAGGCCTCAAACACCCCGATAAGGTTGGAGAGTATCAGCACTCCAAAAGAGGCGCCGATCAGCTTGACGAGGATGTCAAGGTTGCGGCCGATAAACCCGTCGTCCACGATTCTGCCCATCAATATCGACGGCACTATCGACAGCCAGGAGGATGCCAATAGACAAATGAAAACCAGCAGAAACCGCGGCCAATAGGGCAGGAGATAGCTGAATATCCGTTTTAAAAGCGGCCAGGTGACCTTCGAGGCGTTTGTCTTCTCCTCATCGGAGAGCGGCCTGGAACCGCCGCGGCCGCCTCCTCCCATGCCGCCCTGAAATGCATTGCTCATGGTTTATTATAACAGTTTGACGGCCTTTTGTGGCATCCTTTTTATCTTTTTCTTGTCAAATTTGGATCTATCACTTATACTATATAGTACAAATAAAAACTATGGAGGAATTCTATGAAAAGATTTGCAGTTTTCCTGATTATTGCCGTCAGCGCGGTTTGCGTGATTGGCTGTGACAAAGCGGTTGAGGATCCGGACTATAATTACCGTACAACCGGAGCTTTCGCCGATTGGGGTTCCAATTACGACGCGGCTTTCATGATGACCAATGTTTCCAGGTCGGACGCGAGGATCAAAGACCTCAAGGCCGCACTAAAGGACGCGCAGTACATTTACCTGTACGAGTATGACACCACCAGGGTGCCTGCCGCGGGTTGGACCGTTGATTATCCCGGGGCCGGTATCAGCGTTGACGGCAGGTTCGCGGTAAAGCTCATCAGGCTCATAAAGGACAGTTATGATCCGAGCGGCTGGGGCTTCGATATGTGGATGCCCAGCACGGAGGCCGGCAGCCTTAAAGCCCTTTCGCCGGATACTTTGTTTACTCCGATGGATCGCAGTGATGAGGCCGCCGCCGCCGCTAATGACGGGCTTGGCAGTAATAACGGCAACCCCGTTCTTCTGAAAGGCGCGCAGACCTACTACGTCGTTTTTGCCGTATTCAAGGACAGGAGCAGGGGAATCGGCGCTGCAGTAAAGCCGTAAGGTTTTACCCGGCAGGATCCAAACAGGAGGAATAATATGAGAAAAAAGAGTTGGTATATATTCGCGCTCATCTTTATAGTGATCTT
>JGI24698J34947_10001199_pt1 | contig 13539 bp, 14 predicted proteins | sample TergutMp193P3_FD_34947 | JGI IMG/M metagenome (IMG submission 34947)
GAAAAGGGCATTCCCAAAACCCGCATAGAAGAGGCGGCGGCTCGTAAACAGGCTCGCATAGACGGCGGAACGGATGCGATTATAGGCGTAAACAAATACCGCTTGGAACACGAAGACGCTTTGGATATTTTGGAAGTTGACAACACTGCGGTCAGGAGCAGCCAGGTCGCTCGCTTGGAGGAAGTGCGCAAAGGCAGGAATCAGGCCGATGTTGACAGTGCTTTGACCGCAATTACGAATTGTTTTTCGGAATGGAATGGTAATAAAAAAAGCGGCGAAAATTTGCTGGACTTGGCGGTGAAGGCTGCCCGTGTTCGCACAACTCTAGGTGAAATTTCGGATGCGGTGGAAAAGGTTGTTGGTCGCTACAATGCGGTAATTCACAGGATAAGCGGTGTGTATAGTTCGGAAATAGGAAACAATGCGGAGTTCAAAGAGGTTCAGGCGATGACCGACACCTTTGAAAAGAAAAACGGCCGCCGCCCACGCATAATGGTGGCGAAGATGGGCCAGGACGGTCACGATAGGGGAGCCAAGGTGGTTTCCACTGGTTACGCCGATATGGGCTTTACCGTTGATATTGGCCCTCTGTTCCAAACGCCGGAAGAAGCCGCCCGCATGGCGGTGGAAAACGATGACGATGTTCTAGGCGTAAGCTCCCTTGCCGCAGGTCATAAAACTCTTGTGCCGCAGGTTATAGCGGAGCTAAAGAAGCTGGGTCGCGAGGATATTATGGTTGTGGCCGGTGGAGTGATTCCCGCCCAAGACTACGATTTCCTTTACAAGGCAGGCGTTGCAGGCGTGTTTGGCCCTGGAACCCCCATTGCCACAGCAGGCAAAAAGATGATGGAAGTGTTGCTGGCGGAGTAGGGAGGATATTTTTGTCAAATAAAACTAATGAAGAATTAGCACTTTTTTTTGCTAGTAGGTATGCTTGTACACATAAGCCTATACCTGTTGATTTCAGAAGATTGTTTCCTAATATGAATGTTATTGATAGATATACGCACATGATACACGCATATCCAGCAAAACTTATTACTCATATTCCAAATTTCTTTTTGAATAACTCTTTTTTCTCTAAAGAGGGAGATACCGTTTTAGATCCTTTTTGTGGTACAGGGACAGTATTATTGGAAGCTAATCTAGCAAAACGAAATGCTTTTGGAGCTGACATTAACCCTTTAGCGAGGAAAATAGCTATGGCTAAAACACAAAAATTAAATAAAGGATATCTAAATAAAATATTTGAAAAAATAATTAAAAGGTATAATCAATTCAGAACATCCCAAAAACCCAATATAAAAAATATAGATTTTTGGTTTCCTAAGCAAACTCAAATTCAGTTGTCTAAAATAAGTCGTTCTATTAATGAACTTCCTATGGGTAAATACAAGAATTTTTTTGAAGTTTGTTTTTCAAATTGCGTGAAAAAAGTAAGTTATGCAGATCCTAGAATTGCAGTTCCAGTTAAACTTAATTTAAAAAAATTTGAAATAAATAGTTTTCATTATAACAGAGCAAAAAAAAGAATGGAATATGTTAATAACATAGATGTCTTCGAAAAATTCAAGGCAATATGCCAAGAAAATATAGAACGAATAGGAACACTTGCCTATATACAAAAGGATGTGTATTCAAAAATAATTGCATCAGACGCAAAATACTTAACAAAAACTATACATCAAAAAATAAAATTAGAAGATAATTGTATTGATATGATAATTACTTCTCCTCCGTATGCAGGAGCCCAGAAATATATACGTTCATCAAGCCTTAATCTTGGTTGGTTAGATTTAAAAAATGAAGAAATAAAGAGATTAGAAAAAATGAGCGTAGGAAGAGAACTTTATAATTTGTCCGAATTGAGAATGATAAAAACCTATATTCGCAGTGCAGATATATTACTAAATAAATTATACAAAGAAAATGTACTTAGAGCTAATGTTGTTGGAAATTACTTATTGGAAATGAAATCGGCTATTAACGAATCCATACGAGTTTTAAAGAATGGTGGTTATTTAATTATGGTTATTGGAAATAATAAAGTATGTAGTTATGAATTTAATACGCAAAAATATTTAACCGAATATATTCAAAGTAAAGGATTGAATTTACAATTTAAATTAATAGACGATATTAAATCTTACGGTCTTATGACAAAACGAAATAAGACTGCGGATATTATATCTAGGGAATGGATTTTAGTTTTTAGGAAATAATATGGAAAAACTAACATATAATATTTCATTACAGGATAAGTTAATAGAAAAAATATTAGCTTACTACGATACTATTTGGAAAGATAGTCCGAATGATATTAGACACGAAGAATGGCTGCGAAATTTTATGGGGGATTTCACAAGCGATGCTGAAAAAGAACAACTTCATGCATTATTTTTATTATCAAAATTTATGTATTTCGGTAATAAAGAGATAAAAGAACTATTGAAATGTATATATCGAGATTTATTCAAATATCCAATAATAGCTCAGATAAGAAAAAAAAATAATAATACTATTGATACAGATTATTTAAATAAAGAATATGAAAAAGAGCTAAAAAAATCCAGATTTTTAGGTGTAGGAAATCCATCTGAAAGTGGTGTTCATTTATTATATTATTTTCGGCAAGAAAATTGCCTTAGCAGAGATTATTTTATTAATATACATGAAATATTTAATATTCACAACGATAAATTAGAGCTAAGTGATAAAAATATAAAAAGATATATTTTTATTGATGATTTTTGTGGAGAGGGAACTCAAGCTAAAACATATTTAGGCAAATGGATTGAAAAAATTAAAAATCTATATCCTAGTATAGAAATATATTATTATATGCTATTTGGTGTTGAGAAAGGCATTAAATATATAAAGAAAAAAACAAAATTGGATGATGTAAAAGCAATTTTTACTATAGACGATACATTTAAATGTTTTTCAGAAAATTCAAGATATTTTAAGACGAAAGAACACGAAGATATTGAAAAAGGCTTCTGTGAAAAGATTAGCAAACATTACGGAGAAAAACTTATTTCTGAAGCACCATTGGGATATAAAAATGGGCAATTATTATTATCTTTTTTTCATAATACGCCTGATAATACCTTGCCTATTTTTTGGTCTGATGAAAATGAGTGGAAACCAATATTTAAGAGATACCCTAAGATATATGGAGGTATATCAGATGAATAATCCATTTGGAATTACAAAGGCAACTGATTTTTCTGATGAGGAGATTAATGATTATTGGGTTGATATTAAAAATATCTGTAAATTGGATATAAGTGATAGTACGCCCATATATATATTAGGTAGTAAAGGATGTGGAAAAACTCATTTGCTACGGCATTACTCGTATCCTTTACAAAAAATTTGTAAACAAAATTTATTAGCTATACTTAAAGACAATAAATATATTGGGGTATATTCCATTTTAAATGCCATAGATTCTAGTAGATTTAGTAAAAAAGGTATAGATGAAGAACAATGGAAAGCCTTGTTCAAGTATTATCTAGAATTGTATATTTCTGAAATATTGCTAAATATCGTAAAAGAAATTTTCGCAGAAAAATTATCAGGAAAATATACAGAAAGCCAATTTGTAGATGATATTTTATCTAAATTTTATGACATTATTTTTGATAACGATAAAACTATTGAAAATTTATTAATACATTTTTCAGAGATACGTAAAAATATTGACTTTCAAATTGTGAATGCAGCTTTTACACAAAAATTAGATGACATTAAAATTCAATTTACTCCGGGAGCATTGTTATTCGAAATACCAAAATTTTTACAAAAAAATATTGATATTATGAAAGATATAAAAGTTATCTATATATTAGATGAGTACGAAAAATTATTTGAATGGCAAAAAGAATTTATAAATACTTTAGTATGGGATAAAAAAACTCCTTCAACTTTTTGGATTGGAGCAAGAAGATATGGCTATACTACAACTAAAACTGAAACCGGTGAAAATTTGAAACCGAACTCGGAATTTAAATTCGTGTATTTAGATGACATTCTTTGTAAAAATGAGAAAGAATATCAAAAATTTGCAAAAGATTTATGTATATGTCGTTTGAAAAAACATTTTAAAAATTTTCCCGAAGAAAATATATTTCAAGTTTTTTCTAAAAAATTTGAGATATATTCCGATAAAATCATTATAGAAAATTTACAGAATAAAAAAGAATATAAACATATAACAGATTTAAAACAAAGAATCAAAGATGCTATAAAAAAACGTCTTTTTCAAACTGATGTAGAAAAATGCATAGAAAAAATTATTAATGGTATTGATAATCCCCTTGAACAAAAATATAAAATATATCTATTATATAGAGAATGGGCTAATTGGGGAACAGCGAAGAACAAAATTTTACATACAATGAATAAAGAAAAAATAGATATTGATAAAATAATTATTTTTGTTAATGAGCAATATAAATTATATAGACAAAATAAAAAAAGTGAATTTTCTAATATTATAGAAAAATATAAATCAGACTTTTTAGCTCAATTGGCGTATGAAAATAAAATAAAAAATACTTGTTACTCTGGAATAGACGAATTTATAAAATTATCTTGTTATAATCCAAGAATCTTTTTATCTATTTTAAAATTAATAATAGAGAGATCTAGGTTATTAGGAGAAGATCCATTGGAAGACAATTCCGAAATATCTTTAAATGCTCAATATTTAGGTATTATTGAAACTGCTAAATGGTTCTATGAGGATATAGAAATAATTGGAAATGAAGGAAAAAATTTAAATATTTCTTTGAATAATTTAGCAAATATTTTTCAAATGTATAGATTTTCTGATAAACCAACAGAAACCAGTGTTTGTACTTTTAATTACAGTATTGAGAAGATATCTTCTGAAGCGAATCATTATATTAAACTAGCAAAAGAGCATTTTTTAATTATCCCAGTAGAAAAAAGAAAGCAAAGAAATTCTGGGCGTGAAGAATCTACATATCAGTTACATAAAATTCTTTCGCCATTATGGAATTTACCATATTCACGCAGAGGTATAGCCGATTTAAGTACTAGTATGATTGAAGTTATTTTCAATCCTGAAAAACATAAAGAATTTGAAAGTATATATATAAAGGAAAAATCTAAATTTATGGCTCCATTTTTTAGTAGAAAAAAGACAAATAAAAATGATTTACCTTCATTATTTTGAGAGGTTTTAAATGTGTGATTATACGATTTTTTATAAAGAATGTTATGATAAAGATAATTTAAAAAATGTTCCTAAGTATGATGTTTTCTACTCTGCTTTTGATAATTCTGAACGAACAAAAGGTACTTTTAATTCTGTGAAGGCAAAAAAGAAGAAATGGTTTATTTTCCCTCAATATCAATATAATTCAGATAATCTGCCTGAAGAAGAAACAATTTATAAAAAGGATTCTTGTTATGAGGTAGAATATTTTAACGAATTTATGAATGATTTTTCTTATTCAAGTAAAAATGCTATATGTATGGATATTACTGGGTTCATTAGGCCTCATTTAATGTATTTGTTACATTTTTTTTGGCGAAGCAATATAGGTAAAATTGATTTATTATACTCTGAACCTTTATTATATAGAGAGGCTGAAGATACTAAATTTTCCGGTTACATTGAGAAATGTCAAAATATCGAAGGATTTAGTTCAAATTATGATTCTAATGTAGAAAATGATTTACTTATAATATGTGCAGGTTATGATGATAAACTGATTACAAAAGTTGTTCAAGAAAAACAACATTGTAAAAATAAATACTACATATTTGGCTTTCCTTCGCTTCAGCCAAATATGTACCAAGAAAATGTACTTAATATGTATAAAAAAAGAGAACTTACTGGTGAAAGGAAAATTAAATTTGCCCCTGCATATGATCCTTTTGTTACGGCTCAAGTTATAGAAGAAATAATCAAAGAATGCCCAAGTGCAAAAAATGTGTATTTAAGTCCACTTTCTACAAAACCGCAGACAGTTGGAATGGCCTTATATTACATAATGAATTTTAAAAAACGTAATGTGAATATGATATTTCCATATAGTAATACATACTCTCCAGAGCATACTATAGGAATTAAGAGAACTTGGAAATACACAATTGAGTTCCCTAAATGGAATGGGATATAAAAATTCGTGGCGATACCGTTATCAACTACATAACTGCTACAGCATAAACATAATCAACTAGGGATAAACGTTTTGCTAGTTGGAGGAGAATGCCTATGTACATTGTAAGGTACATCATTATACAATATAGCAACAAAATATAATATAAACATTGTATCAAATTCTATAATATCAACTTTTTATTTTTTAAAATATTAAATTTTTTAACGTTTTTGAAAAAAATAATGTATATTCTATTTTTGAGGTCTCAAATGCAGAAATTTATCACTTTTAACGACACTGCCGGCAGAAGCCAATTCATAAATTGCCTGCATCTCATAAGATTTGAAATAAAGGAAAGCGCCAATATTTCAGGTTTATGCGTAAAATTTTTTCTGTCCAGCGACAAGGATATTGAATGGAACAAAGGCTGCGATAATGTAAAGTCCATGAAAGCGGCGATGGAGAGCAAGGTAACGGAATTTCTCAAAAACGATGCCCGGATTTTGAGTTTAACGGACTAGCCATCAGCCAAACCATTGAGCTTTCCTTGCTTTGCCCGGCACTTGGAAAATCTTTTCCTTGAGTTCCCTCTGCCAGAATTTTGCATTCGGCGTTCATTGCTATTTTTCGCAAATTTTCTCCGCTCCATTTGCTGTAATTTGTGGCTAAGAGCAAAGTACCGCCTTTTTCCAAAAGCGAAACTGTTTTTATAGCCAATGGTTCAAAATCCTTTGCCACGCTAAAAGTCTTTTTCCCGTTTTTCGCAAAGCTGGGTGGGTCTATAATTATCGCTCCGAACTTTTTGCCTTTTTTTATTGCCCAGTCAACATATTCTTCGGAGTTTCCGCAAAAGAACTCGCCGGGCAACGGAACCAGATTGTTCAGCGCAAAATTCTCTTTGCCTTTGTTCAAATTCTTTTTGCTGATATCGACATTCACTGTTTTTAAAGCTCCGTTCTTTCGGGCATAAACGCTAAAAGAGCAGGTATATGCAAACAGGTTCAAAACCTCTTTGCCTCCGCACATTTCTCCGAAAAGCAGCCGCGCATCGCGCATATCCAAAAAAAGCCCTGGGTTCAGGGTGTCCAGCAGGTCAACGGAAAATTTGCAACCGTTTTCTTCAACAACGGTTTTGGGATTGTTTCCGAGCAGCACCTTTGGATTTGTCGATGTGTTTTTAAATCTGTATTTTACAACTAAAAATTCCGGCTTGAATCGCTCCTCAATTTCCGCAGCTATTTCCGCTTCAAGCTCTAAAAACTCTTCCGTGAAAAATTGTATTTGAAAATGCCCATTGTATTTATCTACGGCAACACCGCTTAACCCATTCGCTTTGCCATCCAAAATTCTATAGGCATTTGTCATAGCAGTTTTTGCGTATTTCTCATCGCGCAAAAATCAGGCCCGCACATGGAACAATATTTGGAATGCGTGGAGAGCGAAGATTCATCGTGATAGGAACGGGCGAGTTCAGGGTCAAGGGAAAGGGCAAACTGGTCTTCCCAGCGAAAATCGAAGCGGGCGCGGCTAAGGGCTTTGTCTCTTAAAAGGGCCTGTGGATTGCCTTTGGCTATGTCTGCGGCGTGGGCGGCAAGTTTGTATGCGATTACCCCGGCGCGAACATCCTCCTTGTTGGGCAAACTCAAGTGCTCCTTTGGAGTTACATAGCAAAGCATGGCTGTGCCTAGCATCCCTATAACCGCTGCTCCTATTCCGCTTGTTATGTGGTCATAGCCCGGAGCGATGTCTGTTACCAAAGGCCCAAGCGTGTAAAAGGGTGCGCCGTGGCATAGCTCCTGCTGCAAATCCATGTTCTCCTTTATTTTGTTCAAAGGAACGTGTCCGGGTCCCTCAATCAAAACCTGAACGCCTAAGTCCCAAGCGATTTTTGTGAGCTTGCCCAAGGTTTTTAATTCTGCAAATTGCGCTTTGTCATTGGAATCCGCAATGCTCCCCGGCCTAAGCCCATCGCCAAGCGAGACCGCAATATCGTATTCCCTTAAAATTTCGCAAATCTCTTTAAAATGCGTGTATAAAAAATTTTCCTGCTTGTGAGTTTGCATCCAGCATGCCATCAGGGAACCGCCGCGGGAAACTATGCCGGTTGTGCGTTTTAACGCAAGAGGGATATACTCTTTCAAAAGCCCCGCGTGAATGGTAAAATAATCAACTCCCTGCTCGGCTTGTTCAATTAAGGTGTCTCTAAAAATTTCCCAAGTCAAATTATCAGGATTGCCGCCCGCTCTTTCCAAAGCCTGATAAATCGGGACAGTGCCGATGGGAACCGGGCATTTTCGCAGAATTGCTTCCCTTGTTTCGTGAATATTTTTGCCGGTGCTTAAATCCATAACGGTATCTGCGCCCAGTTTTACCGCATAGAGCATTTTTTCTGCTTCTTCTTCTATGGAACTGCCAAGCGCGGAATTGCCTATGTTTGCATTTATCTTTACCAAGAATTTTGAACCTATAATCATAGGTTCGCATTCGGGATGTTTTTTGTTCGCCGGCAAAACCGCTCTGCCTTCGGCGAGTTCTTTAAGCACAATTTCCGGAGCCATGCCTTCCCTGATTGCCACGTATTCCATCTCCGGCGTTATAATGCCTTTTTGAGCGGCCTGCCGCTGGGTTAAGCCTTCGGCTGGTTTTGGCCAAGCGGAACGAATGGGTTGCTCGTGGCTTGCGTTGGTATCATACACTCTCAGACTTGGAATTTCCTTATCGTTTAAGGAAATTTCCCGCATTCCCACTTGAATTTCGGGGTAAATTGAACCTTGGATATAGACTCTACGCATCACCCGCCCTGCGCCGCCTCTACAACTAAAATTTTGTCGCCTTCCTTTAACTCATAAAAAGCCCATTTTGAGCTTGGCACAACGCAATCGTTTACGGCTATGGCTATGCCTTTAACGCTACTCGCTCCGAATTCGGAGGCAGCCCACTGGCCCAGAGCGATAAAATTTTCTTCTCTAAATTCGCCGTTTATAGACAGTTTCAATTAAAACCCCTGAGTTTGCGCTAGGCTCTTTGCAGTTTTAAAACTCTTGTTTCTGCCATATAATCGTGCAGCGCTCGTTTTTCAATGTCAAAAGCGGCAATCAGGCAGCCAACGCCGAAAAATGAACTGGAAAAGAAGCCTATAAAAGCCCTTAAAAATGCGCAACTCCAAGTCATAGGTTTTCCATCGTGGCGCACTACAGCGAGGCCGAGCGCAATTTTCCCCGGCGTTCCGGAAAAATTTTTCACAAAAAAAGAGGAATAAAAAAATATAAGGCTAAATGCAAAAAGCAAAGTAGGCATAAGTTCCGTTACCGTTGTTTGCGGGGTAACCGCCGAGAGAACTCCTAAACGTGAATGAATTGGGGTGAGCAAAACGAATAGCAACTGCAAAACAACGGAGTCTATGGCAAAGGCGCAGAGCCTTACCCAAAAGCCCGCATAATTGGCTTTGCTAACGGTTATGTTCGGTAAAATTTTCTCTTCTATAACCTGTTTTATGGTTTCTACCTGAAATTCGCCTTTAAGTTCCGGTTCAACCGTTTCCCAAGGTTTCCAACCGTCAAAACCGTCCCTCCACACAAGGGTTCCTGCCGCAAATGCGCCCTGCTCCGCAAATCCGAGCATTTGCCTCGGCGACCAAGGCCCGTTTCTCCTCTTGCCCTCCGGCTTTGAGGAGTCTATATAATACCAATCCATAACGAAAATGTAGAAAATACTGTGCCATGCTTTAACGAAATGGCACGCTTTTTGCTCTACTTTAAATATGGTTTACCGCAATAATGATATTCCTGTTCGTGTGGGCGATGTTGCTAAAATGCTGCAAGTAGCGACTCATACTCTTCGTTTTTGGGAAAAAGAGTTCGATTTTTATTTAAAACCGAGCCGCACCACCGGGCTGCAAAGGCTCTATAACACGGATTCCATAGACCGCCTGAAGAAAATCCACCACTATCTCAAGGAAGAAGGCTACTCCATAGCCGGAGCTAAAAGAATTTTACTACATTCCCCAATGATATGACAAAAAGCGCTGTAGATGTGCAAAAAACGCTTGTGATTGCAGAAAAACCGAGCGTAGCGAATGATTTAGCTAAAGCGCTCGGCGGGAAATTTCACAAGGAAAAAGCTTATTTGGAAAGCGAAAACACAATAATATCGTGGGCGCTTGGGCATTTGGTTGGCATAGCAGACCCCAAAGACATAAGCGAGCAATATAAAACATGGAATATGGCGACCCTCCCCATAATACCAAAAGAATTCAAATTAACCGCCTTGCCGGATACCAAAGCTCATTTAGCCGCTTTGGGCAAGCTCATTCGCCGCAAAGATATAGGCACAATAATAAATGCATGCGATGCCGGGCGCGAGGGAGAACTTATATTCCATTATATATTGGAGCATGAGCAGGGAAAATCCGGGCTTTCCGGCAAAACCATAAAAAGGCTTTGGATGCAAAGCATGACTCAGGCGGCAATAAAAGACGCTTTTGAGCATTTGCGTTCCAATGCGGAGATGGAAGGCCTGCAGGAGGCGGCTCTTTCCCGCTCCGAAGCGGACTGGCTTGTGGGCATAAACGGCTCGCGCGGTCTAACGGCATACAACAGCAGGTTCGGAGGTTTTCAATTAACCCCCTGCGGCAGGGTTCAAACGCCAACGCTTGCCTTGATTGTAAAAAGGGAAGAAAGCAGAATGGCTTTTGTTCCTCAGGCTTTCTGGACATTAATGGCAAAATTCCTTGATAAAGATGAATTTTATTTTGGAAAATGGACTAATAAAAAGGAAAATTCCTCAAAAATTTGGAAAAAAGAAGATGCCGAAGCTATCTTAAAAAAATGCGAAGGAAAGCAGGGGAGCGTGGAAGAAGAATCCAAGCTGGTTTCCCAAAGGTGCCCGCCGCTTTACGATTTGACTTTTTTGCAAAGAGATGCAAATAGCCGTTTTGGTTTTTCCGCAAAAACCACCCTGCAAATAGCCCAAGCCCTTTATGAACGGCACAAGCTCGCCACTTACCCAAGAACCGACAGCAAATTTTTGCCGGACGACTACGTTGCCACCGTAAAAAGAACTATGGGAGCCTTAACCGGAGGCATCGCAAAACATGCAGAATTTGCCTTAAAAAACAACTATGTGCATAAAGACCCGCGAATTTTCAACACCGCCAAGGTGAGCGACCATCATGCGATAATTCCAACCGGCAATACTCCCGGTGCTTTAAGCGAGGCAGAGCGCAAAATTTTCGATTTGCTCTGCCAAAGATTTGTTGCCGTTTTTTACCCGTCTGCGGAATATTTGCATACAACGCGCATTACAACCGTTGAGGGGGAAACCTTTGTTTCCGATGGCAAAATTTTGAAAAATCCGGGTTGGAAAGCGGTTTACGGCAAAAGCGAAGAAGATGAGGATATTATGCCCAAACTCTCCTCGCCAAATGCAAAACCCCTTGCGGAAACTATAGAACTCGCGGAAGATTCCACAAAGCCTCCGGCGCGCTACACGGAAAGCTCGCTCCTCTCCGCTATGGAAAGCGCGGGCAAGCTGATAGAAGACGAAGAATTGCGCGATGCCATGAAGGAACGAGGGCTAGGAACTCCGGCCACAAGGGCTGCCACAATAGAAAAACTGATTTCCGACAAGTATTTGGCAAGGGACGGCAAAGAGCTTTTGCCAACGGGAAAGGCTTTTGATTTGATAAATATGGCGGTTTCCATGCAAATAGAAAACCTGACCAGCCCGGAACTCACGGGCGAATGGGAATACAAGCTGGGTTTAATGGAAAAAGGCAAGGTTTCAAGAAAAGATTTTATGCACGATATTGAGAGTTTAACCTCTCAAATGGTGGACAAAATAAAGAATTTTAAGGAGAGCGATACAAAGAAAGAAGCGGTTGCAGAGGCGGGAGGCGAGCAAATACATGAAACCGTTTCCAATTACGAAACCGATAGCGGAATTCGCATAAGAAAAATTTTAGGCGGCAGACATATGTCCATTGCAGAGGTAACAGAGCTTTTGGAAAAGAAAAAACTGGGTCCCTTGAACGGATTTCGCTCCAAAAGAGGCAAGGAATTCAGCGCGGCTCTGATTTTGAATGAAGAGAATAAAGTTGAATTTGTTTTTGAAGATATATCCGCAGAAGAAAATTTGAATTTCAGCGAGCAAGTTCCGCTTGGGAATTCGCCTGCCGACGGCTCTCCGGTCTATGAAACTTTAACAGCTTTTATTTCGCAAAGTTTCGCTGAAGGCAAGGACACAGGAATTCGCGTAAATAAGAATATTCTTGGCAAAACCATAACTGCTGAACATATCAAAGCACTGCTTTTCAGTGAGAAAACCGAGTTGATAAAAGGATTCCGCTCTGCAAAAACCCGCCGCCTTTTCGATGCCTTTTTGAAAATGGATAAAAAGGGAAAAATCAGTTTTGAGTTCCCGCCAAGCTCGGGAAAAAGATTCAGGAAAAAGAAGACTACGGGTTAAACAAGCAACGGAATGGATGGGCATCATGTTTTGGGGTAGCTTTGTGAATTGGTCAGACACCGTCTGACTTTTGTATATTATCCATAAATAAGAGGTTTTTATGTATGCGGTAAAAGGAATTTTTGACGGGAAAAGGGTTATGGCTACAGATCCTATACCTGTGCAAAGCCAATGCGATGTCGTGATAACATTCTTGGAATATTCTATAGCACATAAAAAAGAAATTCAGAATATTACCCCAGAGAATTTTACAGTTAAGGAGAGAATGTCTGCCCTTGAAAATTTGGTTGGAATTGTGCATTCTGAAAATCCGAATTTAGCAGAAAAATTTGCAAAAGAGGAGCGTTTGGCAAGGCAGTGACTAAAAATACTGTTGCTGGTAGGTACAATTCCCCAAGATATTTTTATGGCAAAGGATTTAGATATGCCGGATTTTGAAGATTCGGTTATATCCGCAATAGCAAGCCGAAATGAAGCTGATTACATCGTTACAAGGAATGTGGAAGATTTTGAAAATTCTCCGGTCACGGCTATAACACCGAGTGATTTTATTCGTTTGTGTTAATTGATAGAGGCCTTTTGCAGACGGCGCGTAAGATGAAGGCTAAGGGCTTTAATACTGCCGTGGTTTGCGAGATTACCGGTTTGTCGGAGGCGGGGGGTTGAGGGGATGGATTGAGGCGTTTTCTATATTATAATCCTTAGAGGTAAAAATGACTGCTGCTGCAATGCTAATTAAGGAAATAGAAACTTTGCCGGAAGAGTCCGTGGCAGAGGTGCTGGATTTTACAATTTTTTTGAAAAGAAGAAAAAATTTAGAGAAACCGGCAAATAGAATATCAATAGAAGATGCTTATGGCATTTTCAAAGGAATAAACACGCATTTTGAGCGAGAGGAAGAAGACAGGATATGAATATAATTGATAGCTCTCTA
>JGI24698J34947_10001200_pt1 | contig 13538 bp, 11 predicted proteins | sample TergutMp193P3_FD_34947 | JGI IMG/M metagenome (IMG submission 34947)
TCCGGCATAACCATAAAATTGCCTTGCTCCCGCTCTACAAGCAAGGCATCTCCATTATTTTCAATCTCGCCAAGCATTTCATCTATTTGCGTGGCGAATTTTTGCATTGTTACAGTAGTCATGTGGGTAATATAGTAAAACTCACCGCCCTCTCCGCACCTTTACCGGCAAAATTCCCAATGCTTCGCGGTATTTATTAACTGTTCTGCGTGCTACTTTCAAGCCTCGCTTTTCCAGCTTTTCCACTATCTCCTGATCGGACAGGGGGCTCTTTTTGTCTTCGCCGCTTATCAGTTCCCTGATGCTTTCCTTTATTTTTACATTGCTCACCTCGGTGCCGTCGTACTGGGCAACACCTGCGGAAAAGAATTTTTTCAGTTCAAAAATGCCGTAGGAGGTTTGAACATATTTTCCGTTTGTAACCCTGTTCACCGTGCTCGCGTCCCGATCAACCTCGGTCGCTATATCCTGCAAAATCATCGGCTTTAAATGCTGCTGCCCCCTGGCGAAAAAGTCGTATTGNCGGCGGACTATGGCTTCCATAACCAAAAGCATGGTCTTTTTGCGGCTCTCCACGCTNCGCATNAAAACATTCGCGGAGTTCAGCTTGCCCCTTATCCAGGATTTTTCGTCGCCGCTCACGCTTTTTGTTTTCAACAGGTTTCTGTAGGAATCGTTTATCTTCAATTTTGATTTTGTGCCGTCCCTGAGCGATACGCTGAAAGAGCCGCTCGGTTCCTTTTCTACTATGAAATCCGGGGTTATATAAGACAATCTGGAAACCGGAATTTTGGAAAGCGGATAAGGGTTCAGCTTTGCAAGTTCCTTTACCGCATTGTTGACGCTTTGCACGGAGAGATTCATTTCCTTTGCTATTTGCATATAACGCAAATCAAGTAGCAGGCTGTAATGCTTTTCCAGAATTTCAATGGCNGCCTTTGAAAAATCCTCTATTCTNTTCGCCTGNATAATCAGGCAGTCCCGCAAGTCAAAGGCCCCTATTCCGGGCGGCTCAAAACTGCGCAGCACTTCAAAGGCCTGCCTGATTTCCTTTGGGNCTTTTTTCAGAAGTTTCTCGTCTTGCAAAACNGCATTGATTATTTCTACAAAAGAACTCCTGTTAAAATTTTCCGCAACATATTCCTTTGACTGATTTTCGTCACGCAAAAATCCGTTATCACCCACGCAGCCGATCAAGTATGTAACATATTCGTTTATTTTTTCCGGCAGGCTCCGCTCCTTGAGTTGGTTCAGCAGGTACTCCTGAATATCCAAATCATAAGTTTGCGGGCGTTCCCAGTCATCCTCGTCGGGGTCACGGCGGCTAAAATCCTCCGGCTCGGTGTCCTTAAAGCCGTCCTGAAAATAGTCTTCCCAGTCCAAATCCGAACTCTTTTCGGGTCCGTCCAGAATACCCTTGTCTGCGGCTTCGTACTGGTATTCAAATTCCGTATCTTCCTTTTCATCGTCCTGCTCGTCTTCGCCGCTCTCGTCCATTTCCAAAAGGGGGTTCGCTTCAAGTTCCTGCTGAATGGCGGCTTCCAGTTCCAAAGAACTCATTTGCAGGATTTGTGCCGTAAGTATCGTTTGAGCAGATTGCTTTTGATCTATCTGCATCCCTTGCGATATGTTTATTTGCATCGGCATAATATGGGTCATCTAATCTTGAATTTCACAATTGCTTCCTTTAATTTCAATGACATTTTCTGGAGTTCCCTGGCCGACNGGTTTACCCTTGTCGCGCCCTGCGCGCTTGTCTTTGCCGTGCCGCTCATGTTCAGGATATTTTTGCTAACATCCCCCGCCCCCCTGGCCGCCTCGCTTGCATTTTGGGAAACATTGTTTGCGCTTTTCGCAACCTCGTTTATTGCATTGGCAACCTTTTTTGCGCCGGTATTCGCCTGGGTTACATTTTGGGTTATCTCGTTGCTGGCTCTGTTCTGCTGGCTTACGTGCCCGGCTATGTCTTCTACGGAATGGTTTATCCTGTCTATTATTTCCGAAACGCCGTTGATAACGTTAACCGCATTGTTTGTGCCGCTTTGAATATCCTCTATGCGGCGGGTGATATCGTCTGCGCTTGCCGCGCTCTGGTTTGCTAGTTCCTTGATTTCCCCTGCCACGACTGCAAAACCCTTCCCGGCCTCGCCTGCGCTCGCCGCCTCAATGGTAGCGTTCAACGCCAAAAGGTTTGTCTTGTCCGCTATCTTTTTGATAACATCGCTCACCTGCCCTATTTCTTTTGCCGCGGAACCCAGCTTGTTCATGGCGCTTGTAGCTTCCGATGCCTTGCCTGTTGCCTGCGATGCAATCTGGCGGACTTCGCCGGTATTGCTCGCTATCTGGCTTATGCTTGCGCTCATCTCTTCAATGGCGGCGGCTATCGTGTTCATATTCACGGACATTTGCTCGGCTGCGCCCGCAACCTCGTTTGCATTTTCGCTCGCCTGCTCCGCTCCGCTCGCCATGGCATTTATATTGACCGCCATTTGCTCNGTNGTGCCGGCCACGGTATTGGACTGCTTCACCGTATCTTCCGAGGATGCGGATANCTGGTCGGAAACATTGGAAAGCTCGCCCGAAGCAGAAGTGAGCGTATCGGTAACCGCCTGGGCTTCGGCGATGGGAATTCTGAACTCCTCTATAAGGAAGTTAAAGGAATACGCAATATCTCCGATTTCGTCCTTGGACTGTTCGGGAATTCTCTGGGTCATATCCCAGTTGTCCGATATTTTCTTGAGAGTTGTAACTATCTTTCTCAAAGGCTTGAACAATGAATGTAAAAACACGTTGAAAATTATGAAGGTCAAGGCTATTACCGCCATCATCACAGAAAAAACCGCAGTCATATGGCTGTTCAGAAAATCACTCATGCTCAGAGGCTGAACCATTGCTATATACCAGCCTATGGAAGGTATGGTACCCACGGTAACCACCCCGTCCGGAATGATGAAGGTTTTCATGCCGTCTTGTGAAAGTTCCTTGGCACGGCTCAACATCTCCGCCCCGGTTTTGCCGAGAACATCGCCTATCAGCGCCTTGCTTGTCACGAGGCTCATGTCTTTTGCGCCGGTAATTTCCCCTGCTCCGTTAAAGAGGTACAAACCCGCATCTCCCGAATAGTTCTGGTATATGGACTCCGCAAAAGTTGTTAAGTCTATGCCGGTTCCCAGTATTCCAATCGGCTTTTTTTTGCTGTCAAAAACCGGAGCATTTATCCATAGCAGAATCTTTTTCAAATCGGGATTGTAGTTGATATTGAAATTATACTTTTCCGTTTCGTTAAGGGTCATTTTATACCAGTAATTGCCGGGGTCTTCGGGATTCACCGTAAAGGCGTAGGCATCGTCCGAGTAAAACTTCTTGTCTATATCGTTTACCCAGAACACGGTATTTCCGGCAAAGGCACGGCGATATCCGGCTATCTCTTCAAAGGCGATTTTTTCCAGTTCGTGGTCTTCGGGATTTACAAAATAACGCTGTATCAGGGGAGAGCCGGCCATTTTCATAGCGATAGCTATCTCGCCCAGCACCGACGATTCCAGTTTCATTTTTTTGAGTTCTATGGTTTGCTGCAGTTCCTGTGCCTTGCCGGAACGGGTAATATCCTGCATTGCAAGGATAAAAGCCACGCTGCCGGTAATGAGAATCACCAGAAAGAATGCAATTGAAAATCCCAAAAGCTTGCGCTTTATGGAAGTACGTTTTGCCATATTATACCCCTTGTATAAGTTTTATAAGGAATATAGTAAACGCTACTGCTCCATCCCGCAACTTTATGAAGCTGGCTCCGCAGGAGTGAACGAGTCTTTGGCCGAGTGAATAAAAAAGGGAGGGTTGGAAAGGGGAAGCTATGGGTTAAAATAAATCCGAATGAGAGCCCGTGCGGGAGGCCGTCAAAACCAGTCTGCCATTGTCAATGGCATAAATTAGCAGCCAATTTGGTGTAATATGACATTCCCGAAACCCTATATAATTGCCCTTTAACGGATGGTCATTATGCTTGGCTTCCAACGGTTCTTGATTCTGTAACTTTCTAATAATATCCCTCAGCAACGACAAGTCAGCCCCTCGTTTTTTCATTCGTTTTCGGTCTTTTCTGTATTTGCTTGTAGTTTCAAGTTCAAGCATCGTCGTCATCTTCTGCGTCAATATCAGCGTCCATTTCTTCTACGGTCTTATATTTTTTCGTTTGTATTCTTCCCGCCATAATATCCCTAGCCTCTTGCATAGCCGCCAAAGTCTCGGCATTGTATTCAGGCTGGCTTTCTTCATCAAGCCTGTCTCCCCTTTGCGGAACACAGGTGGCGCGGTATGCTTGTGTCAGGACATTCATAAAATATCTCCATAACTTTATGCCTATGGCTTAATATAGCAAAAAATTTCCGTGCCTGTCAAGGGCTGGCCCCAAAGGGGTGAACGAGGCTCTGGCCGAGTGAATAAAAAAGGGAGGTTGTCAAGGCATAATTAGGAAATTTTGAGCCGAGCCGTTAAAAAAGTCCATATTTGAATTCTTCACCATTTGACGGCTATACTTATTTAACAGTAGGGGTGAACGAGGGTCGCATTACGGGGCGTTGCATGCAACGCCCCTCTTTAAAGAAGCATGGAATATCTTTGTTTATTATATCTCTTACTCGCCATCTTTTTACCATCTTTATCGGTAATAAGCAAATCCATTTTATCTCCTTTTTCTATCTCTGGAAAGGGCTCTGAATATTGTACCTCTTTTTCAATGATGTACTCTTTGCCGAGCAAACTTTTCAATAAAAAAGAAAATTCATCGACCTGTGTTTTTGCTCATAACCGTCATCTTCTCTTCTCCTTCTCCCCGTTTGGGGTTAGCCCTTGCCAAATCACGGGAAAACTTTTTTGGCAAAGTATCGCACCACCATTGGTGCAAATTCTTTTGTGTTCACCCCCAGCCTTCGGCTAGCGGTGGGCTTCGCCTTAGTCCTGCAGACAACGAACAGAAAACAAGTTAGGCTTGTTGATGATGCTGCCCCAGTCCGCGCTGTCGACGTAGTGCATGGTCCGGTTGTAGGCGCCGTCGCTGTAATGCTCGTACTCGCTGGCACTCCACCAGTCGCCGTGGTTGCCGACATTTCTGAACCTGCCATCCGAGTTGCCGTAACCGTCGCCGTAACCGCCCGGCAGAGCCGAAAAGCCATAATCGTCCGTGCCGTTGCCGTTGTTACCCCAGCCGCTCGTTGCTTTCAATTTTTTTCCCTCAGTGTTAGCACCACCGATAAAACCCGTCATTACTTCCCACTCCGCTTTGCTTGGCAAATGCCAACCTGTGGGGCAAACTGTCATAGCCGTTTCCCAATCGTAAAGCCTGCCGTAAGTGCCGCACATGTTTTGGCTATCGCCACCAGTATTGTCACCGTAGCACCTGCTGCCATCTGCGTTGTAATTCAAATTCTCCGCCATCCAAGTTTGCGTGCCTATGACAACTGTTCTGTAGGTCTTATTATCTCGGGTATCGATAAAAGTAGGGTTAACCGTCAATGTCCCGCAAGATATTTTTGGCAAAACTCCCTGTCCACAGTTAGCTTCCGCATACACTGCATAGCTTCCTGGAGCAGGATTGTCCCAATTCGGCAAATAACCGCTAAAAACAATGTGGAAAGGCACAGAGCCATCACTGCAAGAAAGCACCGGTTTGATTGCTTCGCCCTCATATCCGATACCGGGCATACTGCAAGAAAGCACATACCGCACCGTCAATGTACCGGAGCAAAAAGCCATTAAATCGGTTTCCGTGCCGCAATTTGCCATCACGCCTATATCGCTGTATGTTCCACCTTTGGGATTGTCCCAGTCAATAACAGGCGACCCCAGCCATGTTATGCTGGTTGGCGTTTCTCCATTGCCGCAAGTCAAGGCAGGCGGGGTTATTGGACTGTTTACATATCCAGAACTTGGCACTGTGTCGCAGTTAAGAGGTTCGTTACTGAAAGAGCTTGAAGACTTGTAAGAGGAACTGTAAGAGGAACTGCTCGCCTTACCATTGGAAGAACTGCTCAACGGCGAACCACTGGAAGAAGCATCCATTACCATTATTACCTCCCCCGATTCTGCATCTGATGAGCAGGAAAACAGCAAACCGGCCACAAAAACCAGCACCGCAGAAACCAAAACCTTGTTCATAAATAACCTCTTGATTTCAGCCATTTAAGCCTCCCTTTGTTGATTTGATGAAAAATGTATCCCAACCCTTTCAAAGTGGCGTAGTCGCCATTGTAGCCCCCAAAATGAGGCATTCCTATAAGGTGTAGCAGACGGGGGGGGGGGGAAATGTGTTTTTTAGCCCGCCAAAAAAACGTGTCGCCGAGCCTGCGTAGCAGGGTCTGGCAAAAAGCGTGTTTTGGGTCTGGGGCAGCATTTGCAGGGTAATATAGAAAAAATTTCCGTGCCTGTCAAGGCATTGTTAGGAAATGGCGGTTTGTGGCGATTTGTAGGGGCGACCCTCGCGGTCGTCCTGGAATGGAATTGCGGTTTGGGGTTAAAAATGGCAATTTTGGGGCAATCGCACGAGGGCAACCGCGAACGTAATTGGGCGACCGCGAGGGGTCGCCCCTACGAATTGACATGGAATGGAATTGCGGTTTGGGGTTAAAAACGGCAATTTTGGGGCAATCGCACGAGGGCAACCGCGAACGTAATTGGGCGACCGCGAGGGGTCGCCCCTACGAATTGACATGGAATGGAATTGCGGTTTTTTGGATTAAAAACGGCGGTTATATTTTGTATTCCTCCACCGGCACGCCGCCTTCCAGATGCTTCTCGCAGATTTCCTCTATCTTGTCCTCGTCAAGGTTGCCGTACCATATCCCTTCGGGATAAACCACGGCTATGGGGCCCTTGTCGCAGATGCCAAAACAGCCCGTGTTTGTAACAAGGCAGTCGGACGATATGTCCCTGTCCTCTATCTCCTGCATGAACTTCTGCACAAGGCTCACGGCTTTCCTGTTGAGGCAGGAACCCATTTGCGTGCCGTTTATGCGGGAGCTGCCGCAAACAAAAATGTGATACTTAGGTGACACCATAATCGCTTCTCCTTTTTTTTGCCGCCTCCGAGACGGCGGTTTCTACTCTTTCATAAGTTGTAATCGCCTCAATGCCGTTTTCCTTCAAACGCTTTTCCGGCGTGGGGCCTATGCGCATTGCAAGCACCGCTTCGCAATCCGAAACCGCGCTTATAACCGACTGCCATCTGTCCTCTTTGTTGTCGCACTGGGGGCCGTTGCAATACTTGAACACCTTGCGGGTTTCAACAAACCTCGTGTTCTTTTCATCGCCCTCGTAAATGTAAAACTCGTTTGCCTGCCCGAAATGCGTATCCACAATCGCACCCGTCCGGGTGGCAACGGCAAAACGCCTTGGCTTGGGCTGCGGCTTTTCCGGGACACTTTCCCTTAGCTCAATGGAAATATCCTCGTCAAGAGTTCCTGCCGCATCCGAGCGGCACTGGCGGCAATGCTTCATCTGTTTTACATCCGCGCCGCACTGCTCCCTGAGAACCATTATCTCCTTGTTTGTCATGCGTTCCAGCCCCTCAAACGCCGAGCCTTTCACAGGAAGATGAGGCATTATATTCACCATATACACCCCAAGAGCCGCTACCGTTTTGGACACCTCGTAAATATGATGGTCGTTGATGCCTTTAAGCGTTACGCAATTCACCTTGCAAACCATCCCCTCGGCGGAGAGCATTTTTATTCCTGCAAGCTGGTTTGCCAAAAGGATTGAGGCACCTTCAACGCCCGTGTATTTTTTACCCATGTAATTGACATGCCTGTAAATTTCCGCGCCGATTACAGGATCAACCGCATTGATGGTCACGGTGATGTGGCTCACATCCAACTCCTTCAATTCCGAAACATACTGCGGAAGCAAAAGCCCGTTTGTGGCTATGCAAAATGTTACGGCAGGGTCTTGCTCACGGATTAAACGGAAGGTCTCCCGAAGATTATCAAAATTAGCCAGGGCATCCCCCGGTCCCGCAACGCCTACAACCGTGAGGTTTGGCATGGTTTCTTTCAGCTTTATGTAACGCTCCAGCGCCTCGGAAGGGGACAGTATTTTAGATGCAACACCGGGACGGCTTTCGTTCATGCAGTCAAAATTACGCAGACAATAATTGCACTGAATATTGCACTCCGGCGCAACCGGCAAATGAACACGGGCATTTTTGCAGGCGTGTTCCCCAAAGCAGGGATGGGTGGCGGTTTTGTTCTCCGTTTTGGGCTTGTAAAATTTGCCATACAATTCCGTGCGGAAATTTGCCTCGGTTTTTTCGAGCATAGCATTTGCGGCCTGGTCCAGTATATTCAGCGAGCCGTCAAAGCCGAGCATACGCACGCGCTGGCCGCCGAGGTAATCGTGTATGGGGAATGTGCAGCGGAGCAGCGGTATGCCGAGTTTGCGTGAAATGCGGCGACCATCGGAGCTCCCGATTAGCAGGTTTGCCCCAAGTTCGACGCAGGCTTTTTCTATTGCGGAAAAATCACTGTCGTCAAGTATAAGCGTTTTGTCTGCAAAATGGAATTCTCTGCACCCGTCAATTTCGCTCTCCAGCGTTTCCCGCAGTTTTGGGGAGATTGAGCCGGTTGCCGCCAGGACAGGGAGTATGCCGTTTTCGCAGCACAGCCGTGTTATGGCGGCAACAAAATCCGGCTCTCCAAACACGGCAGCCCTCGCTTGGGCACTGTGCTTGTGGGAATCCACCATGGCATCTATGTATCGCCCACGTGCTTTTTTTATCTTTTCGGTTACAACTCCGCCTGCTTCCGTTAAAACCCCGATTAAATTATCCATGCCACGCACTCCGGCAGGCAGGGGCAGTTTGATGTAGGGCACTCCGCAGGTTTTTTTTAGGTATTCGGCGGCGGAACTGTTTTCATCGGTGAATTCGGAAAATTCAATGGTGAGCTTTGCCCCTGCCATTGCGGCTATTTGTGATATGGACGTTCCGTCTGTTTTCAGGCGGTTGTAATTCTTCTCCGTTGCTCCGTCCAAATTGTCCGAAATATCCGGCAGTATTGTATAATCAATTCCCATTTCGGTTAAAAATTCCTTTAGCCAGCGCGTGTCTGCGGGGCTTATCAATGGAGTTATGATGTTTATTTTGCCGTTGGGCGCCGTGTTTGGCTCAACCTGTTCCAAAATGCTGCGGATTGCGGCAAACCAGCCTTCATTTTGTGTTCCGCTGTATCCGGGGCAGGCTATGTTGATTATTCTTGCATTTAAATCTTGGTTCTGCTCGCGAAACCTTTTCACAATCGCATTCACATCCTCGCCGATGGTCTCCGCAAGGCAGGTGGTGCATACACCTATCACTTCCGGGTTGTACAAGTCCATCATGTTCCGCAGGCCTTTGAGCAAATTCGCCTCGCCGCCGAATACGGTTCCTTCTTCGGTCAATGAGGAGGAGGCTATGTCTATAGGCTCGTTGTAATGCGTGGAGAGATGCCTTCGGATATAGGTTGCGCAGCCCTGCGAGCCGTGCAGGATAGGCATACAGCCTTTTATGCCCCACAATGCGCTGATAGCCCCCATAGGCATACACATTTTGCAGGGATTTATATTCAGGTTCACCATGTTAAACTTCCAATTTTCCTCAAAATAAAAAAAGGCGCATGTTCCCCTACCGCCACCCGAAGGTAGCCATAGACAAACACACGCCTTTGTGTGCACGCAACCCACATTCGTGAGCTACATGGGGTAAATATAGCAAAAAATCCCATTCTTGGCAAGGGGCAACCAGTTAAAACTCAAAAACTTGTTAAATTTCGGTTAAATATTTACGTGGCGAATAAGTAAACAAGCCCCTGTGCCCTCGTGAGGTGAATCAAGGGTGATGATTTTATCCACATCGTTGTTATAGCCAGTTCCCTGCACATATTCACGGGAAGCTAAACCGCCCATGCTGTGAGTGATTAAGATGTTGCGGGAGGGGGGCAAGCTGTCGCGAAGAGTTACACTTTTACGCAAATCAGATAAATTCTTTCTGCCCTTAGCTCTGACTTCCTGTGCCTCTTCTATCAAAGAACGCCTTTCCTTGCATTTGTTGTCGCCTTGCCATTTGCGGTCTCCCAGTTCTTTTGCATTGTTGAAGGGGGAGTTTGCCGGGTCGGTGAATGGCCTTTGCAGATAAATTACAGATTTATCGTTTCCAAATATGTCTTCGGTCAGCCAATGAAGCAAGCCAATATTTTTCCCATCATTATCTTCCAAATCCATATCTTTTGCTGAACTCTCACGGTTTCTCGAACCAAAAGTAAATTCTAAACCTCTGCTAGAAAAACCTAAACCTATGTCTAAGGCTTTGTCATAGCCGCCGATTATGTTTAAGTAATCTTGTCGTTCATCATTACTTGGTATAGTATCTAGATCTAATAAATATCTCGAAGCTTCTTTAATTGAATCATTAACACAATCTATGCCGAAGTAGCTACCACCTGCACCGTGCACGAGAATCACATTATAGTTCTTAAAACTTTCCATAGGTTCGCCATAAGAAAGGGCAAGGAAAGCGTTGGATAATACAAACACTAAAGAAAACATTCTTTTCATATCAATACTCCATTTTATCTTTCATATCTCGTGATATTTTCAAGTGAGTCTAAAAAAATCATAGCATCAGAGTCCCAAAGTAACCAAAATAAAGGCTCTTTATCAATATTCCATTTGTCATCATATCGAATATATGCATAACTTGCTCCGCATACTTTTTTCTTGGCGGGACAATTATCACATACATTCATTTTGCATCTAGCTAATATGACTTCAATAAAATTATAACGAAATTCGTTACTTATGTAACCTTTACTATAGTAATCTACACAGTCAGGGGCATAAGTAAAATTGCCGAGAGTATCTCTTTTTTCTGATAATAAAGCGAAACCATCAGGATTTTTATTTACCAAACATGCTCCTCCATTTTTCCCCCACCAAAAATCCTCGCAAGCTGCTATCCAAGCATTTTCACCTATTGAGAACCAGTCATTCACAGTCATAGTTCCGGAATCAATAATAAAGTTCATATTGTCAGAGCAAAGTGATAATATAGAGCCATTTTTCCAAGGGCGAAGCTTACAACCAGCTATATTATAGAATAATAACCCGCCAGTCTCATAACCTTTTACTTCAGTATTCCAGTTGAAATTAACTTTTTGTGGCTTTTTGTTACCAACTGTCCACAACCAATACCCATCTCCATCAGTATCTATAAGCATAGTAGAATCATTCCATTGCTTGCCTCTTAATACTGCACTATTAGATCTCTCATATTCTATCTGAGTTTCCCAATAAACATTATGAAAACGGACATCCACCAACTTAAGCTCCCAGCCATAGTAGCTGGTGACATTGCTCCTAACGGGAATATTAAAGCTTTCAGTCGTTTCCCACAGCTCATAAAACAAAATAGCAGTTGTGTCGCTTGCATAGCCTATCCCTATTAAATCAGAACCTCTATCAACAACGCTAGTACAACTCTGCAACAGAGCCACTGCAAAAGGCAGCCAAATAAATTCCTTCAATGTCTTAAATTCATTCATAACATATCACAAAAACTCAACCTTTACAAATATAGCAAAAAATCCCATTCTTGGCAAGGGGCAACCAGTTAAAACTAAAAAACTTGTTAAATTTCGGTTAAATATTTACGTGGCAAATGGGTAAAACTGCCCCTGTTCCTTCGTGAGGTGAATCAAGGGTGATGATTTTATCCACATCGTTGTTATAGCCCGTCCCCTGCACATATTCACGGGAAGCTAAACCGCCCATGCTGTGGGCGATTAGGATGTTGCGGGAGGGGGGCAAACTATCGCGAAAAGTTACACTTTTGCGCAAATCAGATAAATTCTTTCTGCCTTTCGCCCTGACTTCCTGTGCTTCTTCTATCAAGGAACGGCGTTCATTGCATTTATTTTCGCCTTTCCATGTACGATCGCCGAGTTCATGGGCATTATAGGCCGGAGAATTTGCCGGATTGGAAAAAGAGCGTTGAAGGTAGATATGGGAGAAATCAAAGGGATCTTTTTCGTTGACGGGATTTTTTTCATATTCAAATATTTTTGTGTTAAGCCAATGCGTAAGCCCATCTTCATTATCATAAGCACCGAGCATACCAGGAGAATTTCCTAGCTTCCAACTCAATTTAGGATTATCAAAAAATTTTTCATACTTTGTATAAGCGTCATCTTCGGCTACTTCATCGCAAGAAAAACCCCCTGCGGAGTTATCTGTGCCATGCACCAAAATAACATTATATTTGTCTATGGATTCCATAGGCTTGGCGGCCCAACAAAATATTGACATGCACAACGAAACAAAAAGCAATTTCCTCATATATTTCCTACAAAAGATCCTCTGCTCCATATTTGATGGTATCCAGACCATTAATCACACACTTATCATAATAATTAGAATATTGCCAGTAAATATCTGGATAAAAACTATCAAAAACAAGTTCAAGTGAATTAACCTTATAAATTTTATTAATTCGAGACGAATTTTTCCACATTTTTACATTAACATAGTTGCCATGCCAAGTAATTTCTTCAATATTCCAAGAATCATTCTCGCAATATTCCACTACCACTGTGCTTTTTATTTCTCCTCCAACTAACAAGTCTATGGCACACTTGTTGCCAAAGTTCTTTTTCAGGCAAACCATCTGTCCACTCATATAACGCATATCTTCGCATTCAGCTTCTGCCAACCAAGACAGCTCCCCAGAAAAACGACTATATTCAATATGACCCGTCCCAATATTAAATAATGCGTATTGGCAGGTATCGCCTCCGGGAAGAGGTTTTTTTCTAATCGGTCTCGGTATAAGGAAACTGTCATCTTTCCAAGTACGTATTTCGCCAGAAAATGAGCCTCCACTACAACTATGCGACTCAGATTTTTGTTTCTTAAAGACCGGCTTGGAACCTATCTTCCAATAGCCAATTTGCTGCTTATCCCATGAATAAACAACTGAATCATTTAACTGTCCCTCGTACGTAATGTAAGTACCAGAGACAGAATAAAAAGAATCATTCAAAGTATCACTCCAAAACGTCGGCTGTTTCTTGCGGTAGTTGACCAAATGCAAGCCATCGTGAGTACATCCATAGTTTCCTGTTGTTCCTGCAAAATTAATTTTTTCAGAACTGTAGCATCTTGTAGTTGCAAGCAAAGCTAAAGAGTCATTAACAATAGCCATTATACATTTTACCCCGCGGTTTTTATCCCAACTTGTTTCGTCACTAGAACAAGAGGATAGGAATAATGGAACGCCTACCAGAACAACTAAGATGACCTTATTATAAAGATTCATAGTACCTAAAAAAAACATAGTATAAAATATAGCAAGAAAACCTAACCTTGGCAAGGGGGCTAAACTTAGTGGTCGTTATCTAGCGAAAATTTCACCCTGTTAAAAAAGCCCATATTTGAATTCTTCACCATTTGACGGCTATATTTATTTAACAGTAGGGGCGTTGCATGCAACGCCCCTGCTGGCCCCAAAGGGGTGA
>JGI24698J34947_10001201_pt1 | contig 13535 bp, 10 predicted proteins | sample TergutMp193P3_FD_34947 | JGI IMG/M metagenome (IMG submission 34947)
AGATTATCAACTGGGGCAGACCGAATCTTGTAAACGGGACACGCATGGTTATACAATTATACAGGAGGAACAAATATGGACAAGATCATTGGCTGGGGGATTATCGGGCTGGGACGGATAGCGGGCGAGTTCGCCGAATGCTTAAGGCTTGTGCCGGGAAACAGGGTCGCCGCAGCCGGTTCACGCTCGCTGGATAAGGCAAAGGCATTTACAGAAAAATATGGCGGAAAGCCCTACGGCAGTTACCGTGAAATGGTAGAAGACCCGGACGTGGACATGGTATACGTCGCCACCCCGCATAACATACACGAAGAGAACGTGATCATGTCGGCTGACGCCGGGAAGGGCGTCCTGTGCGAAAAGCCCTTCACGGTGAACTATGCGTCCGCGCAAAAGATGATAGACGCGGCAAAGAAGAACAACGTGTTTGTCATGGAGGGCCTGTGGGCCCGTTTCTTCCCGGTGTGGCAAAAGGTGTTCGAGTTAATCGACTCCGGGGCGATTGGCGAGATCCGCGTCATCGAGTCCGCCATGAGCTGGGGAAGCCAGGTCGTGATGCCCGAAAACCGCCTCTACGCCCCGGCTCTGGCGGGCGGAAGCATCCTGGACGCCGGCGCCTATCCGTTATCAGCCGCCTTTTCGATCATGAAGGGAAAACTCCCGGCGGAAATTAAGGGCGTCTACCATCTATGCGAAACCGGTGTCGATGACGACGCCGCGGTCCTCTTCCGCTACGAAAACCCCGACGTCCTGGCGCTGTTACGGTGCGGCCTCCGCAGTACGGGTTACGACACCCATATCATCGGCGGCAAGGGCACGCTCGTGGTGGAGCGCCACGACCATCCTTACAGGCTTGTCCATAAACACCACGAGCAGGGCGTTTCCTATCCGCGGCAGGATGAGATCATAGAAATACCTTTCCGCTCATTCGGCTTCCAGTATGAAATCAAGGCCGTAACGGACTGCTTCCGCCAGGGGAAAAAAGAATGCGGGACCGCCCCCTGGAAACAAACCCTTGATATGGCGAGAATCTCGGAAAATATGCGGCACGAAGCGGGCGTGCGGTATCCATGGGAAGCTTCCACATGAAACCATTGGAATAATTATAATTTATGTTCTATAATATCCATATAAACTCAATTTTGCAAAATAAGGAAGGTTCTAGATGAAACTGAAATTCAGACTAAGCATCATTGTGATTGCCATAATGGCGGTTGTGGTAACGGGAATTTCCGTAATTTTGTTGAACAGGTCGTCCAGCGAAACCGTACAGCTTAATATTAACGCCATTAGTTTCCTTGCCGACGTTCAGGCGGAATACTGGGAGAGCCGGCAAGAGAAGCGTTTGGTGCTTTTGGAAGCTTTGGCGAATATAATGGCGGATTATGAGAATGTACCCGCCGAAGACAGGCGCGACCGGTACGACAATATGCTGGAGGGAACCATAAACGCCAACCCCGACCTCCTTCAAATTTATACCATATGGAAGCCAAACGCCGTTGACGGCATGGACTCGGCGAATATCGCCAGGGTGGGGTCAAGCCCCACGGGGCAGTACGCCACGGTCTACACAAGGGAAACCGGCCGACTGGAGGTCCGCGCCACGACCGACATAGACGCCTCTATAGCATACTTTAACGGCCCCAATTCAAAAAAACCCAGGGTGGAAATTCCCTTTGCCAGAAACATAGCCGGAAAGGACACTTATTTGCTCAGATATATGGCCCCTATCATTAACCCCCGTACAAATGAGACGGTAGGCGGCGTGGGATGCCTTTTGGATATCTCCGTGATACAGAGCGGCCTGGAAAATGTCATGAAAGAAAACGAAGTAATATCGGCGATGTCAATATACTTCAGCGACGGGTTTATTTTGGCAAGCTATGTGCCTGACCGTATAGGTAAAAACCTGCGCGATGTGGATACGATATACGGTGATCAAATCCAGAGGGTCTCACAGATAGTCAGGAACGGAGAGGAAGTGCAGTTGGAAAGTTATTCGGCTGTCCTCAGGACAAATGTGCAAATTGAGCTTATGCCTTTTCCTATAGGCGATTCGGGCGTAACATGGACGGTAATGATCGGGGCGAGTGAAGACTATATGCTGCTTGCGGTACGTGAATTAACCACGTTTACAATTATCATTGCGGCGATTGCAATTGTGGCGGCGGCGGCAATCATTTATTTTGTCCTGAGCAGAACCACCAAGCCGATAGTCACCGTGGCGGACACTTTAAAGGACATTGCCCAGGGCGAGGGGGATCTGACCCGCAGCGTAAACATCAATTCAAAAGACGAAGTGGGAGACCTCGCAAACTACTTCAACCAGACCCTGAGCAAGATAAAAAACCTTGTCATCACCATCAAGCAGGAAGCCCAAAAGCTATCCGACATAGGCCAGGCATTGGCGAGCAACATGAACGAAACCGCCGCGGCGGTGAACGAGATCACCGCAAATATCCAGAGCATAAAACAGCGGGTAATAAACCAGAGCGCGTCCGTGACCGAAACAAACGCGACAATGGAGCAGGTAACGGTCAACATCAACAAACTCAACGGCCACGTAGAAAACCAGAGCAACTATGTCTCCCAGTCGTCAGCCGCCATAGAACAAATGGTGGCGAATATCGCGTCCGTTACCGACACGCTGGTAAAGAACTCCACCAACGTAAAGACCCTGCAGGAAGCCTCCGAAGTGGGCCGCTCCGGATTACAGGACGTGGCGACTGACATCCAGGAGATCGCCCGCGAGTCCGAGGGGCTTTTGGAGATTAACTCCGTAATGCAAAACATAGCCAGCCAGACAAACCTGCTTTCGATGAACGCCGCGATTGAGGCGGCGCACGCGGGCGAGGCGGGCAAGGGCTTCGCCGTCGTTGCCGACGAGATCCGGAAGCTCGCGGAATCATCGAGCGAACAGTCAAAGACAATCAGCACCGTACTTAAAAAAATAAAGGAATCCATCGACAAGGTAACAAAATCCATCGAAAGCGTGCTGGCAAGGTTCGAGGCGATTGACTCAAACGTTGATAAGGTGGCGGATCAGGAATCGACCATCCGTAACGCGATGGAGGAGCAGGAACAGGGAAGCAAGCAGGTACTCAACGGCATTGAGCAGGTGACGGATATAACCCGCAACGTGAAGAGCGGCTCCAACGAGATGCTTGAGGGGGCGCAGGAGGTAATCAAGGAGAGCCAGAACCTTGAAAAGGTGACTCAGGAGATCACCTCCGGCATGAACGAGATGGCAAGCGGGGCCGATGAGATCAACGTTGCCGTACACCATGTGAACGAAATTTCCGCCAAGAACCGTGAAGGCATCGATGCCTTGATGAAGGAAGTCTCGCGTTTTAAGGTGGAATAGGCAAGGAGATATTATGAAAATTGGAACAAAACTGATGGCCATTATCACCGCGATAAATCTGGTTGGTATTGGCGGTTTAACTGTCAGTGCGGTAATGTTTTCGTCAAACCAGATCATCTCCATATCAGATGAATATGTCAATACTATCGCCCTGGATACCGGAAAACAAATCCGGTTGTATCTGGAAGTCGCCCTGGACGAGATTCGGGCTGTGGCGCAGATTGCGGGTCATTTGGATGAATTGCCTCCAGAAGAACGAAGGACAGAACTTAATTTCATGCTTGAGAGCCTGGCGGAAGCGAATCCCGATTTTGTGGGGGTTTGGGCGGGGTTTGAAGCTAATGCCCTTGACGGCATGGACGCCGCCTTTGCCAACACACCCGGAACCGATTCCACGGGAAAGTTCGGTAGTTACTATCAAAATGTCAACGGGACAGTAACGCTTTCAGCGCTGGGAAATTTCACTGTGGAAGATTATTATCGGACCTCCTTTAGCTCGGGCAATGAAGGGCTTATCGAGCCATATTTTGAGGACATAGGGGGGAAACAGGTACTCATTACCAGCCTTACCGTTCCGATTACGCGTAACGGACGGACAATAGGGGTGGCCGGGGTAGACCTGACACTGACGGAAATTCACGACCTGGTCTCGCAGATCACGCCGTATGGCACCGGAATCGCGGGGGTGTTCAGCCATACAGGAATTATCGTGGCCCATCCCGACCCAAGCCGGCTGGGAAGGCAAATGCGGGAGACCGAGTCGGATACGGTTGGGGAATATCTGGACACTTTTGCAAACGCGGTATCATCGGGTAGCAGCCTGTCGGCGATGTTTTTCTCACCCTCGCTTAACGCCGATTTTCACCTTGTAACACATCCGCTTTTCGCAGGAGGCTCTACTACCCCGTGGGCAACGGCGATACTCGTGCCTCAGGCGACTATAATGGCGCCGGTTTACCAGATGCTCAGGGTTATAATCATAATTGGCGTAGCGGTACTCCTAATCACCACCGTTATAATCTTCTTTATTTCCCGCTCCATTACCGCGCCCCTCAAGTCCATGGAGAAGGTCTTTAATATTATCGGCGAAGGGGATTTTACCCCGACCCTGACTGCCACAAGCAAAGATGAAATCGGGAACATAAGCCGCTCCTTTAACGAAACCCTGGAAAAAATACGGACGCTTATCAAAACGATTAAAAAACAGGCGGCTTCTCTCTCTGAAATCGGCAACGATCTTGCGAATAACATGAACCAGACCGCCGCCGCCGTTAACCAGATCACAGCCAACATTCAGAGCATAAAAGGGCGGATTATAAACCAGAGCGCGTCCGTGACCGAGACAAACGCGACAATGGAGCAGGTAACCATAAACATCAACAAACTCAACACCCATGTTGAGAACCAGACCCATAATGTAAATCAGGCGTCGGCTGCTATTGAGGAAATGGTAGCCAATATCGCGTCCGTAACCGACACGCTTGTCAAGAACGGCGGCAATGTAAAGACCATGCAGGACGCCTCCGAAGTTGGGCGCGTTGGGCTGCAGGAAGTGGCGTCAGACATTCAGGAGATCGCCCGCGAGTCGGCGGGGCTCATGGAGATCAACGCGGTAATGGAAAACATCGCCAGCCAGACAAACCTGCTTTCGATGAACGCGGCGATTGAAGCGGCGCACGCGGGCGAATCGGGCAAAGGCTTCGCCGTAGTCGCTGCCGAGATCCGCAAACTCGCGGAATCATCGAGCACACAGTCAAAGACCATAAGCGACGTGCTTAAAAAGATAAAGAGCTCAATCGACAAGATCACAAAATCCACCGAGAACGTGCTTACCAAGTTCGGCGCCATTGACACAAGCGTCAAAACCGTGGCGCAGCAGGAAGAGAACATCCGCAACGCGATGGAGGAGCAGGGACAGGGCAGCAAGCAGATACTCAACGGCATTGAGCAGGTGACGAGCATAACCCGTAACGTAAAGGCCGGCTCCGATGAAATGCTCGTGGGGGCGCAGGAAGTAATCAAGGAAAGCCAGAACCTGGAAAAGGCAACGCAGGAGATTACCTCCGGCATGAACGAGATGGCAAGCGGGGCGGATGAGATCAACACCGCCGTAAATCACGTCAACGAAATTTCAGGCATGAACCGCGAAGGAATCGATGTCCTTGTAAAGGAGGTCGCCAAATTCAAGGTCGAGTAAGGGGTCTTTATGCTTAACGAATATAACTGCTGGATGCAGGAACGGATCGTAGAAAACCGCGCTGGTTTGCTTCTTGATAATGTATACGCCCAGGAAGCCGGGGAGATTTCCAAACAGGCCACGGAGGAATTCCGCCTTGGCATAAAACGCCTTTTGGGGTTTTCACCTGCCGTTTTCAATCTGGACGGGGAGAAAAGAAAAGACGGCGTTTACCTGGGGATTATTGGCAATTTTGAGAAACGGTTCGCCCTTAAGGTGCAAGACATTGCAGAAGGCGGCTTTATCATCAAGGGCATGGACAATTATCTTGTAATCGCAGGGCAGGACGAAAGCGGGCTTTTATACGGCGTTTTTCATTTTCTGTCGCTGCTCGCCCGTGGGAAAGCGGACAAGAGCCTGGACATAAGGGAAGAGCCTGCCTCTCCCCTGCGGATGATCAACCACTGGGACAATACGGCCGGAAACGTGGAACGGGGTTACGCGGGGCAATCACTTTTTTTTAAGGACAATCGTATTGATTACGACAGGGATCGGATCAGGGATTACGCCCGACTCCTGGCGTCAATAGGGATCAACCGAATTTCGATTAACAACGTGAATGTCAGGGGCACGGCGAAACTCCTCATTACCGAAGAATACCTTCCTGACCTCGCCGCCCTTGCTTCGATTTTCCGCCCATTTGGAATCCGCCTCATCCTGGGCATCAATTTCGGTGCGCCCTGGTCGCTTGGGAAGCTCCCCACGGCGGACCCGCTTGATCCCGGCGTCGCGGAATGGTGGAAAAAGAGGGCGGACCTCATCTACGAATACATACCCGACCTCTACGGGTTTATCGTAAAGGCCGATTCCGAAGGCGAGCCAGGGCCCTTTCAGTACAACAGGAACCATGCCGACGGCGCCAATATGCTGGCGAAAGCCCTGGGGCCGCATAACGGCACGGTTATCTGGCGCTGCTTTGTGTACAACTCCCAACAGGACTGGCGCGATCACAGCCAGGACCGCGCCCGCGCCGCCTATGACCATTTTATGCCCCTGGACGGCTCTTTTGACGACAACGTGATCCTCCAGGTAAAATTCGGGCCCTACGATTTCCAGGTGCGCGAACCGATATCGCCGCTGTTCGGCGCGTTGAAAAACACGCGCCACGCAATGGAATTGCAGATAACGCAGGAATATACCGGCCACCAGATAGACCTCTGTTATCTGCCATGGCTCTGGCAGGACATTATGCGTTTTGATACGGCCCACGGCCCGAACCACAGCATAAAGGAACTTATCGGCCCCGACGAAGGGCTCGTTGGATCCGGTAGAGACGGCTGTTCGCGCATAGGGGGCGTCGCCGCCGTTGTCAATACCGGGCTTGACCGCAACTGGACAGGCCACACGCTGGCGCAGGCGAATCTCTACGGCTACGGGCGCATAACCTGGAACCCCTCCCTCGGCGCCGAGGAAATCGCCCGCGAATGGAGCGAGCTCTCCTTCGGTCCCGGCGACACGGCGGTAAAAATTACCGGCCTCTTGCTCAAATCATATCCCGCTTACGAAAAATACAATGCCCCGTTCGGCGTGTGTTTCATGGTTACCCCCGGCCTGCACTACGGCCCGAACATCGAGGGCTACGAGTTCAGCCGCTGGGGAACTTACCACCGCGCCGACGCCCACTCCATCGGTATCGATCGCACGCCTTCGGGGACCGGCTACACGCGCCAATACTCCCCCCGCAACGCGGCGATATTCGCGGACCCGGCGGCCTGCCCCGAGAACCTGCTCCTCTTCTTTCACCGGCTGCGTTACGACTACGTGATGAAAAACGGCGAAACCCTCTTGCAGAATATCTATGACACCCATTTTGAGGGCTGCGACGAAGCCGCCGCGATGCTTGAGGAATGGAAGGGCCTAAAAGGATCGTTACCGGAGGAAGTGTACAACTCCGTGCTTTCCCGTTTTGAACGCCAGCTTGTAAACGCGGGGGAATGGAGGGATCAGATCAACACCTACTTTTGGCGCAAGACTGGGATACCGGATAAAAAGGGCAGGAAGATTTACGATTAAGGGATGGAAATTTTATGTACACTTCCCTATAGACATATGGGAATAAGCATATATAATTAAAGTATGTCTCCATTACCCGATGAAAATCGCGTCTTTACCCAGAACCAAATAAAAACAATGGGTACCCGCACCCTGTTTGAATGGTACCGCAACGAGATAAGCCAACGGACAAAACAAGATCTCCAGGAAGACCCCGTGATAAAAGCTGTTGAACGTGAAATTGAAAACCGGCTGCGGGAATTTGAACTGAAGAAACCAGACCTCGACTAAATACCACCGCTTAATACTACAGAGGAGGCTTACCATGAAGGTATATCCGGATCTATTCTCGCAGGCGGGGATATCAAAAGGCGGCATTCAACAAAAAATTAACGATACATTTAACACTATGTTCTTTGACCCAACAGAGCGCATTTACTTTGAAACGGGCGATATGGGGTACATGCTCGACACCGGCAATCACGACGCCCGCACCGAAGGCATGAGCTACGGCATGATGATGGCCGTTCAAATGGACAGGAAGGACATCTTCGACCGGTTGTGGCTGTTTTCAAAGAACTTCATGTACCAGAAAAGCGGGAAGTATGAAGGGTATTTCGCCTGGTCGGTAAAGCCGGACGGGACAAGAAACGCNGAGGGCCCCGCCCCCGACGGGGAGGAATATTACGCGATGGCGCTGTTTTTCGCGTCGGCGCGCTGGGGCGACGNGGACNCGCCTTTTGATTACGGCGTGCAAGCCCGCGACATACTGCGGCACTGCGTACATCAGTCNGAGCTGGTAAAGGACGGGGANCCCATGTGGGATCCCGGTAACTTCTTGATCAAGTTTGTCCCCGAAACGCCGTTTTCAGACCCATCCTACCATCTGCCCCATTTTTATGACCTCTTCGCGCAGCACGCGGACGAACAGGATCGCGCGTTCTGGAAAAAGGCCGCCGCAAGGAGCAGGGAATATATCGCCAAATCCTGCCATCCTGTAACAGGCATGGCCCCTGAATACGCCGAGTTCAGCGGGGCGCCGAGAACGTTTGCAAAAAAGAAACAGCAGTTCTACTCCGACGCCTACCGGGTCGCCATGAACATTGGCCTGGATGCGGCGTGGTTTGGTGCGACGCCCGCCCTGACCGCCGCCGTGAACCGGCTGCAAACGTGGCTTCACAAAAACACGAAACTGGGGCAGTACGATTCGTACATGCTCGACGGGACGCCTGTCGGGATACCTGCCCTGCACCCCACGGCGATCATCGCAACGACGGCCGCTGCCTCGCTTGCCTCCGTTAACGAATACAGGATGGAATGGGTCAAGGACTTTTGGAACACGCCGCTGCGAACAGGCGACAGGCGGTATTACGACAATTGTCTTTACCTGTTCAGCCTGATGATGCTTGCCGGTGAGTACAGGATCTATTAATTTATAGTGAAGGATAGAGATAATGCCGTATCGTTACGAAACCCACTGCCACACAAAAGAAGGAAGCGCGTGCAGCATTGCGCCCGCCGTGGAACTGGTTGAATTTTACCGTGAAATGGGATACAGCGGATTATGCGTGACCGACCATTTTACGGGGAACAGCACACTGCCTCCCGAAACGCCGTGGAAAGAACGCGTCGAGTTTTATTACAATATATACGCAAAGATGCGCGACGCGGGCGAGAAACACGGGTTTAAGGTTTTTTTCGGAATTGAACCCACCTATAAGGGGAACGATTTTTTGATAATCAACCCGTCGAAGGATTGGCTGCTGGAAAACGGGGACGCGTTCGCCGGACAGTTAGGCGTCTTGCTCTCAAAGGCCCGTGAATCGGGGGCGTTCGTTTCCCACGCGCACCCGTTCAAGGAAGCGGAGTGGATCGAGTATATCAGGTTGCTACCGAGATGCGTTGACGCCGTTGAAATCTATAACGCAAACGGTACGCCGTTTATTAACGGCGCGGCGAAAGCCTATGCCGAATTATACGGCTTGCCCGGAACAGCCGGGTCGGACCTGCACAGAACCGATCAGAAGCTATTATGCGGTCTGGAAACGGACACGTCGTGCGAAAGCGCCCTTGATTTGATACAGGCGGTAAAAAACGGCTCGGCGCGGCTTTTTACGATAGAACGAAAATAAGAGTGTCTCCGGTCCGCCATTCCGGAAGGATATTTCCATGACCACCCTGGTAATTGAGTTTTCCTGCGCTGCGGTTTGTATTATATTGACGCGGGTATTTCCATCGGGTAACCGCAGGCTTTGGCTTTTGGCAGTGGCGTTTATCCTGTCGTTTATAGGGGACGTGTTTATGGGAAGCCGCGCAACCGGCATGAATTATTTCTTCGGAATTCTTTTTTACTTTATCGCCCAAATATGCTTTTCAATTTATGCGTTAGGGGCTATATCAAAGGGCAGGCTCTCGTGGCCTTTTCTGGCGGCGGTAACAATTCCATATTTAATATTCTACTTTGCGTTTCTCCTGCCGTCCCCGCGGTTAAATGAAAATTTTGTTTTGGCCACCGCCGTATTATTCTATCTGCTGATATCGTGTTTCGCGTTGACCGCCTCGGTTGATTTTAGAGGGGGCCTTTCGTTATCATGGATTTTTACCGCAGGCATACTCTGTCTACTGCTATCGGATACGATAATCGCCCTTGGGGATTTTATGCGGTACAGGGAATTTTCTTCTATGGTAATGCCGCTTTTTTATACGTCGCATATTCTCATCGTCCTCTCGGTAACGCTGAAAAATGTTTTCTCCAGAAAATAATTTTCCCCTACTCCCCTATTCTAATATCATCCAGAGTTTTTGTCTCCTCGGTGAGCATGGTCTTGTGGTACTCTTTTTGCTGTTTGTCCTTCAGTTTATCCAGCACCTTCCGTTCCTTTGACGCCTCAAGAAACGCCTCCCTGGCCTGCTCTACTTTCATCTCCGCGACGGTTATGTCTTGAAGAAGCTGCTCCTGGAGGTTATCCAGCCTGATGAGGTAGAACATGTACTGCTGAATCATTGCCGCGCTGTTTCCGGGGGCAAACTGGGCGGCGGCGGCCCTCACGCGCTCCCTGCCGACGGCAAAGAGCCGCGACTCGAGGTCCGCAAGAACCCCTATGGCCCTGCCCAGCTCGATTTTCGCCTCGTCTTCGTAGAATTCCCTCAGATTGAGGACTTTCTCAAGACCGAACGAGAACGCTTTCATGATTGGTTTCAACTAACGCCAGATCGGGATCGTCTTCCGTTTCTTCATTGCCGCGAAAGACCATCTTCGGGAGGTACACTTCCATCTCACCTTCGGGAATCTCGATGCCCGCGATTTTCCCCAGTGCGTTAAGGGTCTCCGGGACCGTCGATTTTTCATCCACCGCCTGAATGAGAAAATTCTCGATGTCATTACGTTTGGCAATCGCGCTGTCAATCCCCGGATTGGAACCCTGCCTGTAAGCGCCCACATTGATGAGATCCTCTGAATCGGCGTAATCGGCCATGAGGCGGCGGATTACCCCAACGGCTTTTTTTGTCTCGGTTCCGGACACAACATTCGCGAGGCGCGAGATGCTCGCAAGCACGTCAATTGCCGGGTAATGGTAGCGCTGTGCGAGGTTTCTTGAAAGGACAAGATGCCCGTCCAGAATTCCCCTCACCGTGTCCGAAACCGGCTCGTCCATGTCGTCGCCGTCAACCAGAATCGTATAAAAGCCGGTTATCGTCCCCCTTTCGGAGGTGCCGCAACGCTCAAGCAGTTTCGGCATGGAATCGAACATCGAAGGCGGGTAGCCGCGCGTGGCTGGAGGTTCGCCGGAAGCGAGCCCTATTTCACGAATCGCACGGGCAAAGCGGGTGAGGGAATCGAAGAGAAGCATTACGTCCAGGCCCTGGTCGCGGAAATATTCCGCTACGGCGGTGGCGACATACGCGCCCCTCTGCCTTGCCAGCGGCGGCGAGTTTGAGGGGGTCACGATTACGACGCTGCGGGCAAGGCCCTCAGGTCCCAGATCGTTTTCGATGAATTCGTTCACTTCCCTGCCGCGCTCCCCGATCAACGCAATCACGTTCACGTCGGCGCTTGTGTTACGCGCTATCATGCCAAGCAGGGTGGACTTCCCGACGCCCGACCCCGCGAAGATGCCGAGCCGCTGCCCCCTGCCCGCGGCAAGCATGCCGTCAATCGCCCGGATTCCGGTGCTTATCCGCTCCTTGATCCTTGGCCTGTGATAGGGGTCGGGCCCGGTCGCAAGCGCCGGATATCGTATCGAGGATTCAATGGTGGGCTTCCCGTCAAGGGGCTTCCCCAGCGGATCGAGTATCCTGCCAAGAAGCTTCGGCGAGACCGCCACATCCAGGCACGAACCCGACGCCACTACCCTGCACCCTATTTCAATGCCGCCGGTCTCGCCGTAAACCATGAGCTGGACGATCTCGTCCTTTAGGCCCACTACCTCGGCGAGGATGTTTTCCCGCGTCTCGTCATCCAGCTCTATGCGGCAAATTTCACCTATCACCGCCTGAGGTCCCCTGCTTTCGATAAGAAGCCCCTGAACGCGCGAGATATGCCCCACGCACTTAATCGGATCGATGAGGTCGGCAGTTTTCAGGTATTTCTCAAAAATGTCGTTCATGCTATGTTCCCTGGGGCCGCGGCTTTTGGCGCTATTTTGATTGGAGAAAGCTCGCGTATCTTCGTTTCCATCTCCGTAAGCTGGCTTGAAATGCGGGCGTCGATCTCGCCAAAGTCGGTTTCAATGATGCAGCCCCCTTCGTCCACGGTGGAATCCTCCACCACCTGGATGGACTTTACCCCTTCAACAAGGCTGATGTAGTCTTTCGTATGCGCTGTGGTGAGTTTCAAATCAGCCATGTTTACACGGATGATAATGTTCCCCCTCCCCTTCACCTTCCGCAAAGCCTGAACGACATTGAGGTCAATAACATTGCGCTGGCTTTCGGTGATGGCCTTGACAGCCTTCCTCGCGATAAGGAGAACCAGATTGATAATTTCCTGTTCGGTCTCCGCCAGTATTTCGGTCCTTTTATTCTGCGCTCTCTCTAAAACGGTCTGCGTCCTCTGAATCAGGCGTTCTACCTCGGCTTTGCCTTCGGCAAAGCCCGCCTCACGGCCTTCGGCGTTTCCCGCTTCTACCGCCCCTTTTCGTTCATTTTCAAGGGTCGCGTGCGATTCCGCCTCCATCTGTTTAATCTTCTCACCGGCTTCGGTAATTAATTTTTCCGCTTCGGCTTGGGCCTGGCGTTTTATTTCCTCCGCCTCGCCGGTACCGCGCTCAATTTCCTGTGCTGCCGCGTCTTCCGCATCTTTTATGATCTGCTCGGCTTCCGTTTTGGAAGAGACTATCAGCGATTCCTTTTCGATCTCCCACCGGGTCTTGAAAAGTTCCGCCTCACGGTGGAGATCGTCCGCAGTGGGCCCCAAATATACCTCTGTGGCCTCAGTCACTTCTTCCGACGCTTCGTCATCCTGCGATTTGGGTAAGGCGAAGACTGTCGGCGGGGGGGCTTCAAGAAAGACCTTGGCGTCAATGACATCAACTTCGCCGGGCCTGAATACTGTTTTGGCCATGTCAAAACCCCTTAGACTACCAGCTCGTCCTCACCGGCGCGGGCGATAACAATTTCGCCCGTGTCCTCAAGATGGCGTATAATGGAGACGATCTTCTGCTGGGACTCCTCAACGTCTTTCAGCCTGACAGGGCCCATGTATTCCATGTCCTCCTTGAGCATGCTCGCGGCGCGTTTACTCATATTCCTGAAGATCTTGTCCTGCACTTCCGTGTCAACGCTCTTGAGGGCTTTGGCAAGTTCCTGTGAATCCACCTCGCGCATAACCTTCTGTATCGAGCGGTCGTCGAGCATGACAATGTCTTCGAACACGAACATCCTCTTCTTGATCTCTTCCGCCAATTCCGGATCCTCGTCCTCAAGGGCCTCAATGATCTGTTT
>JGI24698J34947_10001202_pt1 | contig 13531 bp, 7 predicted proteins | sample TergutMp193P3_FD_34947 | JGI IMG/M metagenome (IMG submission 34947)
TTTCAATCGCGTCCCGTGAGAGACGCGACTCTTAAGGAAAAACTGCGTACTAAAATTAAAGATGTTTCAATCCTCGCGTCCCGTGAGAGACGCGACCACCCATAAATGGCAGTTCGCAGGTTACATTGTTGTTTCAATCCTCGCGTCCCGTGAGAGACGCGACGCGGTAAAAAGGCGATAATTAAGGGGATAATGGGCGTTTCAATCCTCGCGTCCCGTGAGAGACGCGACTCAATACATAACGAACATACATCTTGCGTTTGTTGTTTCAATCCTCGCGTCCCGTGAGAGACGCGACCATTCCAAAAAGGTATGTCCGGCTTTGATTTTAGTTTCAATCCTCGCGTCCCGTGAGAGACGCGACGACAGCCTCGCGGCTAAAATGCTCGCCGACGTGGTTTCAATCCTCGCGTCCCGTGAGAGACGCGACTGCGGATAATTGATTGTTCGGCTTCCGTGTATGGAGTTTCAATCCTCGCGTCCCGTGAGAGACGCGACTAATAACGCGCCGGAGCTTGCGCATAAATTTGTCAGTTTCAATCCTCGCGTCCCGTGAGAGACGCGACCCCGCGAATGTGGGTATGGGTGAGCATCCCGCCACGTTTCAATCCTCGCGTCCCGTGAGAGACGCGACTACCAATGGCGTTTGGGTGCGCCCCGATACACAGTTTCAATCCTCGCGTCCCGTGAGAGACGCGACTTGCTGTTGGCGCAACAAGAGCAATACCGAGGCGATGTTTCAATCCTCGCGTCCCGTGAGAGACGCGACCAAACAACACCTACCGCAGCTGCGGACATGGCATCGTTTCAATCCTCGCGTCCCGTGAGAGACGCGACCTCACGCCCCGCCCCGCTTACCTCACTACACAAAATGTTTCAATCCTCGCGTCCCGTGAGAGACGCGACTTCGGCGTGGTCTTCGCTCGATGTAATCGGTACGGTTTCAATCCTCGCGTCCCGTGAGAGACGCGACAATGTTGCCCTTTCGTGCCGCTGCGTACACGACGTGTTTCAATCCTCGCGTCCCGTGAGAGACGCGACTCACGCCCCGCCCCGCTTACCTCACTACACAAAATGTTTCAATCCTCGCGTCCCGTGAGAGACGCGACCAGAGCAGGGCGCGCAAATTGACAAAGCGAAAGTCGTTTCAATCCTCGCGTCCCGTGAGAGACGCGACAACGGGGCAAGGCGCGAGGGCTGGGGGGCTTATAAAGTTTCAATCCTCGCGTCCCGTGAGAGACGCGACTATTTACGCACTCGTTCCTGCGGGACAAGGACGAGTTTCAATCCTCGCGTCCCGTGAGAGACGCGACGCTCGAAGACTTGCGAAAGGAAAGAATCAATCGTGTTTCAATCCTCGCGTCCCGTGAGAGACGCGACTGTGCGAGAAGTTTGGGCGTCCGTTGGACGAAAAGGTTTCAATCCTCGCGTCCCGTGAGAGACGCGACAAAGTTGGTGCTAACAATAAGCGAATACTAAGTCGTTTCAATCCTCGCGTCCCGTGAGAGACGCGACTCGGCATTAATTAATCGTTCGACCTGTTCGGGCTTGTTTCAATCCTCGCGTCCCGTGAGAGACGCGACCGGGGACACTTTTTATTGGGCGTTGATAGACGATAAGTTTCAATCCTCGCGTCCCGTGAGAGACGCGACCGCCAAGCGTATAGCGCAGTGTCGTTGTCGCGGGGTTTCAATCCTCGCGTCCCGTGAGAGACGCGACCGCGCCGTCCTTTCCGGTTTGGCAATCCTTATAGTTTCAATCCTCGCGTCCCGTGAGAGACGCGACCGCACGCCTATTACACATATCTATCGCTTTCGTGTTTCAATCCTCGCGTCCCGTGAGAGACGCGACAGAGTTAGGCGTGATTGATGAGAATGAAGAGAATGTTTCAATCCTCGCGTCCCGTGAGAGACGCGACCCCAACAATCAACTGCCACGTTCCATAGCACGGGCGTTTCAATCCTCGCGTCCCGTGAGAGACGCGACCCTGCCAATCATTGTGCCGTTGGGCCAGCGATGAGTTTCAATCCTCGCGTCCCGTGAGAGACGCGACCATATCAACGTTTAGAAAAGTCTTGTGATAGTGGGGTTTCAATCCTCGCGTCCCGTGAGAGACGCGACTTGGGACGAGTGGAACATCCGCAGCGTCTCGATGGTTTCAATCCTCGCGTCCCGTGAGAGACGCGACTGGCGTGGAGCGTGGTGTGAATGCCGTGTCATCGCGTTTCAATCCTCGCGTCCCGTGAGAGACGCGACCAAAAAGGTTCGAGCTTGCTTAATTGGTCGGCGCGTTTCAATCCTCGCGTCCCGTGAGAGACGCGACTACCGACTATTACGCACTTGTTACGAGTATTACAGTTTCAATCCTCGCGTCCCGTGAGAGACGCGACTCAGCGTGGGTATTGATATACCGGCAGCTTCAGCGTTTCAATCCTCGCGTCCCGTGAGAGACGCGACTATGTTCGGCGACTGGGTGCCTGACGTATGGCTCGTTTCAATCCTCGCGTCCCGTGAGAGACGCGACGAGGAAAAACCCCTTGACAAAATCGACAGTCCCAGTTTCAATCCTCGCGTCCCGTGAGAGACGCGACTATGTCAATTAATTCCAATTATTATAAACGAAATAGTTTCAATCCTCGCGTCCCGTGAGAGACGCGACCACGCCAAATGATAATGTTGCCGCAGCCGCGCTAAGTTTCAATCCTCGCGTCCCGTGAGAGACGCGACACGACCATCCACGCCGAGACAAAGATATACCATTTTTGTTTCAATCCTCGCGTCCCGTGAGAGACGCGACTGATAAATGTAAAGTTGTCGTCCGCGAGTGGGGCGTTTCAATCCTCGCGTCCCGTGAGAGACGCGACTTTGCTTCCTCAAATTCTTTTTCTCGCTCTTTCAGTTTCAATCCTCGCGTCCCGTGAGAGACGCGACTTACCAATGTACCGTCCATAGCCGCTGAAGACGGTTTCAATCCTCGCGTCCCGTGAGAGACGCGACTACGCCGATACTGGAAGTAGTTAATGAGGCGGGGGGTTTCAATCCTCGCGTCCCGTGAGAGACGCGACTACGGAGAGCGACTGGATTGACATGGAGGAGGAGTTTCAATCCTCGCGTCCCGTGAGAGACGCGACAACGCCTCTCGACGAACAAGTGGAATAATGACAAGTTTCAATCCTCGCGTCCCGTGAGAGACGCGACTATCGTACAAATCCCGTTCGTTCAATTCTACCGTGTTTCAATCCTCGCGTCCCGTGAGAGACGCGACCGCGAAAAGGGCGGTGCGGGATATGGTGGATAGGTTTCAATCCTCGCGTCCCGTGAGAGACGCGACCGGGGGTGAGCCACCAAATTGTCCCTTCTGATTCTTTGTTTCAATCCTCGCGTCCCGTGAGAGACGCGACCCGCACGCGAAAAAAACGCGCGCATAGCAGACCCAGTTTCAATCCTCGCGTCCCGTGAGAGACGCGACTGAAATTAATAAATGGGGCGGATTTGCCGCTACTGTAGTTTCAATCCTCGCGTCCCGTGAGAGACGCGACCCGGTATTACGATTTGACAGGCAATGTAGGTTTGGATGTTTCAATCCTCGCGTCCCGTGAGAGACGCGACCAAAAACGACAAGGAGCGTACAGAGCAAAATTTTGTTTCAATCCTCGCGTCCCGTGAGAGACGCGACCACTTCATCCAATGTCAATTCATCAAGCCATTTCTCGTTTCAATCCTCGCGTCCCGTGAGAGACGCGACCAAAGAACGCGGGCGGCTAAAGCGGCTGGTATGGAGTTTCAATCCTCGCGTCCCGTGAGAGACGCGACCGTTATCATCTCGGACGAACGTTACGAGATTATCATCGTTTCAATCCTCGCGTCCCGTGAGAGACGCGACTAAAGGCACTTGCTGACGGAGTCGGTAACGACTTTGTTTCAATCCTCGCGTCCCGTGAGAGACGCGACTCAAAAAACAAACATATTTAAAGGAGGCAAAAAGTTTCAATCCTCGCGTCCCGTGAGAGACGCGACTGATGGAGACAGTTAAAAATATTCTTTACTCAAAAGTTTCAATCCTCGCGTCCCGTGAGAGACGCGACATTTACCCTTTTAATTTATCTTTTAAGGAGGAGAGTTTCAATCCTCGCGTCCCGTGAGAGACGCGACTATATGGGACATGCAAAAGTCAATAGTTTACGAAGTTTCAATCCTCGCGTCCCGTGAGAGACGCGACTCCGCCGTCTCTGCCGTTCCCGCCGTCCGCACGCGTTTCAATCCTCGCGTCCCGTGAGAGACGCGACTATGCCGATTCAGATGTCAATAGATAAATCAAAAGTTTCAATCCTCGCGTCCCGTGAGAGACGCGACAAGTGGTGGATTGATAACAGAGAGGCTACGGACGATGTTTCAATCCTCGCGTCCCGTGAGAGACGCGACGACGGATTCGCTTGCAGGATTATTGGTTACTCCAAGTTTCAATCCTCGCGTCCCGTGAGAGACGCGACCCGTTCACCCGAACGTACACAATTATGTCTTATGGGTTTCAATCCTCGCGTCCCGTGAGAGACGCGACAGGCTAAAGAACTAATATATGCCCGCCTCAAAATTGTTTCAATCCTCGCGTCCCGTGAGAGACGCGACCTTCTATAAGGCGTAATTGGAAGTCGTGGCTATCGGTTTCAATCCTCGCGTCCCGTGAGAGACGCGACTTCCGCCAGCCGCGCGGCTATGCTTGAATTTCACGTTTCAATCCTCGCGTCCCGTGAGAGACGCGACTATATTGCCGGGATATTGACTTAACGCCTTCGCCCGTTTCAATCCTCGCGTCCCGTGAGAGACGCGACTTTGCCCGATGACAAAGAAAAAAAGGATGACAAGGTTTCAATCCTCGCGTCCCGTGAGAGACGCGACCAGCGGATTTTGGCCATATATGATGAGGGGATTACCGTTTCAATCCTCGCGTCCCGTGAGAGACGCGACCCGCCCCGCAACATCATTATTTGTTTTTAACAAAGTTTCAATCCTCGCGTCCCGTGAGAGACGCGACCATAGCGGAGGAAATGGTCGGTAAAGATATGCGGGTTTCAATCCTCGCGTCCCGTGAGAGACGCGACAACGACGCCGCCGATATTAAAGACGGTTTTGACAGTTTCAATCCTCGCGTCCCGTGAGAGACGCGACATTCCCCGCCTTTCTTCTCACCGCCATAGGCGATGTTTCAATCCTCGCGTCCCGTGAGAGACGCGACAAAGCGATAGATATGTGTAATAGGCGTGCGAGAAGTTTCAATCCTCGCGTCCCGTGAGAGACGCGACTTGCGCCCGTTAATTAATCCGAATCCTGCACACAGCGTTTCAATCCTCGCGTCCCGTGAGAGACGCGACCAAATAACCCGTGCGCTCAAAGTGCTTGCTAAAGTTTCAATCCTCGCGTCCCGTGAGAGACGCGACCTTGTCCGTGTCTCTGATGGCGCAGAGCACAAAAGTTTCAATCCTCGCGTCCCGTGAGAGACGCGACCTCCCCCGCTGACGGCGGTTTTTCGGTAGGATATGTTTCAATCCTCGCGTCCCGTGAGAGACGCGACGGACGGCAACTATATATATTACGATTTTGACGTGGTTTCAATCCTCGCGTCCCGTGAGAGACGCGACTGGTTCTCGTTGTTTGTTTGTTGTGCCGGTAATCAAGTTTCAATCCTCGCGTCCCGTGAGAGACGCGACCAAAAATATGCAGAAGGGGGAAGTAAATATCGTAAGTTTCAATCCTCGCGTCCCGTGAGAGACGCGACGACGGCAATTAATTAATCAAAAAGCCAAAAACCGGTTTCAATCCTCGCGTCCCGTGAGAGACGCGACTTTATAAGCTGGTTATTGATATGAAAGCGGAATTAGTTTCAATCCTCGCGTCCCGTGAGAGACGCGACCTTCTGTTATATTTTCCTCTTCAAGCCATTCAGGTTTCAATCCTCGCGTCCCGTGAGAGACGCGACTTCAAGTTTATATTTATGGCGAGCTACATATTCACGTTTCAATCCTCGCGTCCCGTGAGAGACGCGACCATAATTAATAGTGATCGATTAAACCCGGTTCAGCGTTTCAATCCTCGCGTCCCGTGAGAGACGCGACTGAGGCCGAACGGTATCAAAATTTTTAACTTGTGTTTCAATCCTCGCGTCCCGTGAGAGACGCGACAGTCGAAAGTGCGGTATCAACTGAGACGGGCTGGTTTCAATCCTCGCGTCCCGTGAGAGACGCGACCGCCCTTTCCGCAACATGTCGTTCTAAGATAATTATGTTTCAATCCTCGCGTCCCGTGAGAGACGCGACAGTTGATGATGATGTGATATATTACAATATTGATGTTTCAATCCTCGCGTCCCGTGAGAGACGCGACCTCCCAAAACGCGCAAAACGTCCTCGACTTCGAGTTTCAATCCTCGCGTCCCGTGAGAGACGCGACTTCAGCATTTATTTTATCGCCTTGCGTAAGCATTGTTTCAATCCTCGCGTCCCGTGAGAGACGCGACCCGAGGCCAAGACCGAGGAGCGTAAGCGGAATATTGTTTCAATCCTCGCGTCCCGTGAGAGACGCGACCCGATATTCCTTCTCAATCTTTTGGCCATTGCCAAGTTTCAATCCTCGCGTCCCGTGAGAGACGCGACTAGGCGCACAGGGCATATCTGCGAGATTACGCCGTTTCAATCCTCGCGTCCCGTGAGAGACGCGACCGATAACGCTCTATAATGTGGGGGACAGAGACAACGTTTCAATCCTCGCGTCCCGTGAGAGACGCGACATACTCGCTTCCGTCATAATCATTTTTGGCCATAGTTTCAATCCTCGCGTCCCGTGAGAGACGCGACAAAATGTCGGAGGTACATTGTGAAATATGCGGTCAGGTTTCAATCCTCGCGTCCCGTGAGAGACGCGACCACGAGTAAGCCGGTTTTGCTCTTTCTGATACTCGTTTCAATCCTCGCGTCCCGTGAGAGACGCGACCTCAAGGCAACATCTTCAGTTGGCATCAGGTATGTTTCAATCCTCGCGTCCCGTGAGAGACGCGACAGGGCCGGTCTTTGGAATTCAATATTATATACTTGTTTCAATCCTCGCGTCCCGTGAGAGACGCGACTTGATGTTTTGGAGGAATATAAAAACATATATAAAGTTTCAATCCTCGCGTCCCGTGAGAGACGCGACCGCGACGCAAATAAGGCCGCGTTCAAAAAATATTTGTTTCAATCCTCGCGTCCCGTGAGAGACGCGACTATTAAGGGGTATAAAAAAGGCGAGGGGGTAACAGTTTCAATCCTCGCGTCCCGTGAGAGACGCGACGTGATATTGGGGCGGCCTGTGGGTGCAAAGACAGTTTCAATCCTCGCGTCCCGTGAGAGACGCGACCAAAAACCTTAATTTTATTGATATTTTTTATTTTTGCGTTTCAATCCTCGCGTCCCGTGAGAGACGCGACTACCTCACATTTCCATCTGTTTTATATTCAATACCAAGTTTCAATCCTCGCGTCCCGTGAGAGACGCGACTATGGCAATATTGTACAATGTAAACGGCGACCGGTTTCAATCCTCGCGTCCCGTGAGAGACGCGACCATAGAATACGGACGTATCGAAGGCCCGACAACAGTTTCAATCCTCGCGTCCCGTGAGAGACGCGACTATCTTGTCAAAACTTTTATTTCCGCCATTATAGTTTCAATCCTCGCGTCCCGTGAGAGACGCGACTTGGGACGAGTGGAACATCTGCAGCGTATCGATGGTTTCAATCCTCGCGTCCCGTGAGAGACGCGACGCTGTCTTGGAACGCCATAGCGAGGAAGTTCGACGTTTCAATCCTCGCGTCCCGTGAGAGACGCGACCGACGCGCGTCGTCTGCTTGGGCTTAACCAAGCAGTTTCAATCCTCGCGTCCCGTGAGAGACGCGACCGTTCTTAATTCTGTAAATTGCATAGAGGCATACGTTTCAATCCTCGCGTCCCGTGAGAGACGCGACTATCTGCCCTGTAAAAACAGGGCAGACACGCTGTGGTTTCAATCCTCGCGTCCCGTGAGAGACGCGACTATTTGTTAATTAATTATTTCCCCATTTATACTCAGTTTCAATCCTCGCGTCCCGTGAGAGACGCGACCGAGCGAAGAACCGCGCGTTATGCCGGACGTTATGTTTCAATCCTCGCGTCCCGTGAGAGACGCGACATCGCGGAAACAGCCGCAATAGCGGCCATCATAGTTTCAATCCTCGCGTCCCGTGAGAGACGCGACCTCAGCTTCCGCAATAGCCTCTATCCTATGCCATGTTTCAATCCTCGCGTCCCGTGAGAGACGCGACTACCCGCGAAGCCCCTGCACCTCCCCCCTTCATAGAGTTTCAATCCTCGCGTCCCGTGAGAGACGCGACTATCTGCCCTGTAAAAACAGGGTAGACACGCTGTGGTTTCAATCCTCGCGTCCCGTGAGAGACGCGACTATGACCCCCTTCCCCGCCGCTCTCGCCCTCGCCCTGTTTCAATCCTCGCGTCCCGTGAGAGACGCGACGACGCCAACTGGACGGATTTGTACACGTTTGCCGGTTTCAATCCTCGCGTCCCGTGAGAGACGCGACCCTGTCAAAAGATGACCGCAAAAAAGGTGACGGTTTCAATCCTCGCGTCCCGTGAGAGACGCGACTATGGGGTTGTTTGCCGGTGATTATAAAACTATGTTTCAATCCTCGCGTCCCGTGAGAGACGCGACCAAAGACACGGCGGGAAATCTTATATGGCAGCCGTTTCAATCCTCGCGTCCCGTGAGAGACGCGACCATCAACATTGTCAAACCGCGCATCCCCACAAGTTTCAATCCTCGCGTCCCGTGAGAGACGCGACCGTGAGACTGGGAAATATCGACCGCGAGCTATGGGTTTCAATCCTCGCGTCCCGTGAGAGACGCGACCGCGCGCGCGGCGGACGAGCCGCCGCTGTTTGTTGTTTCAATCCTCGCGTCCCGTGAGAGACGCGACCGCATACGGCGTGGTTGCTGGGAGCGGACGCCGGTTTCAATCCTCGCGTCCCGTGAGAGACGCGACCGTCTTCTCGCCATATTACGCCGTCCCTGTCCGGCGTGTTTCAATCCTCGCGTCCCGTGAGAGACGCGACAGCGGTTACCCAAAAAAATTGCTTGATTTGCGAAACAGTTTCAATCCTCGCGTCCCGTGAGAGACGCGACTTGCGCGCCGCATAAACTCGTTCGCCAGTATGTACTGTTTCAATCCTCGCGTCCCGTGAGAGACGCGACGCGCGCGCGCCGCTCGCCTTGTCGGGGCGTCCGAGTTTCAATCCTCGCGTCCCGTGAGAGACGCGACCGACCCACTCGCCGCCCGTGTAATCGGGCGTGCGGGTTTCAATCCTCGCGTCCCGTGAGAGACGCGACAACGCGGCGTGCACGGCTTCGCGTGCGGCGTCGAGTTTCAATCCTCGCGTCCCGTGAGAGACGCGACCACGCGCACCTCGTAGAGATGGGGCACGACCTTGTACGTTTCAATCCTCGCGTCCCGTGAGAGACGCGACTTTACCGCCGCAGTCGACGGCGATAATAAATGTGTTTCAATCCTCGCGTCCCGTGAGAGACGCGACTCGCGGCACGTACCCGCAGGACAGGTACGCTCCGGTTTCAATCCTCGCGTCCCGTGAGAGACGCGACCGACCGCGCTCTCGCGCCTTATGGACGCACAAGGGTTTCAATCCTCGCGTCCCGTGAGAGACGCGACAGGGGAAAGATGCAGGTATATTCCGAGCCTGATGGTTTCAATCCTCGCGTCCCGTGAGAGACGCGACCAGAAGAGGAGGTATTGGCGGCGGAGGGCGGGGGGTTTCAATCCTCGCGTCCCGTGAGAGACGCGACTGCGGTTAATTCATCTGCTTCTTCCTGAGTAATCGGTTTCAATCCTCGCGTCCCGTGAGAGACGCGACCGCGTCTGCGTTTTATTCCCCGCAAGTATAGCGCGTTTCAATCCTCGCGTCCCGTGAGAGACGCGACTTTCAAACATCTTGCGCAGTGTAGCATAAGATTAGTTTCAATCCTCGCGTCCCGTGAGAGACGCGACCGGGGCTGCCGACTATATCAGCAGCCCCGCCCGCCCGTTTCAATCCTCGCGTCCCGTGAGAGACGCGACAAATCACACTCATATATATAATGGCGGATTAAGGTTTCAATCCTCGCGTCCCGTGAGAGACGCGACCTGCTACTACTTCAGGCTGTTTTTGCGGTTGCCCAAGTTTCAATCCTCGCGTCCCGTGAGAGACGCGACGATTATGATTTTTTTATAAAATCTTTGGGGTATAAGTTTCAATCCTCGCGTCCCGTGAGAGACGCGACCTCAGATGAATTTGTCGCTTGCGATGAATGTAAGTTTCAATCCTCGCGTCCCGTGAGAGACGCGACCTTGCAACTTCAGCACGTTCGCGCTTCATTTTCTGTTTCAATCCTCGCGTCCCGTGAGAGACGCGACTTCAGATACTGCCCTAATTGCCTTTTTGTTGCTGTTTCAATCCTCGCGTCCCGTGAGAGACGCGACTCGACCGCAACGCCCCCTGTTTAAGCGGCGTCTTCGCTGTTTCAATCCTCGCGTCCCGTGAGAGACGCGACCCGCGAGGCCGTGAAATTCACCTCGCGCCGCCAACAGTTTCAATCCTCGCGTCCCGTGAGAGACGCGACAATGCCACGACCAAGAGACTGCCAACGCAATACTCGTTTCAATCCTCGCGTCCCGTGAGAGACGCGACCGAGACTGCGGGGGCATAATGGCGGCGCGAAAGAGAGTTTCAATCCTCGCGTCCCGTGAGAGACGCGACGCAGCGATAATGACGGTATGCGTAGCCGTGTGGAGTTTCAATCCTCGCGTCCCGTGAGAGACGCGACTGACGACCGGCAGGTTTTGGAAATGCAGATTTCGGTTTCAATCCTCGCGTCCCGTGAGAGACGCGACCAGCGGATTTTGGCCATATATGATGAGGGAATTACTGTTTCAATCCTCGCGTCCCGTGAGAGACGCGACTAGCAACCTCCCGCGCCTCTTTTGTGGAATCAGGTTTCAATCCTCGCGTCCCGTGAGAGACGCGACTATGAGCATTAAATTAGGAGTAAATAAAATTGGGGTTTCAATCCTCGCGTCCCGTGAGAGACGCGACTTTTGACGCCGACGATAGATTTGGGTCGGTTGAGGGTTTCAATCCTCGCGTCCCGTGAGAGACGCGACAAAGCAATGGATGACGCGCAGATTGGCGAGGACTCGTTTCAATCCTCGCGTCCCGTGAGAGACGCGACTGAGGCGGATTGCTGGTATATCGCAAGCGATATGTTTCAATCCTCGCGTCCCGTGAGAGACGCGACCGCCAACCACCATTACTATAATATTGGTCGGGTATGTTTCAATCCTCGCGTCCCGTGAGAGACGCGACCGTGGCCACCCCACGGGCGGGAGTTTTTTTCCTCGTTTCAATCCTCGCGTCCCGTGAGAGACGCGACCAACATTCCAAACAAAATAGCGCCGATGATTCAAGTTTCAATCCTCGCGTCCCGTGAGAGACGCGACCTTAAGTGCCGACATAGAATGTCTGGTAGTAGATTGTTTCAATCCTCGCGTCCCGTGAGAGACGCGACTATAAATTGATTTTAAACGGCACGCCACTAAGCCGGTTTCAATCCTCGCGTCCCGTGAGAGACGCGACTAGATGGTTGATCTATTACAGCCGGATTAATTCCGTTTCAATCCTCGCGTCCCGTGAGAGACGCGACTTTTAATCATTTATTTTCTCACAATCTCCGTCCACAGTTTCAATCCTCGCGTCCCGTGAGAGACGCGACGGTCAACGTCCTGCGCGACAAACCAAACCGACGCCTGTTTCAATCCTCGCGTCCCGTGAGAGACGCGACGTTATGAATCGCAAAAAAGACATGGACGGTTTCAGTTTCAATCCTCGCGTCCCGTGAGAGACGCGACCGCACTGGAACGCGGGTACGAAGAGTTACATACGTTTCAATCCTCGCGTCCCGTGAGAGACGCGACATTATTTTAGTTTATATTAACGGTGGGCACGGGTAGTTTCAATCCTCGCGTCCCGTGAGAGACGCGACCGAGATATTATGCGCCTGACGGATATGGCCGCCGAGTTTCAATCCTCGCGTCCCGTGAGAGACGCGACCGGATTTTGGCCATATATGATGAGGGTATAACGGTTTCAATCCTCGCGTCCCGTGAGAGACGCGACTATAACACACTATACCATTTTTCGCGCTGCGCTTGTTTCAATCCTCGCGTCCCGTGAGAGACGCGACAATCTTGGTATTATGGCGGCGCGTGACGACTTCGCGTTTCAATCCTCGCGTCCCGTGAGAGACGCGACTTGCCGCCGACATAACTCAATGGGCTGTCCATTGTGTTTCAATCCTCGCGTCCCGTGAGAGACGCGACTGATCCCTGTCAAGCGCGACCTTGTACCGCCGCCGTTTCAATCCTCGCGTCCCGTGAGAGACGCGACTTGGGTTCCAACCTCGCGCGGTGCGAAATGCACTACGGTTTCAATCCTCGCGTCCCGTGAGAGACGCGACCAGTTGAATTTGGCTATACGACCGGAACTGCCATCGTTTCAATCCTCGCGTCCCGTGAGAGACGCGACGCAGCGATAATGACGGTATGCGTAGCCGTGTGGAGTTTCAATCCTCGCGTCCCGTGAGAGACGCGACAGTGTAGATGGAATAATTATGACGCTGGAAGAAAGTTTCAATCCTCGCGTCCCGTGAGAGACGCGACCGGCGGCATACCGGAGGTCGGCGGGGCGGAACTGGTTTCAATCCTCGCGTCCCGTGAGAGACGCGACCGGTTGGGTGGCTGTCTTGGAACGCCATAGCGAGGTTTCAATCCTCGCGTCCCGTGAGAGACGCGACACGGCGACGATGGCGATGATGGTGACGGAGGCGGAGTTTCAATCCTCGCGTCCCGTGAGAGACGCGACCTCTGGCAATATTTATTTTTGTAAGGAGTGCGCTGGTTTCAATCCTCGCGTCCCGTGAGAGACGCGACCTTGCCATATACGTAGTGAGTTTCTCTCACATAGAGTTTCAATCCTCGCGTCCCGTGAGAGACGCGACTAAGGACGCGCTGGCAGGATATCCATACGGATTTGTTTCAATCCTCGCGTCCCGTGAGAGACGCGACCCCCACCTCATCCGCTAAAATATCTACCGCCGCGCGGTTTCAATCCTCGCGTCCCGTGAGAGACGCGACGAATAAACCAATAAATGTGAAAATGACGATTGAGGTTTCAATCCTCGCGTCCCGTGAGAGACGCGACCGGCCACCGGCGCGGGAAATTGCACGGAATAGGGGTTTCAATCCTCGCGTCCCGTGAGAGACGCGACCGTCGCCGCCATACTTTTTTCCACATAGTAGTTTTAGTTTCAATCCTCGCGTCCCGTGAGAGACGCGACATTATACTGCTAAGTCATTGATAACCATACCCTAAAAATCAAGTTTTCGCGAACCTAATAAATAACG
>JGI24698J34947_10001203_pt1 | contig 13522 bp, 6 predicted proteins | sample TergutMp193P3_FD_34947 | JGI IMG/M metagenome (IMG submission 34947)
TCGACGTATCCGGTATATCCGAAAAATCGCCGCCAAGGGAAAACCAGTTACCCCTTACCGGCGGCCCGGTTCTCCAGCGTTCACGGATTGCCCTGGGTACGCGGAGGGAACGGCGTCCTATTGCGGAAATCTCCTTACCAGGCCGGCCCTCGGACAGGCGGGTGTTCACAGCGGATTCCACGTTGGTAAAGCCAAGCTCCAGCGCTTTGCGCATGGGGTCCCATGAATCCGCCGAAAGGCCGCCCTTCCAGACTTCTTCCCAGAGGGCTTCGGCGATGGAACCCATTTTCTCATCTATGGCGTTTAACGTATCTTTAATTTCCCAGAAACTCCGGGGGGTATCAAAGAATTCGGGGGGAAGCCTGCCGGAAAAAACCGAAACCGGTGAAACAGGCAAAACAAGGTCGAGATCTCCCGGCTCGCAAAAGGCGGCTTTTTCCTTCCCCGCGCCGTACCAGAGAAGACGGCCGTCCCGTATTTCCCTGTCAAGCGTTTCACCGGAATAGGAAGGACAGCGGCACGGAAAAAATTCCGTTTCCCAGAGTTTGACGGGCGCCGCTATACCGGCGAGGTGTTTCCAGGGTTTGCCTGTTTCAGTCGTATCATTCTCCTCAGCGGACTGGTTTAGCAAAATGCCCTGACGCCGCGCGAGGAACGGCACAAGGAAAGCGGCCGGCTTTTCTTTTATGATGGGCCGCTGTTTACGGCGGCTCAGTCTGAGAAGGAGTTCCAGGTTTTCCCGGTCGCAGACGAGATCCGTTTCGTTATACGCAACAACGTCCGGCACAAGGTTTCCCCGTTCAAAAAGCAAATGCACGGCATCTTCCGCTTCCGTCCCGGAAAGACCGAAAACACCTTCTATTCGTGAGAGGGAGACGGGCCCCTCAAAACGCAGCCATTGTTCAAGGCACTCTTCCGCAAGCCTTTTCCCTTCGGCTTCCCTCCATTTTTTTGCCCATTCCCGGTGAACAACCACGATTGTTTCGGCTTCATTGCGCCTAACGTACTCAAGTTTTCCTCCAAGGCTTTTGTCTTCACGCAGCGCGTCCGCAAGTTCCGGAGGGATACATTTTAAAAGTCTTTCCCATTCATCAGGATCGCCGCCGTCCTTGCCGTTCATTGGGATGGCTACTCGTTCTTTTACCCATTCGCAGAAGGTGACGGCGTCCTCGGGGGCCCAGCCCGGGATTTCCCGCCTGAGTCGGGCGCAGAAGTCGTCTGTCAAATCCGCCCTGAGAATGGGACGCGCAGCCGCGTTTCCAAGCGCTTCGGCAATCACCTGGTCCGAAACGGAAGGCCCTTGCGACGCGGGACCCATGAGGTCCGGCCTCTCGTCGTACTGGTACATGAGTTCATTGGTTTCGACCCAGGAAAGATCTTTGGAGAAGGGGCTGTTCCGCCGGGTTGTAAAAAAATCAATGGAGAGCGCGCCGGTTCTTATGTCGTCAAGAAGGGAAGAAAAACCTTCCATATCAAATTTATCAAGAAGGCAGGTTCTCCAGGCTTCGGCGGTGGCCGGGAAATCCCCGTAGCGCCTAACAACATCAAAGAGCCGCCTGGATTTCTGGCGCGTTAGCCATAACGGCATACGTTTACCGAACGGCGCGCGCGGCAGAACGAAGGCGCGTTCCGCGGCTTCCCTGAAAGCCGCGCCGAAAACCCCGGATGACTCAAGCCTCTCCCGGAAACGTTCCTCACCCTTTCCTCCCTCGCAAAGACGGTCAAGGGACTCCCTGATTATGGAAGCGGGATCTCCCGCAAGGGAACGCGGAAGCCTTATAAAAACCGCGTTATCATCAGCCGAGCCTTCAACCCTGAGATCGTAGCGGGCTTCTATGTCCCGGCCAAGCGCCAGGGAAAGGGGAAAGTTCACCCCGCCTCCCCTGAAGCTGTGGAAGACGACGAGGTAGGTGTCTCCCCGTCCGACAGGATCGTCGATGATCTCTATGGGAATGAATGACGGCCCCGGCAGGGGAATCCTCTGGGTTGACCACTGTGAATGAAGAAAATTTTCCAGGGCGCCTCTTGCTTCGTCGCTGAAACAGGCGAGCATTTTTTCAGCCTTCAATGAAGTCCAGCCCTTCGGGTAATAACCGTCCAGTATTTCCAGCATACGCCTGGAGATAACCGGACTGCGATAATCCCCGTCGCCATGCCAGAAGGGAACGAAATCCGCCCCCGCCGCGAGGGGAACCGCCTCCACGGCCTCGTTCCCTATGGCCGTTATACGCCACGATCGGTTTCCGAAATCGAAGCAATCCCCGAGCCGCCGTTCCCAGACAAACTCCTCGTCAAGTTCCCCTATTTTTGTTCCCGCCCCCGCCCCCCCATCGGACGGCCCGTTAGACGCTATCCTGAGGGAATAATAACCTCTTGACGCGATGACCCCTCCCGAAGTGTAAAGCAGGGGAAGCGCCCCCGGCGCCGCGCTGAGCGTCCCTGTTTCATCGTCCCGGAATATGCGCCGGGAAAGTTCCCTGATCCTGCTTCCCTCGTAGGCCCCGGCGAGCATCCGCACTACCCCGTCGTAGCCCGCCCTGGACAGATTCCTGTACACGTAAAATCCCCGGATGGTTTCGTAGAGTTCGTCCTCGTTCCGGTCTTTTTCGGCGCATAACGCAAGGACGATCTGCGCGAGTATGTCCAGGGGGTTTTCAATACATTCGACTTTTTCAAGTTCCCTTTCTTCCATCGCGCCTGAAACGGCCGCGGCCTGCAGCAAATCCATACCGTGAAAGGGGATGAGCCATCCCCGGCTCATCATGCCCACCCTGTGTCCCGACCGGCCTACCCGCTGCAGAGCCACCGCCGCCGAACCGGGACTCCCCGCGAGGATCACTTCCTCCACGCCGCCAATGTCGATTCCCAGTTCCAGCGAACCCGTGGCCACCACGCAGGAAATCTCCCCCGCGGCAAGGGCCTTCTCAACGCTCCGGCGGACTTCCTTCGAAAGGGAACCGTGGTGGGCATAGGACAGGGGCCGGCCCGCGAAGTCGCTTTCATTTTCGGCGGCCTGATTCAGAAGAAAACTTATTCGCTCAACCCTGCGCCTGGAATCGGTAAAAACAAGGACCGTGCCCTTTCGTGCCGCGGCCCTCACGCGTTCAATGATAAACCTGATAAGTTCCGCATAACGCCTGCCGTAGCGTTCGACGGTGGACTTTCCCGCGTCCGGTACATCGCCGCCTGCATTCACGCCGGCGGCGAATTCTTCGGAGTCCGGGAATATCACCCTGAATTGGATGTTTTTTTTGTCTTCGGGGGCGACGATGTGAACCTTGCGCTTTTCATAAACAGCGGCATGAATGCCGTCGGCATGAATGCCGTCGGTAATATTGCTGTTGGCTTCGCCATTGGCAATTTTCCGCAGGCCCCCGGCAAAATCCGCCGCCGCTTCAGGGGGTTTTACCGTAGCGGAAAGCGCGATGCGCTGAAACTCGCCGGCGGCCAGGGCCAGGCGGTCAATCTGGCAGGAAAGATAGCAGCCCCGTTTGCTGCCAAGGGCGGTGTGGATCTCGTCAAGTATCACATAACGCACGGAAGAAAGCACATGACGCCCCCTCGGATTGAGAAGCAGGATGCCGAGGCTCTCGGGAGTCAGCGCCAGGATCGAGGGAGGCAGGGAGAGGAAACGCCTGCGCTCAGACTGAGGGGTATCCCCGGAACGGGTGTCAACCCTGACGGCGGGGAAAATCTCCCCTGCCCTTTCAAAACGGGTTCTTATTCCTTCCAGCGGCTGAATTAAATTTCGTCTGATGTCTTCGTTCAGTGCTTTGAGAGGTGAAACATAGAGTACCGATAGCCTGTCCGCCGGATAGGTTCCGTCGGCAAAACGGGAAATGGCCGCGAGGAAACCTGTAAGGGTCTTGCCGCTCCCCGTGGGCGCGAGGGCCAGAACATGCACGCCTTTCGCGATTAAAGGCCATGCCTCTTCCTGCACAGGGGTGGGCTTTTCGTAAGTTTCGGTAAACCACGCGTTTATCAACGGGTGAAACGGAAGCGGCGGCATATCCCATTTATAACAGATTTTTGAAACTAATTCACTACATTAATTAACGACGTTGACAGGTTTCCCTTTCCTGGACATTTTTGCCTTTTTGCTCTGTTGTCATTCTTGCCAATGTCCGGTATAATTAATACAAAGGGCTATTTTATGGAAAAGACCGGAACTGATGAAACTCAGACATTCCGATTGTCAGAAGGAAAAACTCCAATACATAATATTCTATACCAGTGGCGCTGGTATACGCTTGGCCGTGAACAATGTCAGGAATGCATGAATAAATTATTAATCGATAATCTGCCTGCTCTGCGCCTGTCAAACAGAGTAGTAGCAGCTTTGACGAGCTTTTTATTTCTGTTCCCGCTTATTTATGAAAAAAATTTTCTCAAAGCCGGCCATTATTTTGCGACGGTCCTCATCGCGTTGCTGCTCGCGGCTTTCGCGAATTTCAAACTGAAACAGTCGAAGCAGGGAAAAACCATAAGTAAGCGGCTGATATATATTTTAACATCTTTATATTACGTGAATATTATATTGTTTGGCATATACCTGAGCGTGTTGTCGGATCCGGACAATTACGCCGTAGGCTTTATGTGTATTCTGATATGCGCCCTGTTCCTTTTTATCCATGCGCCGTTGTATAACCTCTGCATTACGTTAATCGCGATCGCGGTTTTCATCACATCCACCGTCCTGGTTAAATCATTTGAGAACTGGTCCATTGATATCGCAAACGTAATGCTTGCGGGCAGTATCAGCCTGGTTTTCAACTGGCAGATCACCAAGCTACGACTGACAGCTTTATTAAACGTCAGCAAGCTGGAAGAGGAACGCAACAGATATTATGATCAAAGTACAATAGACGAATTGACACAGCTTAGAAACCGCAGAGACTTCCAGCAGACATTTGAGCGCTACCTTTCCAGCTATAGAACCTCTGACGACTGGCTGTGCATCGCTATTTTTGATATTGATTTCTTCAAGAGATATAACGACTATTACGGGCATATAAAAGGCGACGACTGCCTGCGCGCCATAGGCGGGATGCTTAACCTTTTGCGGGAGACTATGGGTCTCTATTCCGCCAGAGTCGGCGGCGAGGAATTTGCACTGCTTTGGTTCGAGAATGATCTGTCCCATGTAAACACGGTCGTTGCCCGCTTAAACGCCCTGGTAAGGGAATTAAAAATCCCGCATGAAAGATCCAGGCTTGAACCGTATGTATCCATCAGCACCGGAGTGTATGTAGAACCTTGCGGTACCTCAAACGATATGCGTACCCTTTACGAATTGGCCGATAAGGCGCTTTATTTCGCGAAGAGCTGCGGGCGTAATTGCGCGATTATCAGCGGCAAAAATTTTGTCCAGTACAAAATAACACCGGTTTTTCAGGAAACCACTGTATGATTGACCGCGGCACGGAAGGATCCTTTGCCTGATATTCTGTCAAATGAAAGCGCCGGACCGGTCGCGGCAATCCTGATGGCTTCCGGCTTTTCGGAACGCTTCGGCGGACAAAACAAACTCCTCGTAGATTTCAGGGGTAAGCCCATGGCGCGTTACACCCTTGAGCTTGCGGCCGGGATGCGTTTTCCGGGGGCAGGGGGAGGGATTTTTTTCATCGCCTCTTCTCGTGAGGTGGCCGCCCTTGCATCGGATTTCAGCGTTGTCCGTGTGATTAAAAACAACGCCCCGGAAAAAGGCCTGCGCGAAAGCGTAAGGCTTGGCGTTGAGGCCGCGGGAACTGAACCGGAGTATTACATCTTCTTCCCCTGCGATCAGCCCTTCCTTGACGCCGCAACCGTGCGGCGCGTTCTTGACGCGAGAGAAAGCGGCTGCATCGTGGAGCCGCGTTACGGCGGCAGACCCGGAAACCCCTGCCTCTTTTCCGCGGCCTTTCGTGAAGAACTGCTTTCGCTTAACGAGGGGGAAACGCCCCGGATCATCAAGACCCGTTATCCGCAAGCGCTCAGGGGAGTGGATATTTCCAATCCCCTGGCTCTCAAGGATATAGATGACAAAGAGACTCTGAAGAGTTTGCTATCTGATCAATAAAAACTCCACCCGGCGGTTTTTCCAGCTATTGGCCTGATCCTGCGGATTCGCCACGTTTATGGTACCCCCGCGGCCCACAGGGGAGAGCCGGTTGCGGCTGACGCCGTAAGTGCCAAGCTGCTGTATGGTGAATTCCGCCCTGGCAAGACTCAGCGGCATCAGCGTCTCGGTTTCTTCCCTGGCGGTTCCCAGTACCGGGTTGGCGTGGCCTTCCACGGTTATCCTGTAATCGCGGAACCGGTTGAGGATCTCCGCGACGCGCCTCAGCACCCTGATATTGTTTTCCAGCCTGTCTTGCGGAATTCCGATAAAGTCCGCGTAATAGGCCCTGAAAGTTATCGACGGTATCTGGATGCGCAGCATGTCCCCGTCCCGAATGACGAGCACGTCCGTGCCTATTATTCCCGTCACGGTACTGGAGTTACCCAGGGTATCGGTGGCCGTGTAGGTATATTCGTAATCGGACGCGCCCTGGACGAGTTCTCCCCTGTTGCTTCTGCCATCCCAGATGATCCTCTCCGAAGGGCTGCCCCGGCCTCCGACCCGGTAGAAGAGCTGGCGGGTTCCTTCAGTCTCATGAATTTCCAGGGACCAATCCGCTATGGGAGAAATGTCCCTGGCGGAAAGGTAGATGAAGAGTTCGTCGTCCACCCCATCGTTATCGGGACTGAAATATTCGGGTGTGTAGCGAAAGCCCAGAACCGGCCCTGTCACGTCAACCATCACAGGCGGCGCGGAAACGTTAACAATGTCTCCCTTGGTGTAACTCACCGACAGGCTTGGCGTGAAACGGCCTTCCCTTATCCGCCCGCTGTCGTCAGTTCCATTCCATGGCACAATAGACGGAAGCGTACCGCTTCCTCCCGCTGTTGAAGGGAATGTTTTTACCAAGGTGTTGCTTTCATCCCTCAATTCCAGCTTCCAGGAAGAGACTCCTGTGCTGATGTTTGACACAATATTAAAACGCATGGCTTCGGTCTGGTTCGCTCTGGGCGCTATTGCCTGTGACGAAGCGGTGAGGAATATTCTCGGCACCGTCGCGTCCACTTCGATATTGTTAACGGTTCTGCGTGTGCTGTTCCCCGCCTCGTCGGTGGCGCTTAACGTAAGGTTGTAAATCCCGTTACTCACAATATTTCCGGCTTCGTCCTTTCCGTCCCAGACGACAGGCGTAGTACGCGGGCTGCCTGTCCAGTTCCATGTTCTGACGGGGCGCGCGTCCATACCCGAGACAACCAGGCTCCATTCGTCGTCGCCGCGGGTGCCTGCCTGTATTGGCAGGTTCTCACGGTTCCCGTTCCCGTTAGGCGCAAAAATGTTATACGGCACGGAAAGATCGCCCTGGGGCGGAACCGTGTCAAGAACGAAAGGCATTGAAACGGAGAATGGCCTGTTACCGGAACGGTATTCCAGATCCAGCCTCGCGGCATAACTTCCGTCGGGGGCGGCGGTTCCCCCGCCGGTTCTGCCGTTCCAGCTCACCGTGGCAGGGGCCGAATCCCTCCCTTCAAAAGTGTTTACGGAAGAGCCGGTTGCGGTGTTCTGTATATCAATCTTCCATGTCAGAATACCGTCTTTCTCCTGAATCTGCGGGATCAGGCTTATGGTGTCTTTCACACCGTCGCCGTTAGGCGAAAACGCCCTGTACTCCGTGGAAATGTAGACGGGGGTGTCCCTGGTATCAATTTCAAATTCCACGGTATTTGACCGCCCCGTATTCCCGGCAGGATCGACGCTGGAGAGTTCGTATGTGTAAAAACCGTCAGGCGCCAGAGCGCCGCCGGTCGTAAACCCGTCCCATTCAATCCTCGCCGGCGGAGTCCCGGAAAACCTCAATGTTCTCACCGCGGTTCCTGCCTGTTCCCCCCGGCGGCGTATTTCGCCTGTCCAGGAAAGTTCATTTGTACCTTCCTGGATAATGACGATCCTGTTTTTATCGCCGGTTGGAGAAAACACGGCCGGACTTCCCGGCCCCTGGTCAGGGTCATCTATTCGCACCGATGCTCTGGGGGCGGTAATATCAAGGCTGAAAGGCGGGGACGCGGCGGTCGAAGTGTATCCGTTCTGGTAGCGTACCAGGAAAGAACCTGAATAGATCGCTTCCGGGAGTACCCTTCCCGTCGCGTCCCGGCCGTCGAATTCTATCCTCGCGGGAAGGCCGGAAACACCGGACAGGGTACGCCTGACGGAGCCGGAAAAATCGCTGATCCTGAGTTCCCAGCCCGCGATTCCTTCCCTGACAGGGACCGTGGGTATGAAGATCATCGTGTCTTTTACGCCGTCGCTGTTAGGCGAAAAATAAGCGTCGGTAATGGCTATACTCACCGCCGGCCGGACCGTATTTACGATAATGTTCTCAAGGGCCGCCTCCCCGGTATTAAGGGCCCTGTCGGTCGCGCTTATACGGTATTCATAGACGCCGTCGTTAACAATGGAACCCTCGTCGTCTCTTCCGTCCCATTCGAGGTCAACCGGCGCTTGATTGACAAATTCATAAGTCTTTACTTTCGTGCCCAGACTGGTGTATATACCGCCCTCCCAAAGATCTTCCGTGGAGCCTGTCTGGGTGATGGTCAATCTGTCCCTGCTGCTTCCGTCGCCCGGAGCGAAAATATTCATGTTTTCCAAAAACGGCGCAATTTCGATTAACGGCGGGGTGCAGTCCACGTTTACCTGATATGGGCCGGCTATCGCGAAGTTGCCGTTGTCGTCTTCGGCGGTGACGGTGAAAAAATACCTCCCGTCAGGCGCCAGGTCTCCCGAGTCAAAGATACCGTCCCAGCGTAATGTGGAAGGCGTCTCAACCCCGGCTCTGACCGCCTGAAGGCTGCCAAAAATATTCCCTACTCCCCTGGTCTCCGGCCTCGTATCCTTGTTGCGGTAAACCCTGACAGGAGTTCCGGATTCATCGGTGATTTCAAAAACCCATTCCGCGATGTAACGTTCGTCCCGTATGGTTATGGGGAATTCCAGGTAATCGGCCCTGCCGTCATTGTTAGGCGATATCCACGCCGGTTCCGGGTAATCAATAATAATCACCGGAGGGTTTTTGTCCGTCATTCCGACAGCCCAGGTAACGCCGCCTCCCATAGCCCAAATTCCGCTATACAAGGGTTTAGCGCCAAGGTCTATCGACAGCTCCCCGTCCGCGGGCATGATACCCGCGATGGTTCTTCCTTCCGAAGGCTTAAGCTTCCAGTTAACGCCTATTCCTATGGAAGGAACCGGCGAAGGGCCGGAACCATCCAGGCTTTCACGTAAATTGAATTGAGTGGACGCCGAGACATTGATAAGCTCCGCGATGACTACATGGAGACCCAGCTTTCCCGCGAGATTTTGCATGGTAGGAATCATGAGATCCGCGGCGAAACTCACCCGCACGGGATCCGGTTTACCGTCAATCCCCCGTATGCCGAGAAAATCAAACGAAACGCCTCCCGCCGGGGTAAGCATGGGAGGTATCCAGCTCTTCCCAAGGCCTTTTGCCGTGACAGCCCAGGTGAAATTCTCAAGCGGGCCCAGATTTCCAATATTGTAGCGGAAGCCCAAATCGCCTGAGACCGTCCAAGTATTCCCTGTATTGTACCCCGCGTTAAGGCCCACGCCGACGCTCATTCCCGGATATATCTCTTTGGCCGCGTTAAGGTTCCCCTGGAAAGTGGTTTGCACCGGGAAAGAAGCGAAGGGGCTGGAGAGAAGCCAAAGCGAGGCGCCCAACACCGCAAAGGGCGTGGGGTAAATCGCTCCCAGGTTTATCGCGCCAAGGCCGTACCCGCTGTCGGCGCCAAGGCCGAAAAGACCTGAGTATCCCAGGTTTAGCAGCATCCGCTGGGTTTCAGCCTCGGCTGCCGGATTCAGGGAGCTCGCGGGCGCGCCGCCCCTGGAAGTAATAAATCCCCCGCGCCCGGCCATGCCCGGCGAGTAAAGGTCCTGGGCGGTAATGGCGCCAATGGGCGTGGCCCCGTTATTTTGAGCATAAACGCTCTGGGTAAAAACCATCGTTAATATGAAAAAACCAGTCAATGTTACAATGAGTGTTAGTCTGCGCATTACTTAAATCTTCGGTGAAAAAAGAAAAGGGATTAAGGGAATATGGGAGTAAGGGTCGTCGTTAGAAATCCAGTCTTGTTGCATAGCGCAAAGCTAATTAACAAGAACCCTACTCCCCTGCTCCCTTATTCCCCTGCTCCCCTATTCCCTTACTCCCCTACTCCCTTATTCCCTTTTTTATATTGACAAACCCTAATAAAACAATAAAAATATACCAGGAATTGAGAGCATACAAATGGCACTGGGCAAAACACGAAATGTATTTAAGAATTCCTTTCTTGGAAGGGTTAAAACGGCTGAATTCGCGATAACAAACGCCTGTATCGCCAGGTGTTCTTTTTGCGAGATTTGGAAACAACATCCCAAGGTCTTTGTGGACAGGGAAAAGGCTCTGGAAGCCATAGACCGTCTGGCCGATCACGGGACAGTACATATAACGATAACCGGCGGCGAGCCCCTGCTTCATCCCAATGTTGTGGATTTTGTCAGCCGCGCGACAAAACGCAAGATACACAGCGCCGTTCTTGCCGCCGCGCCCCAGCTCCTCTTGCGCGACGACATTGTCAAACGCCTGGAAGACGCCGGAAACGACATGATCAGCATCTCTCTTGATTCAGGCGACCCCAAAACCATGGCTGAATCCCGCCAAATTCCGGATATACTCGAAAATATAGCGAAAGCGGTCGAACTCATCGGCAAAACCAGGGTGAAAACCATGGCTTCGGTGCTTATCTGGAACGATAATTACGACAAACTCGAAGAGGTGTGCATCCGCGCGAAAAACCTGGGCTTTAATTTTCTTTCCCTCAACTACCCTACCTTTTCCAGTTCCGGGATCTATCCTCTGGGCGGGGAAGGGATAAGCCTTTCCCGCGAAAACGTGATTTACGCTCTGGAAACGGCAATCAAGCTGCGAAAATCAGGCAAATACGGCATCATAAACACCGCGGCGTCCATGAAAAACATCATCAGCTTCCTGAAAGACCCGGCGACGGTTAAGTATCACTGCTTTGGCGGAAAGCACGTGCTGTTTGTGGACTGGTTTTTCGATGTGCGCCCATGTATGCAGCTTCCCAACGTAATGGGCAACATCCTGACAATGAAAGGAGCCGATTTCAAAATGCCCACCTGCAACGATTGCAACATGAGCTGGTATCGCGATTTCAGCGCCATGCACCACGGCCTAAAATCCCTCCCCGTTTGGCTTCAATCGCTGGAAGGTTTCAAGGCGCTGAGATAGCTTGCAATTTTTACTATACAGTTGTATAGTTAATTATGGAATTGACGGAAAAGTTATCTCTCCTTTCGTCCTCGGCCAAGTACGACGCGTCCTGCGCGTCTTCGGGCAGCGGTACGCCCAGAGGAAGCGACGCCGCGCCCGGGGGCGCTACGTCCTTCGGGACAAGGGTGCCCGCCGGGGTCTGCCATAGCTGGACCGAGGACGGCCGCTGCGTGAGCCTCCTCAAGGTGCTTTTTTCCAATGCCTGCCGTTTCGACTGCGCCTACTGCGTTAACCGCTCTTCCGCCGATACCAAAAGAACGTCCTTTACCGTAAACGAGCTTGTAGAATTAACCTGCCAGTTTTATCGACGGAATTACATAGAAGGGCTATTCCTCTCATCGGGCATTTTCGCCGACCCTGACATCGTAATGGAAAAGCTCATAGAAACCGCGCGGAAACTCAGAAGCGAGGCGGGTTATGGCGGCTATATCCATCTGAAGATAATCCCCGGCGCGACGGAGAAGATGATCCGCGAGGCCGGTCTTTGGGCCGACCGGCTAAGCGCCAACATCGAACTCCCGACAGACAAAAGTCTGCAGCACCTCGCGCCCCAGAAAACCGGGAAGGTGATACTGGGCGCGATGGAAGAAACCTTCAACGCCGGGGCGGAAAACGAGGAAGACAGACGAAAATTCCGCCTCGGCGGGAAGAATACCGTCCCGGTCTTTGCCCCGGCTGGGCAGAGCACCCAGCTCATCGTGGGCGCTTCACCGGAAACCGACAAAACGATTTTGAACCTTTCCGGAGCCCTTTACCGCAAGTATACCTTGCGGCGCGTCTATTATTCCGCCTATATTCCGGTAGGAGTCCCAGGCGGAAGCGGCATTCCGGACGCAAGGCTGCCCGAAATTCCCCGTCCGCCGGCGGCGTTTGGTCTAACCGGGCCGCCGAGGACCCTCCTGACCAGGGAACACCGGCTTTACCAGGCGGACTGGCTCCTTCGCTTCTATAAATTCACGCCCGGCGAGATCCTCGAAGGGGACGACGGCTTTTTGGACGCCGGCCTTGACCCGAAAACCACCTGGGCTCTCCGTCATCTGGATTTTTTCCCGGTGGAAGTGAACTCGGCGTCTTATGACGAACTCCTCCGCGTACCGGGCATAGGCGCGAAGACAGGCCGCCGGATCATCGAAACCCGGCGTTCCCGTTCCCTCAGCTTCGACGGCCTCCGACGCATCGGCGTGGTCTTAAAAAGGGCCAGGTACTTCATCACCGCCGCCGGTACTTTCATCGAGCGTCCTGAGGAGCCAAAACGCATACGCCGGCTTCTTTACGACGAAGACCTCCTGCAGCCTTTGCTTTTCGAGTTCTAAATGAGCCAGATGGAACTTTTTGAGGAATATGCCCCGGAGGACCCAAGCTCTGCCTCCTGCTTAACGGGAGAATTCGACGCGCCTCCCGGCCTGGCAGAAATCTTTGAGCTTTCCGCTGACGCCTATTACGCGGTTATTCACGCCACGATGAGCGGCCTGCCCATCAAGAAGGAAATTTCTCGCTTTATCGAAAAAGTACGCCAGGCGGGGGGAGACAAGGGGGATAGAGACGAAGCGGCCCGCGCCGCTTCCGACCGGGGCGACGGCGACGTGCTTGCGGTATTGAAAGCGGCTCACAAAGTGACGGTAGAAATCCACCGCCTGACCGGACTCCTCCGCTTCAGGGCGGACTCCGCCGGCGTTTACATCGCACGGTGCAGCCCCGATTACTTTATCCTGCCCGCCCTTGCCGAACATTTTACCCTTCGTTTTGGGGAAACTCCCTGGGCCATCATCGATGAGAAACGTAAGCTTCGCCTTGCAGGCGGTCGTCTTCAAGGCGGCATCGAAGGCGATAATGGCGCCGCCAGGCTGACCGCTCTGTCCCCGTGCCCGCAGGAGGTGGAAAAAGAGACCGATTCCTGGGAAGAACTCTGGCGGCTTTATCACCATTCGGTAAACAACGAAGGCAGAAAAAACCCCCGCCTTCAGCGCCAGCTTATGCCCGAGAGGTATCACAAGTATTTACCAGAGATGAACAAACCCTGATTTGTCGGGCAGTTTGGTACACAAATAATAATTTATAAATATACAAAACGGGCCGGGCAATGCCTTAGCGAGAGCTCCTGTAGAACCCGGCTCCGAAGCCGCCTGACCACC
>JGI24698J34947_10001204_pt1 | contig 13521 bp, 5 predicted proteins | sample TergutMp193P3_FD_34947 | JGI IMG/M metagenome (IMG submission 34947)
TAACTTCGCACAGGCGGCCCGTAGTGTTCTCCAGAAAAACCGAGATTTGTTTTATTCCCATTTTACAACCTCCTGTTGTCGATAACCCGTTTGGCCTTGCCGATAGAACGCTCAATGGTTTTGGGCTCCACCAATTTTACTTTCAGGGCAATCTGTAATTTCGATTTCATCACATTTTCAATGCGGCTGCGCAGCCCTTCCAGGCTCTTGATCTCATCACTGAAAAATTCTTTTTTAACCTCAACCTGTAGTTCCACTTCGTCCATATAATCATCGCCGCGGTTGATCACAATAAGGTACTGCGGCTCGGTTCCCTCAATCCCGACCAGGGCGTGCTCAATCTGGCTGGGGAATACATTAACCCCGCGGATGATCAGCATATCGTCGGTGCGGCCAAAGAGCCGGTGCATGCGTACGGTGGTACGCCCGCAGGTACACTCATCACGCATGAGGAAGGTGATGTCCCGCGTGCGGTAACGCAAGAGCGGCGTTCCCTCCTTGGTGAGCGTGGTAAAAACCAGCTCTCCCTTTTCACCGTCGGGAAGGGGACGGCCGGTTTCAGGATCGATGATCTCCGGGTAGAACAGATCCTCGTTGATATGCAGGCCGTTCTGGGCTTCGCACTCAAAGGAAACGCCCGGCCCGATAATTTCGGTAAGGCCGTAAATGTCGTACGCCTTCATGTGGTAGCGGGACTCGATTTCCTTGCGCATATTTTCGCTCCAGGGTTCCGCGCCAAAACAACCTTTATTGATGGGCAGCTTGTGTAAATCGATCCCTGCGTCCGCCGCTTCTTCCGCCATGTAGAGGGCATAGGACGGCGTACAGGTCAGCACGGTGCTGCCAAAATCCTGCATGACCATAAGCTGCCGGTCGGTATTCCCGCTGGACATGGGGAGCACCTGCGCGCCGATATTCAGCGCCCCGTAATGCGCGCCGGGCCCGCCGGTAAATAAACCGTAGCCGTAACAGTTTTGCACAATATCGTCTTTGGTACAACCCGCCGCCGCCAGGGTACGCGACATGGCTTCCCGCCAGATGTCAATATCCTTCATGGTGTATTCATCCACTACCGGCTTTCCCGTGGTGCCGGAGCTCATGTGCACTTCCACGATCCGGTCAACAGGACAGGCCCGCAGACCGTGGGGATAATTATCCCGCAGATCATCCTTGGTAGTGAAGGGAAGTTTTTGCAAATCGTCCAGCGAATGTATATCCGCCGGTTTTATCCCCTTCTCGTCCATCTTGCCGCGGTAGAAAGGAACATGAACGTACAGCATCTCTACCAGATTCTTGAGATTGGCAAGCTGGAGTTTTTTCCTGGCCTGAATATCCAAACATTCGCTTGCGGAATTAAAAATCACGTTACACTCCTAAAACCAGTTAATCCTTATACCAACGGTCATTCTGAATATAATCTTCGGTAACGTTTCCTCTTTTCCCGTTCGCGGATTTATGTATTTATCCGCATCGGAAGAGGCAAACCACAGTTCCGGCTCCAGGTACAGGGCATAGTTCCTGAAGTACTTCCAGTCGGGCCTAAAGTACTGAAAATTAATATTGGCTATATCCCACTGCCCTATTACGGCGCCCATGTACAACGGACTGCGCCATGTGTCCATGGTAAACCAGGAGAAATTCGCTCCCAGCGCAAAGTTCATCGAGTAGAAGGCCCAGTCAAGCCCGAACAAGTACGCAAAGGGCAGGTGATAAATATTGGCCAGCAATTTTATACCGTACACCTGGCCGACAAAACGTCCGCCATCGGCAAAGGGACCGGCATTGACCCCGTCCTCCGGCGCAAGACCGAACTGAAACTGCAAGCGCACATTGTCATTGAAGAGGCTTAAACCCAACCCGACGTCAAACCAGGTAGCGCCCAGTCCCTTAACATCAAAGTACATACCCTGTATCGCGCCCGGAACCGAGTAAAAGAATTTGTCGTGGGGGCGCAGGCTGATTTCCACATCGGCAAGTTCGTAATTATCCCCGGCGGTTCCAAAGACATGGATATTATCACGGTGAACGCTGTCCTCCGGCGGAGAAACAGTTTCCACCTCGGGAAGCGTCGTATCAACGTTTAACATGATACGGCGAACCGCTTCATCGCCGTTGACAAATACCGCCTTTACCAAAACCGGCTGCGGCCCCCGGGGGAGTTCGCTGGTTTCAAGGCGGATCTTCCATTCCGCGTCGCCCCTGGTCGAATGGAATATGCGGCCATTGTCAAAACTGACCGTGATATTACGCACCTGGAGTTCCGCTTCCTTCTGCGCTCTTTCCCTGCGGGTAAGGGGCGGGTCGTCTTCGGAAGGTTCAGGACTGGAAATCCACGCGCGGCCGGTAAGCCATGGCCGCGCCGTTATGACGTCCCCGTCCTCGTGGCTTTCTATCAGGAGAATCGGGCCGTGAGCGGAATAAAACACGGTATGTTCAGGGCTTAAAATAACGGAGCCTCCTTCAGCATTGTAGGACACCGTTATCTTGTACTCCCCTTCCTCGGCCAGCATCGATTCGGGAATATCATAGCGGAATATGCCATAACGTTCCACCGGCACCTGGGACAATGCGTTGCCATTCATCATCAGGCGGACTTCAGTCGGCTGGAATGATCCGGTAACGATACCGACAACATGGATAGGGCCTGAATGAATTTCGCCGGGCAAGGGGTTAAAAATGGCGATCTGCGCATTATCGTCACGCGGATCATAATAAATCTTCCGCGAGATCAGCGTTTCATTATCCGCAAGGTCTACCGCGACAACCCGCAGTATATACGCGCCTCTGGGGAAACTGGACAGGTTTATGGTATCAAAAATGGTCTGCCCCAACTCCGCCTTGAGAGCCTGCCGGTAGCGGGGGTTTTCCGCGCTGATAACCTGGTAGGTCAGGCTTTTCAACGTGATGTTGTCAGCCACCCGTCCCATTAATTGCATATTGGTCCCGACGCGCTGGCCGTCTACCGGGGAAGTAAGGTACAGTTCCGGCGCCGTGTTGTCTATATTGACCATGGCGTTGGAATAGGTAATAATCCCGTATTTATCAGACGTTTGTATCAGCGCCGAATAAATCCCGTCGGTATACGCGGCGGTGTTAAGCGCCAGTTCCCAGGTGCCGTCTTTATGCAGTTCCACCTTCTGGTAGGTATTGCCGTTATCCATCGAAAGAATAACGGTGTCAATGCCGTTGGCATCGCTGGAAAAACCCCTTACCATAATCGCTTTCTGGTTGTAGCGCGTTATAATCGGCCATCTGACTTCGGTTTCAGGCGGCGCAGTACTGACTTTAATCGTACGCGAGATCACTTCGCTCTGCATACCGTAAAGATCGGCGGCATATACTTCAACAATATATTCACCGTCGGTGATCATCGAAAAATCAACCGGTATCTGGAAATTCTGCTCGGTGAGCATTTGGCGGAAAGGCACATCGGGATTGGCCTCATAAATAGCGGCCCGCCTGCGGGCGTAATCACCCGCCGGCCCATCCGATATGGATTCCATGGAGGGACCCAAAATCCGCCAGTAGACCGCGTAAATGTCAACATCATAATAGGCCAGACCCGAAATCTCAAAAGCGGAAGTAATGACCTCTTGATCAACCGGAGTATTGACGATGATAACGGGTATGGGCGGATCAGGATTGACCGTATATTCCGGGAAAACTTCATACTCCGCCCCGCCGGCGTCAGTAACATAGAAAACAAGACGGCCGTTATTGTATTCCAGCGTCGTAAAATCGCAGAAATATTCGAACCATGCCTTGCCGTTACGCGCAGTGAAGGGAACATCGGTAAAAGTCCGGTTGTTAAGAGAAACAGTCACCTTTTGAATCGGCACCGTATGCTCAATAGAACCGGTAACAGTCTTGCTGCCGTAAACCACCGAATGGTCGCCCGTCGGGGCAATGATCCTGATAGTCGGGTAATCCGCAGCCCAGTTAAAAGGATGATAGACCGGGTATTTTTCTTCGCCGTACTGGACAGTTCTCAGTTCCAGATGCACCGGCCCCTGGCCCCGGCCTGACATATTTACTTCTTCAAAAAAGCCGCCGGAAATATCCATTCTCAATGGACGCCAGTTATCCCTGGGGTCAAGACGGTATTCAAGCTGCGCATTGGGCGAACCGGGGACATTGCCCCGCAGTACAAAGGAAGAACCGGACAGCCAACTGTTTTTTACGGGAGTAGTGATGTTGATGCGGGCCTCATCTCTTATCAGGGATTCCGTTTTGAGGTACTTCACGTTTACGGCCACCCCGGCGGTGCCGTCAGCGGCGATCGGGGTCAGCTTGAGGGTTTGCGCCCTCTTGCCGGGAAGGATCATATAGGGATCGATACGGAAACCGGAAAGGGCTTCTACATCGTTAAACCCTTTCATCGAGAGCGATACCGTGTTCGGGTCAACGCCCGGCGCAATATGGCCGTATATCGCCATGTCCGCAGGCATCCCCCGCTGCAGATCCGCCAGATAATCCATCGGCGGATAGTCGATGACCAAAACGGGAACCTTTATCTTGCGGCGGTCTTCCAGTTTTACGGTAACACTGTTCTTGTTGCCGACTTTATCAACCGCGGTCACTTTGATGCTATTGGCAGAGCCTTTTTCAAATTTCAACGGAACGCCCCAGAAGGGATCGCCGGAGCGCATTTCAATACCTTCCCGGATTCTGCCCCATTCATAGTACAGCGCCGAAAGACCGATTTTGTCATAGGCGCGGCCGGACAGGTAGAAATTATCATATACATTCTCGCCCGCCGTGGGGGAATACACTTCAAGTTCGGGCCCGTTATTGCTGATAAAAAACAAATAAGGCTTGACCGTAGCTCTGCCGGTCGTGTCCACAACCCGCAGATAGTACACTAACGGACCATCCGGCAGCTTCTTGGTATTTATCGCCAGGTTGAATCCCCGCGCCGTACCGCCTTCCAATTTTCTTCCCGGCAGCAATGAATTGAATCTTTTGCCATCCTCGCTGTACTCAATAGTCGCTATGCCGTTTGGATCGACAGCCTGTCCCCTGAAGTTTACCGAGCCGGTGATAATATCGCCGATGTTGTGGGAAGCAAGCTCTATCTGCGGCGCGGTGGTATCCAGGATAAACGTTAGTTTTTGCTCGGGGCCAAGAACGCCTTTGGAATCGGTGGCCTGAACATACAGGGTATGTTTGCCGTCGGCGATGGTCGCGAAATTAAGCAGCTGGTTCCAGTAGTCCGTACCGGTGACGTTGACCGTTTCACCGCCATCCAGACGCGCCGTTACTTGCGATACGCCATAGCGTCCCGCAGCGACGCCCAGCACGTTGACATTCTGCCGGACTATCGCATTGTTCTGCGGGTACATCACCCGCGAGACGGGAAGACCGGAATTGGGGTCTACCTTGACATTAAACGGCCCTGATATGGACTCATTTCCCGCGCGGTCGCGGGCGTATACAATAAAGTTATAAATGCCTTTCTTGCGTTCGGTGACATCATAATCATTATCCCATACCTCGCCGCCTTCCGCGGTTACGGTCTCAATCTGATCTTTCCACCCTCCGGCCCAGAGCGCGGGCCCAAAGCCAGCAAGCAGGAGAAAAATGGCAAGGCAGCGGAACCGGTTGTTATTCGACATTGTTTTCATAATAACCTCCCTAGAACAGGCTGATCCGCCCGCCAAAGCCAATGGTGAATTTGGTACGCCACGCCTTGGGATCGTCAGCTACGTCCGAAGGTGCAAACCAAAGACCTGGTTCCGTGTACAATGATATCGACTTAAAATATTTCCATTTGGGGAAGAAGTAGGACAGATCGGCTTTTATCATCTCCCACTGCCCCAACAGTTCGCCCATCACGACGGGAGTTTCGCCTTCCGCCAACATTCCGTAGAAGTACGAGAAATGGGCCCCCACAACCAGGCTGGTGGTGTAGAATTCCCAGTCCGGGCCAAACCACTCGCCCAGATTCTTTTTATAAACATTGGCAAGAATTTTCCCGCCAAACGCCCAGCCGGAATAGCGGGTTCCGGGGCTCGCCTGAGACGCGTTAAACTGCACTTTGACATTGTCATCAAAGAACGTCAGACCCACGCCCGTCGAGAATATAAGTCCGCCCAGGAAACTCCCGTCAAAATACAGACCCTGAATAAAGCCCGGAACCTCGTAAAACATTTTGTCGCCGGGGCGCAGGCTCACCTCTACCGTATCCATGTCGAAATCGTCCCGGGATGAACCGTACACCAGTATCTCGTTGCGATGGGAACTGTTCTCGGGCGGACCGATGGTATTGACCACCGGAGGACGGGTATCCACGATAAGCATTATGCGGCGCACGGCAACACTGCCATCGCTAAAGGTCGCTTTAACAATGACGGGCAGGGGGCCGCGTTCCATCTGACCGGTTTCCAGGCGGAACCTCCATTCATCCTTGCCATTCGCCGATTCAAAACTGCGTCCGTTATCAAAACTCAACTCTACTTTGTCCGTGGTGGGGTTGGCCAGAGCGGCGGCGGCTTTGCGGTCGGCTCGTGAAGAAGAGGTTGCAATTTCTTCCGGTATAACCGGGTCTGCGGAAGGAATGTAAAAAGCCCTGCCGCTGATATAGGGACGCTTCGTGATAACATCGCCGTCTTTGTGGCTGTCTATCATAATAACCGGCCCATAATCGCCGACGACTTTTACCCGGTTCTCAAAAGACATAATTTCTTCGCCGCTGGGGGTCAGAAAATACGCGGAGAACAGAACCGGCTCGTCGGTGGTAACGGCGCCTTCCGGCAGTTCCTGGCGGAATATCCCATAACGGTTCACCTCAATCTCGGTATACGCGCGCTTGTTCAGCATCAAGGTGACATGATCGGGTATAACCGCGCCGGTGATCTTGCCGCTCACGGTTATCGGCCCGTGGTGGGTTATGCCGGGCAGCGGATTTATCAGGGCTATTTCAGACGCGGCACGCGCCTTGAGTATATTGAAGTTGCGGACTATGGACGTTTCATTGTCCGCCTGATCGTAGGCCAGAACGGTGACGGTATAATCGCCGTCGGGGAAAGCGGAAACATCCATCGCTTCCATAATGACAAATTGCCGGGGCAGTTCGAAACTCCGCTGTAAGTTGGGGTTCTCTATGTTTACCAACTGGATGGCTATGCGCGTAAATTCGATATTGTCATATACCTGTCCGGTAATGGGAAGAACCACGCCAATGCGGTCGCCGTTGGCGGGGGAACCCAGATCAATGACCGGCGGGGTATTGTCAATATTGATGATACCGTTGGAGAACGAGGATACTCCGTACTTGTCAATGGTGCGGATCAGCATGGAGTATACGCCGTCCGCGTAAGCCTGGGTGTTCAGGCTGATATGCCAGTGGGACGCCTCTTCCTGACTGCTGACAAAAGTCGTCCGCTGATAGCTGACGCCGTTGTCCATCGAAATAATGAGCTCGGCGATGCCGTTCAGGTCAAAGGCGGTGCCGTAGACTAAAATATTACCGCGGTTCCAGACATCCATGGCAGGTTCCGAAACCATGGTAACCGGCGCCATGGTGCTCACCTTAAACACCCGCTGTATCATCTCGCATCTGACGCCGTACATATCCTCGGCGTAAATTTGCAGGATATTTTCGCCGTCGCGCACTTCATACAGGCTGATGGGGAACAGGTAGTTCTGTTGAATTTCAACCCGGTTAAATTCAACGTGGCGGTTGCTGCGTATGGTCTCTTCAATCGAGTCCCAGGGATTCCAGGGAGAAAGCAGACGCCAGCCGATCAGCACGTCGCCGTCGTCGTCAAAGGCAAGGCCGGATACTTCAAAATCACCGGTTACCACCTCCCCTTCAACCGGGGAATTCAGAATAAGGGTGGGGAAGTCGGTAGTGTTGTCAAACTCATAGGTGGGGCTTGCCGTTACCCGGTTTCCCGCCCGGTCAACCGCGCGTATAACCAGAGTCTGGCTGTTCTTGTGCAGGGCCGTATAATCAAAACTCTCGCTGAACCAGGCTCTGCCGTATTTGGCTATAAACTCGATGGGCTCATAGGTAAAGCCGTCTATCGAATAACTGATATCTCTTAAGGGCACAAAATAATCAACGACGCCGGAAGTGGTAACATCGCCGTGTATCGCGCCGTATTCATCCAGCGGCGACAGGAACTGTATAACGGGCTGGGTATCGTATTTATTTACCGGCCAGTATATGGGGTAATCGGGCTCGCCGTCCCTGATGGTGCGGAACTCTATCGGCACTGGGCCTTCCGGCAGCTCGGCAAGACTGATCTGCGCGGAAAAAGCGCCGGTTCTATTCACATTGATGGGCCGCCAGCTATCGGTCCAACTGAGGCGGTATTCCAAAATCGTGCTGGGCGAATAACCGTTGATAGAACCTCTGAAGGTGACCGAATCGCTGAACCAGCTATATTCTTCAGGACTGCTGATATCTATCGACGATTCCGAAAATTCAAAACCTTCAGGGGCCGCGGCCTTGTTAATACGCAGGGTGAAAACATCGCCGGTTACGTCTTCTTCGTCAATCGCCCACAGCCGCATGGTATTTCTGCCTTCGGGGATAAGCGACGGATCAATGCGGAAACTCGGCTGCGCCATAACGTATTCAATCTCGCCTTCAATGATGATGGCGTAGGGGAAAAAGCCCGGAAGAATATGGCCGTAAATGGGCTGATCCGGCTCCAGATCCATCCGGTTCAAACCGCTGGGCATGGGAGGATAATCAATCACCAGAGTCGGCGTTCTGCTTTTGCGGAGATCCTGGAAGCGCTGCGAGATGGTGGTAACGTTGCCGGCTTTGTCAACCGCGGTAATACGGAAGGGGATAGCGCGGTTATTCGCCATTGATATGGGAACCGTTACCGACCAGTACGGATCGCCGGGGCGCAGGGGAATTTCGGCCTTTTCACCGGCCCACTCAAAATAAAATTCGGTAAGGCCGACGCCGGTATATATCCGCCCGGAAACCTGGGTCGGGCCATAGAGGTTCTCCCCCGGCTTGGGTGAAATAATCTGAATCTGGGGCGGAAAATTATTAACAAAGAACAGGTACGGCCGCGTTACGGAACTGCCGGTTTTATTGGTTGCCCGCAGGTAGCATATCAGGGGGCCGTCCTCGTATTTTTTAGTGTTAATGGGAAACTGAAAATACCGGGCGTCATCACCCCATTTTTTGGAAAGGCTCAATTTGGTAAACTTCTGTCCATCGGTACTCATCTCCAGGGACTGTACCCCGTTGTCATCATGAACCTTTCCCCTTATCCTTACCGAACCGGCAATTAAATCGCCAATTTGATGGCTAATCAACTGTATGTCGGGAGGTATAATGTCCAGGACAAAATCGATTTTCGACTCCGGCCCGATAATATCCTGATTATCAACCGCTTTAACATAAATGGTATGTTTGCCTTCACCCAAATCTATCGCGTTCAGAAAGAGGCTCCAGTATTCGCTGCCCCCCAAATCTTCATAATCCCCGTTGTCAAGTTTAACGAGAACCTGCTTGACGCCGTAACGGGCGGAAGCAACGCCGACAATACTGACGTCCTCGCGTATAATCTGGCCTTTTTCAGGGTAAATAACCCGCGCCTCGGGAAGCCCCGCCATGGGATCAACCTTGAGATTAAAGGGGCCGCTGATGCCCTCGTTACCCGCCGCGTCCCGGGCGGTGATGATGACGTTATACGTTCCCTTCTTTCTGCCGGCAACATCAAATTCCTGCTGCCATATATCAATACCATCCGCGGTTTTGGTTATGATCTCGTTGCCCCCTCCCGCGAACAGGGCCGAGGGAAGAAAAGCAAAAGCCACAAACAGCATGAGAAACCGATAACAGTCCCGGTAGGAACCGGGCCGGTTTTCACCGGCTTTAAGAATCTTGTGCATTGTGCGCTCCTTGCCAAATAAATGAACTTCGCAGCCATGCCATTTGACTTTCCCACGAAACGGTATTGTAGGGGACTCCCGACGGATGCGCGGGGATCCATTCAAGGGTATTCGCTATATAAGTTTGGATTCTGGGGTCTTTCAGCCATTTTTCGGTAGCGGCAAGTTTTTTGTGCTGCCGGGCATCGCCATACATCTTTGCCCAGAGTATATCCGCCTGCAAGCCGTAGCGGTTCCAGTGTTCCGGCTCGGGAAAGCGGGTGGCGTCCAAAAGACCGGCCCGGTACGGAGGCAGCGCCCGCGCCTGACTCAGCGGAGCGTAAATCGAAACGGCCCCGCCGCGGAACATCAGCGGCCAAACCTGTATCCATGAATAGGTAAGGGCGCCGTTCTGGAAGGGATACTCCCGCACCAGCGCCTGCCCTTTTTCCTGCCAAAGATCGTTTCCATGGATGAAGACACCCGGCTCTTCCTGCAAGAGCTGGCACAGCCAGGCCTGTACCGCGACTTGATCATTACCGGGAAGCAAAATGCTGCCCCGCTCATTGTTGATTTCCAAAAAAGAACGAGCCGGCTCCGGGTCCTGATGTTTGCGGAACACCATCCACGGGTCAAGGGCCAAAACCGTCCAGCCGTCGTATTCCCGGGAGCGCGACAGATCGCGATAGAGGGCTACGGGCGCGTCGTCGATACGCTCCCCTTCCGGCCCGTTACGCGTAATAATAAAGCCAAAACGCCCCTGGGGGAAAGGCGCGTCATGCTCGCGGGCAATAACTTCATAGCGTGTAAACGGCGGGGTTCTTTCGCGTATAATCCGGTTCCAGGCGGCGGTATACTCCTCGTCAACATACCAGAGCAGTTTGGGGCGGGTAACAAAAACGATCAAACCGATAATAACAGCCACACCCAGGACGGCGGATCCGATATACAGAATACGCCTCAGATCGCGCCTGCTTAGGCCCTTGGGGGCGCTCAATTTCCGTGTGGTCCTGTTTTTCCCGTGTTTCATTTCCCCAATCAACTTCCAACTATATTATAACACATTATATGATAAAAGCAAGCAATATTTTTTCACCTCATAACGGGAAAAAGTGAGGAAAAATGGGCAAAATTCGCCGAAATTCGGGAAAAAAGGGGAAATTACCGCAGCGTACGCAGCAACGCCCGCAGTTCCGGGTTTGCCGCCGTATCCGGCGGGACCGGGACGCTGCCCTCAACCCTGAGCATCACTTCGTCCCCCGCTTCAATGCGGTCAAAAAACCCGTTGCGGGTCAAAACGCCGGAAGCCACTTCCTCGTCAACCTTGTCAATCGTTATTTTGCCGACAATATCATCGTCGGTGTACTGTAATCCAATGCCCTCATGGACGAGCTGGAAACGGTCTTTTTTGACCACGTCGTAGACCGCGCCCGCTTTGACTCCGTCCACTTTGCCCTTATCAATTAAGCCCTGCGCCTGCTGCCGCTGCAACAGCTTGCCCCGGAAGGGAAGCGCCGCCCCCAATTGATCAACCATACCGCGCGAGGCATTGCGCAGGCGATCGACGCCGGTACGGTAGGTGTAGAAGTTCCCCGCCGGCGCGCCGGTTCGCCCCACAAAAAGTTCCCCCTTGAGGGAAATGTCGCGCTCGTTTTCCATGGCGGAGACGATCATAAAATAGTCCGCGCCGGCTTCCCGCGCCGTTCTGAACGCCGTGGCAAAAGACGACTGGCGCAGTTCCAGATTCACGGGAACATCAATGGAACGGTCATGGACTAAAATGTCGCGTATATACGCGGAAGCAACGGCTCCGGCATCCACATGGCGGAAGCTGGACTGCCCGGCAAGGGTAAAAACAGCGATACTCCAATGCCGCCCGTCAATTTCAAATGGCTCAACCTTCCAGCGCTGAAAGAGCGCGCCGGAAAGCAGCGAACTGTACGCTTCTATCGCGTCGTTAAGGCTGCGGTCGGCAATGCCCTGATCCTGCAGAACGCGCAGTTCTTCAAGATAGCGGGCGGGGTAGCCCTGTATCCGTAATAATTCGGCGTATTCGCGGCGGTCGCCCGCGTAGGGATTCAGCCGCAGGCCGCGCCGGTATTCAAACAGCGCCTGTTCGATAAGGCTGCGGGAACGGAAGTCACGCGCGCGGTTAAAATGCCACGTTGCCCACCGGCTCCGGCGCTGATCTTCGGGATTGGTAACGGCGATAAGCGTATCTTCGAGGGATGTGCGGACAAATTCATCGTTGGAGTCAATGGTAATGGCGCTGCCCAAAACGGCCAGGGCTTCGGTCGTGCGTCCCAGGCGGATATAGGCAAGCCCCTTGAGGTACCAGGCTCCCATATCGTTGCGGTTCGCCGCGATGGATTCATCGGCAAGCCGCGCCGCTTCCACATACTGCCCACTGCGGTAGCGGACATTCGCCAACAGCGAACGGGCGGGGCCAAAGCCGGGACGCAAATTGAGGGCCTTCTCCGCGTAAGAAATGGCATAGGGCAGACGATCCGCCTGCGCGTTGACATAGGCGGCATAGTAAAACACCCGGTAATCATCGGGATGCTGGGAAAGGGCGCGGTCAATAAACGAAAGCGCCGTTACATTGTCGCCGAGGGAGCCGGAAACCAATGCCAGCGATATGAGCAGCCGACGGTCGTCCGGGTAGCGGCGCACCGCTTCGCGGAAACGGAGCAGGGCTTCGGACGGCTTGCCCCGGGCGATGTCAAGTTCCCCGGCGGCGAACAGCGCCTCGCGGTTGTACGGTTCGCGCCCCAGCACCTCGGCGATAACCGCCGCCGCCGCGTCAAGGCGGCCCAGCGCAATCAGGGAAACCGCTTCCAGATTGGCGACTGAGGCGTTACCCCGCGCCAGAACCCGCGCCTTGCGCACCCAGCTCAGCGCTTCGTCAAATTCGCTTAATTCGTAGTAACATTCCGCAAGAGCGGCCGTTCCCTCGGCATGGGCCGGGTTCAGCCGCAGACAGTCAAGGAAGGCTTCCGACGCGGAGTACCAGTCCTCCTCCGCCATGAAAGCCCTGCCCTGTTCGTAGAGCGCCGCGGCCTGGGCGGGTCGGTCCCCGCCGGCGCCGGCGCTTCCAGTGCTTTGGGCTTCCAGATGCCCCAATCCGCAGGGCATCAGCAAGATGAGTATCAGCAGTATGCGCAGTACATACGGAAATTTCAACGATCCCTCCCTCAAAACAAGTCCTCTATTAAATATCGGCAGAATGACGCACTATTTTCACCGATTTGATCTTGTGACCGTCCATCTCCTGCACAATAAGATCGATCCCCTGATAATCGGCCTTCTCATATTTAACCGGAATTTTGCCAAAAAGGTCAAATACAAAGCCGCCGAGCGTGTCAAAATCATCGGTGGGAAACTCCAGGCCGGTCTCTTCCGCCAGGTCTTCCAGGTTGACGCGCGCATCGCAGAGCCACACCCCCTCCCCTACCGGCAAAATGTCCTCGATCTCGTGATCAAACTCATCCTGAATGTCGCCGACGATCTCTTCAATGATATCTTCCATGCAGATGACGCCCGATACGCCGCCGTATTCGTCCACCACCACGGCAATATGCACCTTTTTGCGGCGGAACTCCGTGAGCAAATCGTCGATATGCTTGGTAACGGGCACAAAAAACGGCTTGCGCAGCAGCGCCCTGACATCAAGCGGGG
>JGI24698J34947_10001205_pt1 | contig 13520 bp, 15 predicted proteins | sample TergutMp193P3_FD_34947 | JGI IMG/M metagenome (IMG submission 34947)
CTCGATTATAATGGCCTCATGCATCACGGAAGGGGCGCTCATCATATAGATGACGTTCCCTATCTGTTCGTATCTCCTCTGGGGATGGAATAGATCCGTTAATATTGAGTTGTTATTTTCATCGCCTTCGCCAAAGAAATTGGCGGTTTCCATGCTGTCAGCCATAATTTACCTAATTATATCAGTTTCTCATTATTTTGGCAACGCTGTTATGCCATGCACCGAATTCACTCCTCTCTCCTCCGTGTACCTCCGTGGTAAAATTTTGGCTATCGGGTATACTTGAAAATTGAGAACTGATATGTTAGCTTTCATTTACAGATGAACCAGACCAATCCGGCGAACCTTGGGGTTATCGCGTGCCCGGGCGGTGAGAAGTTTGCCGATGAGGTAATAGAACACCTTAAAAAGGGCTACCGCCGCCTCTTTGACAAGATGATAACCGAACTTGCCGCGCAATACGGACTTGAGCGCCGGGCCGCGGCCAGACAGGTTAATTTTATCAACGACGTTTTTTCCCCTGTTCACCAGTTTTCGGGCAATGTCGAATCTTACCGTAACCCCCGCATCAGGGTTTCCACTGATTTTACCTTCTTCCCCAACGGCGAAGTCAAGGCGGAAATTCTGGAATCGATCAGGCGGAAGGACATCTACATAGTCCAGGACGTGGAAAACCACTACCCGGTGAATTTCGCAAACGGGGTAAAATGCAAGGTTCTCTCGGTAAACGATCACTTGTTGTCCGTTATTGTCGCCGTAGATGCCGCGAGGCAGGCCGGCGCCGAAAGGATCACCCTGGTTCTGCCCGTCTTTCCGTATAGCCGCCAGCATAAAAGCAAAGGGCGGGAAGGGCTCACCGCGAGCCGTGTTGGGAGGATCCTCGAAAGCCTGGGGGTAAGCCGGATCATCACGCTGGATATACACTCCAGGGAAATCGGCAACGCGTTCCACCAATTACGGATGGAAAACCTGCACGCCAGTTATCAGATTATCCGGGCGCTTGCCGTGCATCCCGAACTCTCAAGCGACGATTTTGTGGTAGTCTCCCCGGATACCGGCGCCGTGGACAGAAACAAATTCTACGCGACGGCCCTCAACAAGCCGCTGGCCCTTCTTTATAAAGAAAGGGATTATTCCAAAGTTTCGACCGACGCCGTGAAGAACAACATTTCCGATGTCAAACTCCTGGGCGATGTCCGCGACAAGACGGTGTTTATGGCCGACGATATGCTTGGCACGGGAGGCACCCTGCTCAAGGCCATGCAGTTCCTCAAAGAGCAGGGGGCGGGCAAGGTTATCTGCGCGATAAGCCTTCCCATTTTTACCGGAAACGCGATTGATTATTTCGATGAGGCCTATAAAAACGGCCTGTTCTACAAGATCATCGGCACCAACGCAGTCTATCACGAAGAGCTGCTCAAAAGGGAGTGGTACATGAGCGTGAACATCACCAGGCTCTTCGCCATGACGATATCACGGCTTCACAGGGGGCTCTCGTTGAGTTCGCTGCTGGATAACCGCGACATAATCGTGAAGCACTTCCAGGACAATCCCGGCAAGCTAGAATCTTAATGAAAATTTACCGCCTGCCTTCCGAAATACGGGCCCTGGCTTTTGACATGGACCTCACCCTCTATACCAACGCAGAGTACGGCCAATATCAGATAGACTGCATGGTGGAAAGGCTCGGTAAGTTAAGAGGACTTTCTTTTGACGAGATGAACGCGGAAGTGGAAGAAGCGCGCGAAAGCTGGGCGCTTTCCCATGGTGGACAGAAGCCAAGCCTCTCTAACGTTCTTTCGGTCTTCGGGATAGGTATTGAGGAGATCGTCCACTGGAGGGAGGAGCTCCTTGAGCCGGAAAAGTTTATCAAAGAGGATAGACGACTTGAAGGGGCCCTTGGGAAACTCTCCCGGCATTATGTTCTGGGAGTGGTTACCAACAACCCTGTTCTCGTGGCGCGTAAAACCCTCGCCGCCCTTGGCGTGCCTGGTTATTTCCCCATTATTGTCGGGCTCGACACCTGCATGACGCCCAAGCCCCACGAAAAGCCCTTCATCGAATTTTCCGCCCTCTCCGCCTGTTCCCCCGAAACCTGTGTTTCCATCGGCGACCGCTATGACATAGACCTGGATATCCCCCTGAAAATGGGCATGGGCGCGGTACTTGTGGATGGGGTGGAGGATGTGTATGGGCTGCCTGATGTTTTGGGGGGAAGCAATTGACAATCCCATACAAATTTTGTATGCTCAATACGGAGGCGTTCCATGTCCGTGTCTACCGTAAACATATCATTTCAGGAAGATTTCCTGCTTCAGATTGACAAAGTCGCTAATGACGAGTCCAGAACACGGTCTGAACTAATAAGGGAAGCCGTGAGATTATACATCGACCGCAAAAAAGAATTCGAGAGGATATTTAAAATCGGGGAACAAATAGGCTCTACACTGGAAATTTCCGAGGAAGATGTGATGGAGGAAATTAAAGCGCACAGAAGAGCAAAACTGACGACAGGATGAAATTGGTTTTGGACACGAATATTTTCATTTCCGCTTTTTATTCGTGGCGAGGGTTTAATACCCCGCCCCTCTGGGGCGGTCATAAGGGATTAAACCCGAGACCAATACCTTTTAAGAACAACATACCCCGCTGCTCTGCGGCGGGGTATGTTGATTGGGATGGGAATTCCCAACAAATAATAAACCGGGTAATTGAAGGACAGGATGAACTGTATATTACAAATGAGATAATTAATGAAATAGAGGATGTAATGGGCAGACCCAAATTTAAAACAAAACCTGAAATAATTGAAAGATATGTACGAACAATAGAGAAAATAGGAAAGAAGGTTTTCATTACCGGAAAGGTAAAAGGAATATGCAGAGATAAAGACGATGATGATAAACTGGAGTGCGGGCTGTTAAGCGGCGCCGATTATCTCATTACCGGTGATAGTGACTTGTTGGTTTTGCGTGAATATCAGCAGATGAGAATAAAAGCGGTAAAAAGTTTTTTTGAAATAATTAGCGGCCAAAAGGTAAAAGGTGTTGAGTTTGGTTCCCCTTAGTCGTTGTACCAGGGGGCAAATTTCGTGATTTCTTTTTCGTCAAGCGTCACCTGGAGGTCCGGGAAGCTTGCGACGGGCAGGGTGAGGGAGCCCTTTGGGATGGTGTAAAAGGTCTGCTCGTACTTGCCGTCTTTCAGCAGATAAACGTAGACGTTGTGGTGGTCCAAGACGAGCCAATATTCGTTTACGCCCATCTTCTCGTAGATTTCTTTTTTTCTCCCCGAGTCCCGCGAGCTGGTGGAGGGGCTTGCGATTTCGACAATCATCGTGGGGACGCCCTTGTAGTATACGCCTTCGAATTTTGTCGGGTCGCAGACCACGGTTAAATCGGGTTCAAGTATCTGCTCCCGCTTGTTTTCCAGACCCTCAATGGTTTTCTCATCGCCCGCATCCGCGAGGATCTTCGTGGGGTTGAGCCCAAAGGGGGCTTCATAAACCTTACACGGCTTATTGCGAAAATAATTCTTGAGTTGAAAATGGATTTCCCCCAAAATATCCTGATGGGAAGGATGCGGCGGTGCCATCATGCAAATAATCCCGTCTATGACCTCATACCTAAGGTCTTCCGCGAGCAATTCTTCTTCCGACAGGGCCCGCTGTTGGCCGTTTCTCGCGTCTTGCAGTTTCTCCAGGCTGATGCTCATATTTAATTTATACCTTGATTTCGGCGCCTTTTCAAGCTTTTTCTCCGTGTCCCTGATCCCTTTCTTCTCTTGTTCGTGAGGTTCGTGGTAAAATTTTTTCATCTTCATATCTTGGCGAGAGGTAAAATTTGCGTTAAAGTGTAGACTGCTGAAAGGTGGTGGTTATGGTACTTGATGAATTCGGTTCTTTTGTTTCGGAGATTTGCGCGCATACTTTGCTGGCCGGCGACAGGCCTCTTTTTTGGACCATCATTGCCAATCCGAAAGCCGGCGGTTTTACCATTCGTTCCAGGTGGCGAAAACATTATGCCATGCTCAGCGAATGTGTGAAAAGAGCGAGAAAGAACCCGCTGCATGAAAAGAGCGGCCCTTCGTCGGCAGTGCCGGAATGCTCGCCTTCGGGACTCGTTCTGACCAAAGCCGCGGGCCACGCGGTGGAGATCACCGGGTCACTTGTAGATGACGCCGCAAAGGCGAGTTCGGAAGAGGTAAAGCCGTTTAATCTCATCATAACGGCGGGAGGGGACGGCACGAGTCTTGAAGTCCAGACACGCCTTTACCATGCCCCGGAGGAAATCAGGCGGGATTTTGCGGTTCTGCGGCTTCCCATGGGAACCGGAAACGACGGCTCCGATACGTGGTATTTGGACAAAGCCCTGAACCTTCTGATCGAGCCGTCGGAGGTTAAACGGCAGCGGGCATTGCGCCTCGTAACCGCAAGCGGCAAGGGTCCGTTTTTGGCCTTTAATATCCTCTCCGTGGGGGCCGACGCCTTTGTCACCCACATGACAAATAAAATGAAGGGCAAACTGCCCGGTGATTCCTATAAAATCTGGGTTGACGTCGCATCACTTTTCTACGACCGGATTTACAAAGTAGGTTTTATGGATGTACGCAGCATGGATGAGCAGGGAAAGGACGTAAAATCATTCAGGGAAAAGCTTCTCCTCATGGCTGTGGGTGAAAGCGGACGGCGAACCTACGGCTCCCATAACTGGATACTCCCGGACGACAGGAACGTATGCGTCCTGAAACAGATGTCGGTATTTAGAAAGCTAAGCCTTAAAACGCTTCTAAAAAAAGGGACTCATGTGGATACACCGGAAGCGATGCTCTGGAATGCCAACGCGGTAGAGTTCAGCTCCCAGTATCCGATTTTGGCGCAGATGGACGGTGAGACGGTGCTGCTAAAAAAAGAGGATTTCCCCGCGCTTATAGAACTCAGCCCTCCGGTGATTCCGGTTCTAAGGAAGGTGACTGGGGATCAGGGACCGGGGACCGGGGAATGAAGTCAGAAAGCAAAATCTTTTACTCTTGTGGTGGGGCTTTCGCCAGGAAGATCTGTTTGTCTGTGCTATTTCTGGTTCTGGTGGGTTTTTCGGTTAACGCTGAAGACGCTGCCGGTGAAGCCGGCAATGGGAATGGACATTCTTTTTCGCTGGGATTGTCATTTGGCATGTTGTCCGGGACAAGTGAGGAAATTGTATACAGAAGTTCTACGAGCAATAGTTATCTTAGCCAATTGACTTGGCAGATGAACCCTTTGTTTTACGCAGGCGTTGACGTTGGTTATGGCTGGCGAAGTCCGGCAAATCCGAGGGGCGTTTTTCAATATATTTTTTCCGGTTTCTTCGTCGACGCTTATTTCAAATATGGGCTGTCTGATGATACAGGGTTGATGGAAGACAGGGACTGGCTTACTCAACCAACATGGGCACTTTCCCACTATTCTGTGCATGACAATAGAACAGAAATGGCAATGCTCGCCGGTCTGAATATCGGGAAATCGTTCAGGCTTTATAACGAATTTCGTTTAAGCGCGTTTCTCTCATACAATATAATGTATTACTTTTTTTCCGCCAGAGGGGGAATATTCCTGTATCCTGAGCCTGATGGCGGACATTTTAATGATCCCGGCTCAAATAATTTGGTAACATACAGACAATTCTGGCAAATTTTCTCTCCCGGTCTCTCTTTTTATGGCGTATTTAACAGATATTTTGATATCGAAATCTTTTTTAAAGCTACTCCATTTATCACGGCTTCTTCGTTTGATGAGCATCTGAGCAGAATTTTTCAAATAATCAATGATCCCATGCATTTAGGGTTGTACATTGAACCGGGTTTTGTTTTTACATTTAAACCTGCCTCGATATTTATGCTGTCCCTATCCTTGAACTATCGAAACATCAGCGGTACCAGAGGCAATTCAAGGTATAGATATCCTGACCATTCAATTATATTCACGAACGCGGGCGGGGTGGGTTATTCCGCCTTCGACATTAATATAGCTGCGAAAGTAAAAATAGGGGATTAGAGCAGCTCCAACAGTTCCTGCGGTCTTTCGATGATCCGTTTGGCGCCGGCTTTCATTATGATTTCCCGTGAGCGGTATCCCCAGCCCACCCCAAGGGGATAGCAGCCCGAAGCCAGGGCTGTTTCCATGTCGATTTCCGAATCGCCCGCGATAATGACGCTTGCGGGTACGAGGTTAAGTTCAACCAGAAGCTCCCAAACGCAGGCCGGATCGGGTTTGCGGGGTTTATCAAAAGTTTCGCCCCTTACTATATCGAAAGCGGCCGTGGGAAAAAGGCCTGCAATTACCTTCTGGGCGACATGATCGGGTTTGTTGGTTAGTATTATAGTCTTGATTTTTTTCGCGAGAAGGACGTTTATGAGTTCAGCTATCCCCGGATAGGGCCGTGAATGAAGGAGGGGTGTTTCGGCGTAAAATCCGGCTGCGTCAGCCGCCAGAAGTTCCGCGGTTTCCTGCGTCCGGGAGGCTTCCGGGAGGGCGAGAAAGGCAAGGCGTCGGATACCTGAGCCCACTTTCTCCCGGTAATCTTCCACGGGCAGTTCCGGAAACCCGCGCTGCTTCAGTGCCCGGTTCATGCTCGCTGCAATGTCCGCGAGGGTATCGACCAGGGTTCCGTCAAGATCAAAAATAACGCCCTTGTATTTTGGTTTCATGGTGTTAAAATAGTATAGTATTGCGTTGATCTTTTTTCCAGCGCATAATCAGCCTGATGTATGGAGGATATTTTGAACCCTGTTCTGCTGGAACTAAAAAAAATCGGAATCATTCCGGTAATCAGGATTGACGACGCCGACAAGGCGGTTCCCCTTGCGAAGGCCCTTATCGCGGGCGATATTCCTTGCGCGGAGGTAACGTTCCGCACGGCACAGGGCGAGGAGGCCATCGCGAGGATAAACAGAGAAGTTCCGGGTATACTCCTTGGCGCCGGTACGGTGCTTACTACCGAACAGGTAGACAAAGCCGTCAATGCCGGGGCAAAGTTCATCGTCAGCCCCGGTTTCAACCCAAAGGTGGCCGCCTATTGCGTCCAAAAGGGCATCCCCATAACCCCCGGCTGTTCCACCCCTTCCGATATTGAGCAGGCCCTGGAACTGGGAATCGATGTGGTCAAGTTTTTCCCCGCCGAGCAGGCCGGGGGGCTTGACTATATCAAGGCCGTCGCCGCGCCTTACACGACAGTTTCGTTCATTCCGACCGGGGGGATAAACGCCGAAAACATCGTCAAATACCTGGGCTTTGAGAAGGTCATCGCCTGCGGCGGCTCCTGGATGGTGAACGCCGACCTCATCAACGCCGGGGAGTTCGACAGGATCACCGCCCTCTGCAAAGAAGCGATGCTCAGCCTCCTGGGTTTCAGTCTGCATCACATAGGAATTAACGCGGAAAACGAGGATGCCGCCCTCAAGGCGGCTAACGTCTTTTCCTCGCTCTTCGGTTTCCAGAGCAGGACAGGAGCATCTTCAATTATCGTGGGGGACGGCATTGAGGTGATGAAATCCCCTTATTTAGGCAGGAACGGCCACATCGCAATAGGGACAAACAGCGTGTTCAGGGCAAAGGCCTTCTTTGAGCGGCGCGGAGTAGAGTTTAACAATGAGAGCGCGAAAACCGATGCCAAAGGCAATCTAACGGCGGTTTATTTTAAGGATGAAATCGGCGGTTTCGCGGTACACCTCGTGACGGCAAAGCCGACGGCTTCGCCTAACACGGTACAAAAGAAGTGAGAGGTAATCTAAGGGAATAGGGGAGTAAGGGAATTCTAACCACGAACAGACGCTAACGGAAAAAGAAGATCTCTCGCAAAGGCGCTGAGATCGCAGAGGGCGCAAAGGGCTTTGAGTGATTACAAGGTTGATCAATTACTTCTTGTCTAATTTTTGATAGATAAAAAAAAGGAAAACGCGCTGCTTTTGAACTACGCGCCCTTCTTCGCGTTCTTCGCGTTCTTCGCGTTCTCTGCGTCTTGGCGAGAACTCTTCTTGCTCTACGGAATGACGGCGCTGTCGAATCCGGGGAAGGTGCCGGGCACATTTACATTGCTTATTAATCTGTCATGGGTTTACCATTTTTATCAAGTAGCGGAGTTAAACTGCTCCCATTCTCGTGTACTACAAATAAGTATTGAACGCCTGTTTGTGTATCTTTCAACGTAGATACGCTTTTCACTGAACCATTACCTTCATTAATAAAAATATCGAAACCACTTTGCGTCGAGACAGGCGTATTGTTCGCATTGTTTCTGTTCTTTTCATTGCGCCTCGCGATTTTTAAACTGACGTATTGATCAACGATAACGACAACGAAAACTATTCCCACTAACTCCGACGCCAGGTTCATAAAAAAATCGTATATATTGAAATTCGGATTACCAAAAACCCCAATATAAAAGGTAGCATAAAATACTAGCATATATACTACCGTTATGATGTAAAATCTGGTACTTTTATTTTTTTTGGGCAAAATAGTATTCCTCCATTCTTTGTATTAGTTGAAACAGTGCCTGGCACATTTTAAAATACTATTAACACTTTCAGGCGGATTTTTCAATCCTCCGTGATCCGTGTGAAATTCTTAGTTCTTCCGTTCGTGCCGTTCGTGGTAAAATTCCTAGCGTCATCGCGCCTCTTGCTGCGTATGGCGCCTGGTGCGCTTAGGCGTTGTACCAGGGCGCAAATTTCGTGATCTCTTTTTCGTCAAGCGTTACCTGGAGGTCCGGGAAACTCGCGACGGGCAGGGTGAGGGAACCCTTTGGGATGGTGTAAAAGGTCTGCTCGTACTTGCCGTCTTTCAGTAGATAAACATAGACGTTGTGGTGGTCCAGGACAAGCCAATATTCGTTTACGCCCATCTTCTCATAGATTTCCTTCTTCCTTCCGTCATCCCGCGCAGTAGTGGAAGGGCTTGCGATTTCCACAATCATCGTGGGGACGCCTTTGTAGTACACGCCGTCGAATTTGGTCGGGTCGCAGACCACGGTCAAATCGGGCTCAAGCCATTGCTCCCGTTTATTTTCCAGGCCCGCAATGGTTTTCTCATCGCCTGCATCCGCGAGGATTTTCGTGGGGTTGAGGCCAAAGGGAGACTGAAAGACTTCGCACGGCTTACCATGGAAATATTTCTTGAGCTGAAAATGGATTTCCCCCAGGAGGATCTGGTGTAAAGGGGCCGGCGGCGCCATCATATAGATAATCCCGTCTATGACCTCATACCTAAGGTCTTCCGCGAGTAGTTCTTCTTCCGACAAAGCCCGCTGTTGGCCGTTTCTCGCGTTTTGCAGTTCTTCCAGGCTGATGCTCATATTTAACTTATATACCGGTTTCGGCGTCTTTTCAAGCTTTTCCTCCGTGTCCCTGATCTCTTTCCTCTCTTGTTCGTGCCGTTCGTGGTTAATCTTCTTCCCCTATTCCCCTTTCTTCGCCCTGATTATCATCACGTCCCCGAAACCGAAACGTTTAGCCGCCTTGTCGAAGACGCGCTTCACGGGCGCGGGGGCGAGCCCGGCGGCGAGGCCACCCCAGGTGCGTATCCTTTCAATGGCAAAGCCTTTTTCCTCAAGGAGCCTTGAGAGGGTCTTGACCGAGAAGAGGTAGAGATGATCGAAGATGGCCGATCTCCAGCGGCCGCGGAAGAGGCGAGCCTGGAAGCCTGAGATGTTGGGGGTGGTGACGAAAAAGCGGCCGCCGGGGGCGAGGATGCGGCGGACCTCGGCGACGAGGGCGGCAGGGGCGTTCAGGTGTTCTATGAGGTGGGAGGCCAGGACCACGTTGAAGGCGTCGGCGGGAAAATTGTTCTCTTCCAGGGGGAGGCTTCGCACGTCAAGGTTCCGTTCCCGCCGCCCGTATTCCGCCTGGGGGCCGCTTATTTCCACCCCGGTTGTTTCCCAGCCCCTTTCCCGCAGATGGGCGAGAAGGCTTCCCGTGGCGCAGCCTATGTCCAGGAGGCGGGGCGGCTTCGCGATTAATTCGCTTTCAATTTCATCAAACCCCGCATCCTCAAGGGCAAGGAGGGCGAGGGCGAGGAAACTGCCTTCATTGGCGAGTTCGTAGGAAAGGTATTCTTCCCCGGTGCGAGTGTCATAGCGCAGCCTGATTTCCTCTTCCAGCGGCTGGGGGTTCATTTGAACGAGGCCGCAGCGCTTGCAGCGGACATACGAGAAGCCCTCGCAGGAAAGGGATGGCTTGAACAGGGCGCCCCCGCAGACAGCACAGAGGACGGGCTTTTTTTCTTCGGTGATTACCGGGGTGGAAAAGGTCTTTATCATTCCACCACGAGCCGGTATACCACGCTTTGGGAATTGCCTTCGATATCCTGGGCGATGATTTCAAGGTTGGTCTGGCCCCTGCTTAACCAGATAACCGCGGTCTCATAATACGGATATGAGGCGTATACCTCCCTTGCCGGAACAAGGCCGTTCCGGTAAGCCATGAGCGAACCGTCCCTGACGGAATAGTTTCCGAAGTTAAGCACTCCGGTTTCGCTGCCATTCAGCGAACAGATGATCCTGTACGGCGCGATGGGATTTTCGTTTGGAAGCCTCATGGTGTCGGTCGCTTCCACAAAAACGGTGTACCTGCCCTGAGCCAGGTTGCGTGTAACGGCAGGATTGAAAAGCCTTTCCTGTTCGTCCTTAAGTCTCACGGATGTTATCTGCGGCGGTCTTCTGTCATCTGACGGGGTTACGATCAGGGAAGGATTAATCCAGCGCCTTTCCCTGCGGTCGTATAGCTGAAAGAAAAATCCTTTTGAGGAAGACCAGCCGGAAATTCCCGCTTCCCCCAATATTTGGCTTCTTTCTACATTTCCGGAGAGCGCCTGTGGGGGGATGCCGTTAAAACGGCTGTATATGCTGATGATACCGTCGCCGTGATCCAGGGCAGTCCAGGAACCCAGAGGGGAGGGGAGCCGGGAAACGGCGTCGCCTTCCGCGCGATGAAAGAGGAGTTCCCCTTCGTCGGCCGCGAATATGGGCCCATCCGCGTCAAAGGACATTCCAAGGTGCGGCATACCCCCGTCATTCCAGCCGAAATTCTTTTTTAGCACACCGGACGCCGAAGGCCAGTCCATCGCGAAAAGCGGGCCGGCGTTAGGCGCAACGCCCAGGGCGATACTCAGGACAACGCACAGAAAAACAACAGGAAGAAAACGTTTCATCTATTTTTTCTCCAGTTCAAAAGAAGCCATACTCAAATCCCCTCCAAGGTAGAGCTTCTTGTTCCGGCGCAAAAGAAAAACGCTGCCGCTTCTGAAAGGAGCCTCATTCACGATTATCCCCGGATACCGGATGGATATTAAACGCTTTTCGTTTGGGCTCTGCGAAGTAATCACAAAGAGGAACCCGTCGTCTCCCGAGTCGTCGAGAGCCGCGATTTCCCCTTCCATGCGGACGCTGACGCTGCCGCGGCCGCCGATGCTGTAAATGCCCAGGCCCCCTTCCCGTTCGAAAACAATTTTGCTGTTGTTGTCGATGAAGCTGATGTGAACGGGCCGCCTGAATCCCGTGCCCAGGAATTCGTGGTAAATTACCCTGTAGGTGTCCCCGCTGCGTTCCAGATACAGAAAACGCTGTTCGTCGATTCCCGAGACAAGGGCTAGCCGGGAGGCGTCCTGCGAAATGGCGCAGCCCAGTATCACCGAAAGCCTGGAACCGCCGGGTTCAAACGGAGCGATGGCGGGAACGCCTGCGGCGTTAAGCAGTATGACTTCTCCGTCAAGAGTTCCGGCGAGCAAGTTTCCCCCGGCGGCGTCAACGCAGGTGACAGGAGACGAGAAATCATAGGTCCACAGCGTATCTCCTGAGCCGTTAATGGCTCTGATGAAATTCTGCTCGCTTCCGACAATGAAAACCCGGTTGTCAAGAAACAGGGGATAGCCTTTCGGCGCCTCTATTGAAAAAACATTTTCGTTCAGGGGATTCATAACCTGTATTATTGACGGAGTGGGTTCATATTCGGCCCAGTGATCGTCCGAAATGGAAATGTAACCGTTCCTGATTTGATTGATGATGAAATTTCCTTCTTCTCTTACGTAACCAAAACGATTTCCCAGGATGAATGGCAGGAAAGTCTCATTGTTCATTGGCCGCAGGGAATCAGCCGCCAGGGAAATAGGGTTATTTGATCCAAGGGAAGTAATCCACACGGGCTTTAGAATAGTTTCTTCCGGGATGGAACCGGGAGTGATGAAGACAAACGCGANAAACGCCAGAAGGCCCGGAATNTACCACCGTCTTTTTTTCGCTTTTGCCATTAGCCTGCCCATCCGACGAGTTTTCGTGTAGTATANTGAATATATCATGTTTTTGCGGGAGTGTATATGGACGATTTTAAGTTGAGTGAACTATTTACAGAGGCGCGGAAAGCCGCCGATTTTGCCTATGCGGCATATTCCAAATTCAGGGTAGGCGCCGCCCTGCTATGCGATGACGGGACGATTATCACAGGCTGCAATGTGGAAAACCGTTCCTACGGGCTCACCATCTGCGCGGAACGAACCGCAGTGGTCAAGGCCGTGAGCATGGGCCGCCGCTCTTTCAGGGCCCTCGCGATTTCCACCCCCGATTCTGATGTCCCCGTGGGGCCTTGCGGGGCTTGCAGGCAGGTGCTGAGCGAGTTCATGGAACCGTCTTCCCCGGTGGTCTTTGGCGGCAGCGGAAGTGAGAAGGTGCAGACGACGCTTGGCGTTCTTTACCCCTTCGATTCTTTGCACGATCTTGGAAGAGATTGACATTAGATACGGTTTAATGCTATTCTGTTGCAGATGATAGATGACGATATCCTGACCCTTGGCGAGGTCGCGAAGTACCTAAAAGTTTCCGAGCGAACCGTATACGAATGGGCTCAAAAAGGGGAAATACCCGCGGGCAAGATTGGCACGGTTTGGCGTTTCAAGAAGTCGGAACTGGAAGAGTGGGTCAATGAGCGTCTTTCGGCATATAAGTTGAACTATCAGAGCGAAAATATACAGCCCGAGACTATTTTTTCAGCCGATCGTATTGTTTTCCTTAACCATTCCTCAAAAAGGGACGCCCTCTTCGCCATGATTGAAAATATTTCAACCGCGCCCCAAATAAAAAACCGCCAGGAACTTGCCCATGAGATTTTAAGACGTGAAGATCTGATGAGTACCGCCATAGGCCGCGGCATCGCCATTCCCCATATCAGGCTTTCCTCAATAACCGACATGGTGGTTTCGGTCGGGTTGAGCCAGGTAGACATTATGGATTTTCAAACCCTGGACGATGAACCGGTTCGCATACTCTTCATGATTGCCGCCGCCTATAACCAGCACTCGAAGTACCTTCAAACCCTCTCCTGGTTTGCCGCCCGTCTGAAAAACCCGGAACTCCGCGGCGCCCTTCTGGCATCGAAGAATGCCAAAGAAGCCTACGAGATACTTGCCAAACTCTGATTTGTCGCTCTGATCGCAACTGGCGTCAGACATATTAATCTTCGCGGGGGAGCGGTAAACCCTATTCGGGCAGCTCGATGGGCGG
>JGI24698J34947_10001206_pt1 | contig 13514 bp, 10 predicted proteins | sample TergutMp193P3_FD_34947 | JGI IMG/M metagenome (IMG submission 34947)
ATAAAAGAGTGCGTCAGTGTTGACCGCGGGCAAATGGAAACCGCTAATAATGACATAAAAGGCATTTTTAAGGGCCGCAAAATTCTATTGGCGGAAGATGTGGAAATTAACCGCGAAATTGTACAGGCGCTGCTTGAGCCGACGAACGTAACAATCGACTGCGCGGAAAACGGCTTGGAGGCGGTGCAAATGTTCGAGAAAACGCCTGACTACGATATGGTATTGATGGATGTGCAAATGCCGGTAATGGACGGCTACGAAGCGACCAAACAAATAAGGGCGCTTGACTTCCCCGAAGCGAAAACCGTTCAGATTATAGCCATGACAGCTAACGTGTTCCGCGACGATATTGATAGGTGCCATGAGGTAGGCATGAACAACCACATAGGCAAGCCGCTGAATTTTGAAGAAGTCGTAGAAAAAATGCTTGAGTATATGCCGGCTGCGTAAACGGCAAAAGGGCGGGGTATTAAACCCATCAACACGAATAATGCACTTTTAATAAAAAATTATCAAGTACATACTGCGGTAGCGTCGTAATCTCCAATCCCTTCATCAAGAAGCCTGCACCGCAAAACCGTACCCGTCGGCGGAGCTTTTTCTCCATTGTACCTGACAAACAGTTTAAGGTAGTTTTCCGAAATTCCCCGGCAGGAGTTTGAACCGCCGCCCTTTTCAATCAGCGCTTCAACTTCGCGGCCAAGCCATCGGCGCACATAATCCGCCCTGCCCTGACGCGCTAAATTTGTAAAAGCCTGCACGCGCTTTTGTTTTTCTTTTTCATGGACGGTTTCAGGAAAAGACCAGGCGGGAGTGCCGGGCCTTTTTGAATAGGGAAAAACATGAATCCACGCAAAGTCCAGTTTTTTGCACAGTTCAAAAGTTTCTTCAAAATCAGCGTTTGTTTCATCGGGAAAACCTGTAATAATATCGCAGGCTAAAAACGGATCGCCTTTTGCACTGCGTAAAAGAGAAACGGCTTTCTCTATGGTTTGCGCGTCATAATCGCGCCCCATTTTTTGCAATATTTTTTTCGCGCCTGATTGAATCGACAAATGAAAATGCGGACGGATTCTTTTACTGGAAAAAATGTTTACTGAATTTTCATCTATGCTGTCAGGCGCAAGAGACGATAAACGCAACGCGATTTTTTCTGTTCCAACAAGCAGATTTTCCAAAAGAGAGGCAAGGTTTATATTGCGGACTTTATCGAAATACTGACTTATATTTACGCCTGTAATGACAGCTTCGCTGTGTTTTTTTTCCAGCATTTTAAGACGCGCCAAAACTTCGTTCGCATCAAGACTGATACTCGGCCCCCTCGCAAGGCGGATTCTGCAATAGGTGCAGTGTTTATCGCACCCGTCCTGAATTTTCAAAAAACTTCTTGTGTGATCGAAGAAACGTTCAGGCGAAAATTGAAAAGCCCTTAACTCTGAAGCGGTTTTCCGCTCATCATTATCCGTTCCGTTTTCAGGCAAATTTTTCAACACATCATGAATGTCGTTTTTATCGCGCAAAAAATGCGGTAAATTAAGAATGCTCTCCTTATCACTGCCGTTAAAAACAAACAGCCGCTTTTTATCATCTGTTTCCAGTCCACAGAGTTCCTCGCGGTTTAGTTGCGCGTAACAGCCGGTTACTATTACGCAGGAATCGGGATAATCGCGCAGCGCTTTTCTGATAACGCGCCTTGCCTTTTGATCGGCTTTTGACGTTACGGTGCAGGTGTTTATCACTATCACAGAGGGAGAGGTTTCGTTTTTTAGATCAAAACCCGACTTTAAAAACGCATCGGTAATGGCTTCGCTTTCAAGTTGATTGAGTTTACAGCCAAGCGTTTGAACTAAAAATGACGGCACCGGTTCTTACTGCCCGGCCATTGTCCGCCTGATACGCTCAAGACCGCGCTGGGCATCGGCTAACTGGGAATTGAGGGAAAGCGCCCTCTGATAAGCTTCTATCGCACTGCTTAAATCGCCGGCACTTTCGCGCGTATACGCAAGCCTGACCCACCACGCGGCGTTTCCGGGCGTAAAGTGAACGGCGGTTGAAAGGGCAATGTCCGCGTGGCGGAACTTTCCCTGGCGGATAAATATTTCACCCATGAAATAATACACCATCTCAATCCGCTGCCCTTCGGGAGAAGAGTTTACATATTCCTGAAAATACTGAAGCGCCTCATTGTTCAAGCCCTGATAATAGTAAATTTCCCCTAGAATTTCGGTAAGCCTCGCGTCATAGCGGTTCAACGCCCGTCCGGCGCGCGCAAAGCGCAAGGCTTCCTCAAAGCGGTTGAGCCGCAACAGCGCCCAGCAGATTACAACATGCGATTCAAGGTTTGTGGGATTTTCCGCGATCTCAGTGCGGCAGATTTGCACCGAGGCCTCAAAGTTGCCGGCGCGGTATTCGGCCAGCGCGTCAGGAGGACGGCTCTGCGCGTGAACACCAATAGAGAGAAAAAAAAGAAAACTTGTTAAAATATGCCTAGTATATGCCTTCATACCATTGTACATCTTCCGTTGAAAACACAGCCGGTTTCCATATAGATTTGCGGGGCCGTTACATCTCCGGCCAGCTTTCCTGTTATGGTAACCTCTACTTTTTCAACCGCAGTAACATTGCCCTTAACCTGCCCCCGGATAAGAACCCGCAGGGCATGAATATTCGCGTTTACTACCGCATTCTCGTCTATAACCAAAAGCCCTGTGGCGTTAATTTCCCCTGAAACCCTGCCTCTGATACAAAAAGGTTTTTCAAAATGAAGCGTCCCTGTAAAATCAATATCAGGAGACAGGATAGTGTCAAAATCAGCGTCTTCAAGAAAATCGTTGTATACTTCAGTCATTGCCGCCATTATATTGAATTTCAAAAATATTGTGAAGTAGTTCTCCGTCAATCTTGCAGAATCTTTTGAAACGGAGTATTCTATAGTTCTGGAAATAAGGAGGGAAAATGGACTTTGTAAAGGAGATGAAATCTAAGGCCGTATCTGCGCCTAAGAGGCTGGTTCTGGCGGAAGGTACGGAAAAACGTACCATAAAGGCTGCGAGAATTCTGGCGGATGAAAAAATTGCCGCAAGCATTACCCTTTTGGGCAAGCCGGCTGATATTCAGGAAGCGGCAAAAACGGAAGGGGTCGATCTGAAAGGCATAAATATCGCTTATCCGGCAACCGACCCAAATATGGGAAAATATGCGGAAGCTTTTTATGAATTGCGGAAAAACAAGGGAATGACGCCCGAACAGGCAAAAATCGACATTGCCGACACTGTGCGCTGGGGCGCGATGATGGTTAATCTTGGAGACGCGGACGCAATGGTAGCCGGAGCTGAAAGGCCGACAAGCGATATTCTGCGCGCGGGGCTTACAATAATAAGGACAGTGCCGGGTCTTAAAACGGCTTCTTCCTGTTTTGTAATGACCGGCATGGACGGCCAATACGGAAAAGAAGGAACTATGATTTTCTCCGATTGCGCGGTAGTGCCCGACCCGAATTCCGATCAGCTTGCCGATATCGCGGAAAGCGCGGCTCTATCCTGCCGGGAGTTTTTAAATACGGAGCCTGTCGTTGCCCTCTTGTCCTTCTCGACAAAGGGTTCGGCAAAGCATGACAATGTTACAAAGGTACAAACCGCTGTTGAAACGTTAAAAAACAGAAGTCCGGGCTTTGTTTTTGACGGCGAATTGCAGGCCGATGCCGCTTTGGTTCCTTCGGTTCTGGATAAAAAAGCGCCGGGCAGCCCCGTACGGGGAAAGGTTAATGTACTGGTTTTCCCGGATTTAGGTTCGGGCAATATCGGCTACAAGCTGGTTCAGCGTTTGGGCAATGTTCAGGCCTACGGCCCGTTTCTACAGGGGTTCGCGAAACCCATAAGCGATCTTTCCAGGGGCGCTTCCGTAGACGATATTGTCACAACCTGCGCCGTTACGCTGTCGCGCGTTAAATGACGCGCTCTAATTTAACGGCGCATTATTTGAGAAAACAGTTGATAAAGTAATGGAAATAGGTTTATAATGACCTATAATTTTTAAACCATGAAAAATTCCTAAGGGGGGAAAAATGGCAACAATAAAGAAAACTGCGGCTAAGAAACCAGCGGCTAAAAAGCCCGCAGCTAAGAAACCGGCGGCTAAAAAACCGGCGGCTAAAACCACGGCTAAAAAGCCTGCCGCTAAAACCACGGCTAAAAAACCTGCCGCTAAATCGACGGCTAAAAAACCTGCCGCTAAAACCACGGCTAAAAAACCTGCCGCTAAATCGGCGGCTAAAAAGCCGGCGGCTGTTTCTGAAGCTAACGTCAAGTTCCGTAACCTGTTTGAAGCGTTTGCCAAGGGAAACCTTCCGTTTGCCCAGGGCTACATTGTTTCTTCGTTCTTCAGCGAAAAAACAGCTTATTCAATTTATGAAATTGTTTCCTATGCCGGTGTTAAGGAAATTTTCCCGACCGAGACAGGGCTTCAATTTGTCGCGGGCGGAAAGAAGCTGTATGTTCTGGTAGAAAATGATACATATCAGCTTAAATATCAGGAACCCGTCAGCAGGGCGGAGGGTGAAAGCATTCCAAAACGTTTCAACGAGTTGGAAAAATTAGTCGCAAAAAACCAGACATCGATATATGTAGCAAAGGAGCCGAATGAGATCACAGGTCAATTCACAATCCTTAAGCCGAACACCCTTAACTTTGCGGTGGTATTCTACGATCTGCCCGACGTGTACAAGTCGCTTGCCGTCTTCTTTGAGGATTCTCTTAACAGACAGCGGAAAGTTCCTCAGCATGACGCGAAAAAAGCCGCTGAGTTAATTTCTACAACAGCGGAAAAAACCATGAACTTTAAAGGTGATTTCGCTTAAGATTAGCCTAAGCGGAAAAAGAAAAAGCCTGGCCGCTTGGGTCAGGCTTTTTTTTAAGGAAATTAAAACTTAAAGAAACTAGCTTTTTTCCGCCGCATTGTCAATTTCCGCCTGGGCTACCGCAAGCAGCGCAATAGGCACTGAATACGGAGAACAGGATACATAATTAAGGCCGGATTCCATGCAGAAGCGCACATTCGCGGGATTAGCCCCGTGCTCTCCGCAAAGGCCGCAGACAAGATCGGGGCGCGTTGTCCGCCCGCGATCGGTAGCGAGCGCGATAAGTTCTTTTACCCTCGAATCAAGAGTGCTGAACGGGTTGCCGTTTATAAGATCGAAAAGGGTATAGTCAGGCATAAACGTTGTAAAATCGTCCCTTGAGATACCCAGAGTCGTCTGGGTCAAGTCGTTGGTTCCAAAACTGAAGAAACGCCCGTATCTGGCGATTTCACCCGCGCCTAAAGCTGCGGCTGGAAGTTCAATCATGGTTCCGATCTTGTAATCGATCCCTTTAACACCCAGCTCTTTCCTGAGCGCCTCTTCAATATCGACAATACCCAAATAGCTGGAACCTTCGATCTTCTTGCCGTAGGCGATAAGCTTCAACTCCGCATCGTTCATTATTATGGGGACCATAATCTCAGGATAAACTTCGACTTTTTCGGAGCGCAGTTTATAGGCGGCTTCAAATATCGCCTTTACCTGCATTGCGTATATCTCAGGATAGGAGACAGCGATACGGCAGCCGCGATGTCCAAGCATGGGGTTAAACTCGTGCAGAGCGTCTATGCTGGCGGTTATTTCCGATTTTTGCGGAGCTTCATTTTTTGTAGTGGCGACATGATCAATGTAAGCCGCCAATTCATCGCTGTTATGAGGCATAAACTCATGAAGCGGCGAATCCAAAAGACGGATCGTCACCTCTTTGCCGGCCATCACTTTCATAATGCCGTAGAAATCTTCCCTCTGCATAACCTGAAGCTTGTTCAACGCTTTCTGACGTTCCTTAGTATCATTTGACAGCAGCATATCGCGGAAAACATTGATTCTGTCCTCTTTAAAGAACATATGCTCCGTACGGCAAAGACCCACGCCGTCCGCGCCGAAACTCAGCGCTAAAGCCGCGTCCCGAGGGGTGTCGGCGTTACAGCGGACATGGAAATCTTTTAAGAAACCTTTTGAAAGCTCGATAAAGTCCAACAGGCCCGATTCTTTTGGATCGGGTTCAATTAATTCCGCCACCCCTTCGTACACGGTAGATTCGCCGTAAAACGGAACATTTATGGTAATATATTCGCCTTCCGAAAAACTGAACTCGCCAAGAGTCGCCTTTTTCCCCTTGATTTTAAGATCGGGCGAGACAAGCGAGACTTTTCCGTACTGGCGGGCCACTACAGACGCATGGGCGGAATAGCCGCCCTCGGCTGTCAATACGCCCGTACTTACCTCAATGGCCTTTACGTCCTCGGCAAAAGACGATTCCACTACCAGAATAAAACGTCCGTCTTCCCCGTTCTGCACAGACATTTTCTTCGCTTCCAAAAGCGCGTCTGTGCTGAAATAAACACGCCCTATTGCCGCGCCCGGAGCGCCGGCAATGCCGCCTTTCCAGGATTTCAGCCCTTTTATGCTGGACGTGTTAATTACCGGGTGGAGAATTTCATTCAACCTTAAAGGATCAATTGCTTTAATAACATAGGGTATGTCAACAATTTTCCGCTTCGCGAGATCAAGCAAAAGTTTAATGTCCGACTGGGTAGATTTTTGATCAACAAGCCTCTGTTCAATCAGCCACAGTTTGCCGTTCTCAACCGTAAAGCGAACCTGGCGTATTTCCTTGAAATTATCTTCAAGCGCCCACGCGATTTTTTCAAGCTGTTTAAGGTGCGAGGGGTCGATTTTATTGATCTCGTGCCCTTCGCTGCCGGTTTCGTTGAATTTTTCGCGGAAGAAGTTTCCCTGGAGTTTCTTTTCGCCCGTAACTACATTGCGGCTGTAAAAAGCGCCGGAACATGAATCCTTGCCGTAGTTGCCGTATACCATCGGCTGAATCATTATCGCCGTGTCATTGTCGTTTTGTTCGTCCATTTTGAGCATTCTGGAAATTTCGCCAAGCGTAAGCATAAGCTGTGTTTCGGCGTCATCGAAGAAACCTTTTGGAAAATATTTGGAATATTCTTCCATATACTCTTTTGCGGATTTTTTCTTTGGCAGCGGCGCTTCGTCTTCCTCCTGATGAAGCTCGTTTGAAGGCCCTTTTATTCCCAATAACCGTTTCAGAAGTTTTAATTTTTCGGAAATTTCTTCCTTTTCTTTCGGCTTTTCCTCCAGTTCCTTGATCCGTTCCTGAATCATCATCATGCCGCTGATCATGAACAAAACTTCATTGGCGGCAAAATCCGCGCCGACCCATTTGGCAAAACCTTCCAAAGTCGGGTTTACAAGGCCGAAGTTATGCAATGCCGGATAAGTGGTTATTGCCAGATTCGAGGAGATGACGACCTTCAAAAGCATGGGGTTTTCACTGTCCCCGTAATTTTTACCAGTCAGCTTTGCGCAGTTTCCCAAAAGATCAAAAATGTCTTTTTTTATTGCTTTGGGGTCTAATTCCGAAGCGATTTCGGTATCCAGAATTATTCCAGGCAGAATGGGAAAGGCCAATTCGGCAAATTCATTCGCCTGCCGTCCGCGAATGCCCAATAAATCAGACTTGTTTTTTGAGGAGATAACGTTATTCTGGCTGAAAAAATGTATTCTTGGGTCCATATATTCTCCTTAACTTTAGAACAGTTTAAGCACGGTGTTTACCGGCCCTCGCAGGAACGCTTCAAATAGATGGCTGGCCCCCTGCGTAAGATAACGCCTGAGTTTCGCAACATCCTGAATATCGTTTCCGGCAACGGCAACCTCAATGGCGCTGCCATGTTTTACCTTGCCCCATTTGAACAGCGAGTTGATGTCCAAAATACGCTCTCTTTCATAGTAAATAAAAACTTCCAAGTCAGGATATTTTGCCTTGTAACTCGCGACGATTCTTTTCCAAGCCTCGACATTTCCGTTATGGAAAAGCTCGTTTTGAACAATAATCGCGAACCGCGGCGTCATTTTTCTGGGCCCGGCTGCTGATACGGCAGCGGCGGCGGCTTTTTTGGCCGGAGCGGCGGCGGCTTTTTTGGCCGGAGCGGCGGCTTTTTTAGCTCCGCTTTTCGCCTTTGAGGCAGTCTTTGTTTTTGCAGGCTTTTCTTCAGCCTTTTTTGGTTTGGATACTTTTTTAGCCATATATTTTCCTCTGGTAAGAATGGGGGGAGGCGTAACTTTGCCGCCTTCAAAAACCCTAAGAGCAAGTTCAGCCGCTTTTTGGCAATTTTCATCAGTTTCTTTGCCCTGATAGCCGGCATATATCACCAACAATTCCCGCTTTCCAAGCTGGCCAAAACCGGCAAGCTCTTCGGCCACTTTGGGATTCGCTATTAAAAGGCCCATTTCCGGATGATAATAGGCGGCGACAAGATCAACGCCGTTCCATTTATCAAATTCATCTGCAAGACCGGAAAGATCATCAACAACCGAAGAAAGGTTGGTTGAAGCCGCCTTGTAACCAAGTTTATCAACGAGCAGCATTCTTAAAAGCAGGCCAATCCTGCTGCTTGTCAGATCACCGTCATCCAATTCATAGATAATATCGCCGAGGTTGCCTGCACCGGCGCTTGATGCAATTTCCAATGTTTTTTTAATATGCCTAACCGCGCTGTTGAAACCTGAACGGGTAGAAAGCATTTCAAGATTAACACTGTCCGCCATATATTCTCCTTATTCATGCAAAAAGCGCCCCCGAAACACCCAGAGCGGTAAAAACCACGCTGATTCGGGGGCGCTTTGCCATAATCACTCGTTCCCTACGATTCCCTTGTGTTAGACTTCCGCAAGTTGTGAACCGCGGCTAGGTGCCGATTTTTTGGCTTTTGCCTTCGAATCTACAACGCCTTTTTTCTTGGGCGCGCTTCTTTTGGGAGCCGCGATTGCCCGTGGTTTGGGAGCGGCTGCCGCAACAGATTCATCGTCCTCTTCAACAGGGGTCGCGAAAGACTGGTTGATGTCCTCACGGACTGTAGACCTTCTGCGGCTGAACGACGCAAACGCGGCATCCGAGAAGCCTTTGGACACGCCGTGGAGGAATTCGTTAAGCACGTTCGCCATAGCGTCCAGCGTAACCTTTTTCCTCTTGATAGACGTGATGTCTACGTCAAGCAGAAGTCCCGGCTGCAGGTGGTACGGGTTGATCATGTAATCAAACCTGTAATATTCCTTTTCAAGCCACGCGAGCCTGTCTTCCATAACGCGCCTTTCGACGGGGTACAGGTAATCGTACTGCTTTTTCATCCGGTCGCGCATCCTGATAATTCTGGTGCGGATACGGTCTTTTTCAAAAATGTAGGTGCGGTTTGACCTTTCAACCTCGGTTTCAGCGGGTCTGATAAAGGAAATCTCGTCCCATACTTTGGCGATATCTTCGTAAAGAGGCTCGCCGCTTTTTTCTTTGATGAGTTTTCTGACTCTGTTTTTGTTCCTCTTTGCCAAATCCTCAAAATCCTTGATTCTGAAGATGCTCTTGGAATCCTGATAGATAACTTCCAGGATATCCCAGAGGTGCTGGACTTCGGTTTCAAAGCTCTTGAGCATTACGTCGTAAGCTTTGCGGTCTTCAATAAGCTGCGCGTTGTCAAAATAGCGCAGTTTGATCGAATAGCGTTCATCCGGCAGGTTGGCAACGTCTGTGTCTTCATATTCGCGGATGATAACTTCGCGTCCGTTTTTGAGGTTTTCAATGTACTGATAACCCATTTTTGAAGTATCAAGGATCGATGTAATGGAGTTAATAGCGGTATTAAAGCCGCGGTTACGGATATTTTCCATGTCGATGATCTTCTTGATGTTTTCACGGATGTTCAGGGCGTCGAATGTTTCGGGGTCGATTTCGGCACGAAGGTCGGAAAGGCGTTCCATGAGCGTTTTGGCCATGATGCTGTAGCGCTTGGATTTGGCTTCATCTACGTTGTCATCGGTAAATTGCTCAACCTTGTTCAACTTGGTGAAGATAATTTCGCCGTCTGTAAGTTCTTCCTGTCCCCTGTCGATCCTGTCGTCCTTAATCTGTTCGATGATTTTGTCGATGCTGTCGATGATGTGCTTGGCGATAAGGTCCTTGACGAGGAATTCAACCGTAACCTGATAGTGGAAAATCGGGCTGATAAGCTCTGAGTCAAGGATGTTTACTGAAAGCTTTACATCACTGACGGTTTTGGGCTTAACCTGGTTATCTTTGAACGCGCACTTTACGATTGAGTATGCGTTCTCGCCGCGGACGAAAGCGCCCGTATCGGTCTTCTGGCGGAGGATGCTGTTGGTGTGGGTTTCCAGCTCATTAACACCCCTCTGAATGTGGCCCTGCAAGTGGCCGTACATGTTTACTACGGATTTTTCAACTTCGCCTGTGTTGAACTTGTCGGCGCCGCCAACGGCGTCAAGCAAGTCCGCAATTTCCTTCGGCGTGTACCGCGTCAGAACCTTTGTTTCTTCCTTGTCAATAAAGTTCCTGACTTTTTTCACCATTTCATCTTCACTCGTTACCATGTAACGGTTGAACATATTCTGGTAGTTTTGGTTGAAGTAGTTGTACAGCTTCTCTTTAAGGCCGCCCATTACGTCAAGGCGATCAAGGACGTCCTTGGGCAGCTTCGCTGTCAGGTGGTGGATAACCTTATTGGTTTCTTCCTCCAATAACAGATTTACTTCAGCCTGTTGATCACGATATTCCTGTGCTAACGAATTGCGTGAACCGACTGCGCTTGGTTTTTCCGGATGAAATACATTCGGGCTTTTGGGCAGATCAATTGCTCCCATATTACTCTCCTTAAAAATAGTTTTATTTTACAACCTTATTATTAAGGATAACACATTTGATATATAAAAGTAAAGCCTTTTTTGAGAAAAACTGTTTTCAATTTTTATCTAGCCTATTTTAGGAAAATGTGTTAAAATATAAGATATGAAGAAAACAGGCAAATTCGGTCTTATAGACCCCAGGAATACCCCCTCAAAACGGGGAGAAAGTCGAAAAATCGCTTTTTTGCTGATTTTGGCATTTTTTATCTGCTTTTCCCCGTTATACGGAGCGGATAACCAGCGCCCCCCAATAGACATAAATTTGATAATCGACGGTTCTTCCTCGCTGGCGGGCGTACAGAGCGAGGTCAACGCATGGATATCCAGCCGCCTTGACCAAATTCTGGTGGAAGGGGACAGGGTTACCGTCTGGAGCGCGGGAGACGCCTCAAGGGTAATTTATTCCGGCAGAATCAACGGCGACGCTGAAAAAGAGGCTGTAAAGAGGAGTATCCGGGAACTTTCCGGTTCCGGGCAGGCAGCCGATTTTTCAGGCGCTTTAAGGGAAGCCTCGACGCGGCAAAGCTCGAGCTACAGCTACACCTTGCTGATCAGCGCCTCCCCGGCGGCTCTTTCCTCCGTTATTTCAGGCCCTCAGGCAAACCTGCTGCGTTTTTCCAGAGTGGAGGAATTTTCCGACTGGCGCGCGCTTGTCGTGGGATTAAACCTTGACGCGAGGGTAAGAAGGGCGGCAGCCGCTTTCTTCGGCTCCTGAAGAATTTTTACCGGCTCAATGTTTAACGATGAAAAAGGCGTTTATTGGCTTTTCCATAGGCTTCGCGGCGGTATCCGTCCTGCTTATAATTTTTCTGGCCTCAGGTCTGTGGAAACAATCCTTTAACACAGACGCTGGTGAGGATGCCGGAACAAGAATTATAAGACCCGTTGAGGCAGGCGCGTTTTCCGCCGCGGATCCGTCGGGGCGGATGTCTCCAGATGAAAATCTCGGCACAAAAATACCAATGAGAGAAGGCGAAAGGGTCATCGCTGTCCTGAACAAAGAGAGCGAGGAGGGCCTTGCGGAAGAACAATTCGCGCTCTACCGCAATTCCTCGGGCGCGGCAAGTCCCGTATTCATCACCTTCTTCAGTTATGACGAAAGCGCGAAAGGTTACAGGCGGATGTGGGACGCACCCACCGCCGCTGTCCGTCCCGAAACCATTTCATTGTACAGCCAGGATTTAATAGGCGACAGGAATAACTGCGTAATCGTAACCGGGATGAACGCCGCAAACGAGCACACCATGACTATTTTCAGGCGCAGTCCTTCCCAGAGGCCGGAACAGCCTTACAGAAAAATCGCGGAATTGCAGATTGCCGGTTCCATAGTTGTTCAGGAAACAAACAGGTCCTATGCCTATCAACAGGGCATAACTATGGGGCAGAGCTATAATATCGCGGCTTACGGACAGGACAGCGCTTCCAGCAATATACTGGATCAGATCGAAACTATTTATTCTTTTAATGCTTCGAGCGGGCAGTACGAACAAACCCGCGTTTCAAGGATTCCCGGCTCGCAGCTTGAACAGCGGCGGCTGAGAGAACTGTTAAGCGGTGTTCCAGGGGTTTTTGAAAACTTCATAAACGATCTTTGGTACTATGTAAGCCCTCAGGGGACCATAGACGCGAGGCAGTACATCTATTTCAACCCTTCGGGAAGGGAAATAATCTTTTTCGGCGATGAAGCCCAGCAGGTTTTCCATTGGCAAAATTCCACGCCTACCCGTTACGGCCTATATATAAGAAGCCAAAACATATCGATAAGCACATTACTGCGTTTCATCGACATAGAGCTCGAATCTGTGGACAGCATACGTTTGAGGGTTATTGAAGATGTCCGGTTGAAAATCACGGTCAGCACAACATGGGACGGTTCCTACAGGAGGGCGAGCTCGACGAGCAAAAGGGAATACATATCGCAGATAAGGCCCGCCGTCAACGCGCTTTACGATTCAGCATGGGGAAGGCTCCAGTTTCATGACAATGGCGAGTACGCCATAAACTCAAGCGGAACAACGAAAAGGGGCCGCTATGTCTTCTATAATGTTGACGGCAATAATCTTCTGGAACTGCGCCCCGAAGTAAGCGAGGATGCGGACAGCCGCATGGTTTACAAAACAGAGAGTACGGCAGGAACTATTATTCTCTCCCGCGTCCGCCTCGGTACTTCCGGCATTCATGATATGCTTGAACCTCCGGTTACGCTGACGCTAGTTAGAAATTAAATCACGCCCTGATCCAGCATGGCTTTGGCTACTTTTCTAAAGCCGGCTATGTTCGCGCCCAGGATAAAGTTGCCGGGTTTGCCGTATTCTTTGGAAGCCTCGTCTATGTTGCGGAAAATGCCGCACATGATGTTTTTCAGTTTCGCGTCAACTTCCTCGAAAGACCATGAAAGGCGCGCGCTGTTCTGGGACATTTCCAGAGCGGAGGTTGCGACCCCTCCCGCGTTGGCGGCTTTGCCTGGGAAAAACGCGACTCCCTTGCTCAAGAGGTACTCGGTCGCGTCCTGAGTTGTGGGCATATTCGCGCCTTCGGCGACTACTTTACAGCCTGAAGAGGCCAGTTTTTGCGCGTCCTCAAGGAGAAGCTCGTTCTGCGTGGCGCATGGAAGCGCGATGTCGCAGGCGATGTCCCATACCCTGCCCTTTCCGGCATCGGTATAGACCGCTGAACTGTGCGTCTCGGCGTATTTGGTGAGCCGTTCCCTGTTTAT
>JGI24698J34947_10001207_pt1 | contig 13514 bp, 15 predicted proteins | sample TergutMp193P3_FD_34947 | JGI IMG/M metagenome (IMG submission 34947)
GCAGCATCAAAAGGCAATAAACGCAACATTTCGTTTTCTTCTAAATAATGCACTAAAGATGAATAAGCGGCACTTCTCAAGGTTTCAAAATTTTCAAATGATTTTCTAATTACACTTCGTTCTACTTTTTCGATAAAAAGCTGTTGTTTAGGCTCTCTTTTTGATTTAGGATGCATGGTTTTGAAAAAACAAATACGGTATTTTTGCAGTGCTGTAGCTTTATCAAATTCTCTTTCCGTTGGGGAAATTCCATCGCTGTCTTGAAAACCGTATTGCTCCCCTAATATGCCCAAATAAACATCGCTATTTGCAACCTCTGAAAGATAAGCCTGTTCCGCAGAAGTATCGGCTGCGGGCAATTCTTCAAACAGAAAAGGCTCAAAAAATTTTCCCAATAAAGCATCTTGGCGAATATAGCTGCACAGCCGAATCCTCTCTTTTGAGAACTCCTTTTGCACACTGCTTATAAATATGCGTTTTTTAACCACGACTGTAATTTAGAAAGTTCTACTCTTAAAGCCAGCAGACTAAACCCCAGCTAGAAGATTTAAGTAATTGAAAATTTGGCAGTTTTAAGCATAAAACCTTATTCTCAGACTGGAAATCATGATTTTTTTTCCGAATAATTATACGCTGTCTTTCTGCTGAGAAGTAGCCGGACATCACTTCGAATAACAATAAGCCATATCTGACAAATACAGGTACCAGACGATGCTTCTGATTGCTTGGTATGATGATTAAAATAATAAAAGCGTTATGGCTTGAGTAAATCCGCTATCCATTACCTTACTAAACTTACATAAGAGTTCTCTAATCAAACAAATTCAGTAATGCAAATGATGCCTATGTAGGTAGTTTAGGATTTACTATATTACTATTGAACAGAGGAATTAAAATGACAGCTACAGCAATGTTGATGAAAGAAATAGAGACCCTACCAGAGGAATCTGTAGTGGAAGTTGTAAGTATAAATAAGATTCGGACAATTAAGGCCGATTGGAATGGATAAAATGAATGATAAAATTTTATATAAAGGAACAAGGTGGTATAAATGCGATTTACATTTACATACTACAGCCAGTTTATGTTTTCCCGATAAATTCATAACTGCTGAACAATGGATAGAAAAAGCTGTTGAGCGTGGTTTAGATTGCGTTGCGGTTACTGACCATAATACAGGAATTTCAGTTGATAACATTAAAAATGCTGCCAGCCAAAGGGGAATAACAGTTTTTCCAAGTGTTGAACTTACTTGCGATTCATCAAAAGTTCACTTACTGATAATATTTGATGTTGACAAAACATCTGATGATATAAGGGATTTTTTGGTTAGAGCTAATATCCGTGCAGAGGATTTTGGAAAAAAAGACGTTGCATCCACAAAAAGCATTTTTGAAATTGCCGAATTAGCAAAAACGGATGGAGCCATTGTAATACCTGCGCATATTGATGAATATAATGGCCTTGGCTCAATAAGTGTTGGAAATCTTGAAAAGTTTTATATGGATTACAACATCAATGCAGTTCAGGTCGTTCATAGAGAGTTTTTAAATTCATCGTTACAAACAACTGGAAATACAGAATTAAAATCTCTGTTAAATAAGTATTATAACAATCCTACCCCAGTAATAGATGACGCGACAGTAAAAGAATGGTTCACGCCAGTTAAATATGCTTTAAAAAATGATTTAGCAATACTAACTTTTTCTGATAATCCACGTGAGATTCAAAGTTCAGAACATGGCCTTTGGGGTATTGGTAGTCATTATACGTGGATTAAAATGGACGAAATACCTTCTTTAGAAGGTTTAAGGCAAGCGTTTCTACTTCCAAAATATCGTATAAAAAATAAGTTTGATTGCCATAGTAATCCATACACTAAACCTGATCTTTGGATAAAATCAATTTCAATTTCAAATACAACAATTACGGATGCAACTACTCCTCTAAAAATAGACTTTAGTCCACAACTAAATACATTAATAGGTGGAAGAGGTAGTGGAAAATCAAGTATTTTAAGATTCATTCGTGGTGTTTTTAATAAGACTATTGATTTAACCGATTTAAATGAAATCCTAAATGATCATAATGAGTTTTATAAAAGAGAAACCGCCAAGTCAAAAAAAGGCGTTTTAACTGATTCATCAAAAATTGAAATCGAATTTATCAGGAATGGCATTCTGCATAAAATTGTTGCTTCCAATATAACAAATTCTAGTTCCCGAACCATACAAATTGAAAGATTAACTGAAACGAATACTTGGGAAAATGTATTTGATGAAGGATATATTGATTTCTTTGAGTTTGAACAATATTCACAAAAGCAAATTTATGAGATTGCTCAAGAACCAAATTCTTTAAGAGAACGAATTGATAAAGCCATTGATGGACTTGGTGAAATAAAAGTCGATAGAGAACGTACAAGAAGATTGTTTTTAGAAAAATCTGCAGCTATTAGAACAATTGACCTATTACTAGTAGAAAAAGGTAAAACGGAAACAAGAATAAAAGACCTTGAGGCAAACATTAAAAAATTGCAACAAAGTGGTATTGCTAATCTTCTGACAACAAACGAAAAATTTTCTAATGAGAATAATTTGATAAAAACATTTCAGTTAGATATAGAAAAAAGAGTGAGACAACTTAGCGAGTTTGCACAAAGTATTGAAATGTCAAATATTGACTTATCAGCTTTTGATGAGAAATATAAGGAAATATTTGAACAATATGCTAAAAATATATCTGATAGTTTTTCAAAAATAAAAACAGATATATTGAGGCTAAGTGAAGAAGCTGGACAAATTAAAGCAAATTTTGAGACATTTATTAATAATTCATTATGGAAAACTGATTTAGATAAAAATATGACAGAATTGAATCTAAAAAAAGAAGAACTCGAAAAAGATGGCATGGATGCCATTTCAAGCTTTGAAAAATTTGTGAAAGAAAAAATTAAACTTGAAAGAGAATTAGAGGAAATAAACGCCAAAACAATTATCAGAGAGGAAAACAAAAATGAAAGGGAAAGATTGCAAAATGAATATCTATCTTTATCTAAAGAAATTACAAACAAAAGGCGTGAATTTGTTCAGAGCATTTTAACGAGAGATAAGGTTAAGGTTAACATAAACCCTTTTAGAAATCGAACGGATTATGAAACCCAATTAAGAAAGTTTATTCAAAGAGAGAATGCATCTTTTCAATCAGACATAGATGCTTTGTTAGAAATTTGTTTCAAGGGTAATGTGGAACAAACAATTAAAAGTGTAAGAAGTGTTTTTTTAGGTATTAAAGCAAATAAGGATGTGAGTGACATTGTTTCAGGGTACTTTGTAAATCTTGTTAAATCTCTTAGTGAAGCTCAAATTGATGAGATTGAGTTAATGTTACCAGAAGATGAAATAGAAGTTCAATATAAACCAACTTCTACGACTGCTTTTAAATCGCTTTCGACGGCATCAGCTGGTCAAAAAACATCTGCTATTTTGACTTTTATACTGTCGTATGGCAAATTACCACTAATTCTTGATCAACCCGAAGACGACTTAGACAATCGATTAATATATGAGTTAATAGTTGACAGATTGAAGCAAGCTAAAGAAAATAGACAATTAATTGTAGTAACTCATAATGCGAACATTCCAGTAAATGGTGATGCTGAATATGTTATTTCAATGGACTCAGAAAGTAAAACATTAAAGGTTTTACATACAGGAACGATTGAACAGATTCCGATCAAAAAGGAAATATGTGATGTAATGGAAGGCGGTGAACTTGCGTTCGAAATGAGGACAAAACGATATAAGACAATAAAATAAATGTATAGTTCAATGGGCATACGACACAAAAAACGGCGAAATAAGCAAATTTCGTTACCCTAAAACCCGCTTTTAAGGTGTTAGTTGTGCAATGGGCACAATCGGTGGGCGATTTATCACTGCTAACGGTTGGATAGTGCAAAATTATAGCTTGCCAAAAATAGATATAAATAGACAAGCGGTACAAGCTACAAAGCAACGAAGCATTACTGATTCAGAATCTCAAGCCTTAAACAATCTTGTCGGCATTTGGAATGGCAAATATTTTGCAGGACAAAGGGAAACAGGTCTAACATTGACTGTTTATAAAGAAAAAAGCGATTATAAGGTAATTTTTTATTTCTATAATATTCCTAGCAGAACAAATTCGCCACGAAATTGTAAAACTCCATGGCATCCATTGAAGAGCACACTATGTCCGCCACATCAACGGCAAGATTGTATGGATACAGCCGCAAGCGAGGCTCGGCAAAGAAAATAGTTGACTTTATGGTGACAACGAACACCATAGAATCGGTTTGGACATTGCTGAAAAGAGGATTCTACGGAACTCTCCATAAGTTCGCAAAAAAATATTTACAAGATTATGTCAATGAATTTACGTTCAGGTTGAACGAAGGCAACTGCAAGTATGAGACTATGGATCGCATTTGTTATCTTGCCAAACGTTGCGTTGGCAAGCGGATTACTTATAGACAATTGGTGAGGAATGGACGGGCAATCGCCGAGAATTTCCGCGTCTAATCTCCGTTCAAGATAATTCTAAATGTTTCTGCGACAGACTCGTTAAAAACACCCAAGGTATCTTTTTTCGGGATTATGGCAACGGGAAATTCCAATGCACTCAGTTTTTCAGTGATGCTTTTGTCGCTTGCTTTCCACACCTTGTAGATGAGAGACAGATACTGCGGATTGACTAATATCGCCGTGTTCTAAGCAATCTTATCGGCAAGATTATCGTTTTTGTTTTCCTTGTCGGGTATTCCGAATACGTTCATGTTTCACCTCTAGAACAACAATTGAAGTGTTTTCACAGCGATAAACATCCAAGATGTCTTTTTCTATCAAACCAGCATCCAACGATGTACCGTCATCCACGCCCTTAAAGCATTTTTAGGTACGAATGTATGCGTTGACACGGGTTCATGGGAAATCAGAATGTCTTCACCCTGCTCCGCATTGGCCTTTACCAACTTCACCACCCTTGAAATGTCATCGGCTCCTGAAAACTTAATTTCTACCACTATCATTTTCGTCTCCTTTATTTTCCAATTCACCCAAATCATCCATTTTTATCTCTGAGAAATACCGCAGGGATTTGATGTGGGATAGAGGAATGCCGTCTTCTGTGGTTATTTTGTCATCCGTGTTTTCGTATTATTGCCAAGTACGCGTTGCCTCTGTCTGTAATATATAAGATTGCCGTAAAACAGAGAAAAAGATTCCATTTCAGCCGACCTGAAGAACATTGATTGACGATTTGTTATTTTGGAAGTCGAAAATGAAATAGATTCTCATTTCTACTATAAGTGCGGAATTGAAAATTTGACGAAGATATACATATTGATACTTCCAAATACTCCGCCTTATGTGCGGAGATCGCCCCTTTGATGCAAGTAACATCAGGGCTTGGCGGTATTCTATTTATAATGTTTGCCGAAGCAGACTTTGAAGCCGTTTATAACAACTTCGAGCGTCCTAATGTTGTCTTTGTTTGGTTTCATTTTGCCGAGAAATTTGCTGTATTCTTTGACTAACTATCTCTATGACTTCACACAATCGCCCTCTGAATATGTACAGTTGAATGGTTTTGTTGATTTTTCAAAGCCTACGACTCCAATCTTTATTTCAAATACTAATTTTTTTTTGGACTGACGAAGAAGGGCATTTGAAAATCAAGCATATTGACTTTTTAGAAATATATCCTCAAAATGAGGAAGGCAAGATATATTATCACGACAAAGATGCTTTAAAAAAAATGGCATATTTTATATTAAATTATAAAGTTCCTACCTACAAGATCAAATTACACGGAACATTAAATAAGTTTATTGAGCTTATAAACCTTTCAGATATAACAGAACCACAAATTACTAAATTTCTTTCAGAGAATCCTGAAATTTTACAGTTAGCATTTGGAGTAAATGAACTTAACCACCAAATCTTGCTTGAATGGCAGTATGCAGCTGGCAAAGATAATTTACAACCTGACTTCTTACCAATTGGAAAAGATGGTTATGCAGACTTAATGGAATTTAAACTACCTCATTTAAAAGGAAATCCTATGGTTGGAACTCCTGAAAGAAGACACTCATCTTTTGAAATAGACTCAGCAATATCACAACTTGACACATGTGAAGAGTGGTGTTCACAGAAAGTTTAAGAATTCTAACTCTGTCCCGGCCATATCTGCCACAAAACCAGCCTAGTTCAAATAAAACATTTGGTCTTCCTTGAAGATAAGTTTTTCCCTTATTTTTTACAAAATCATCAGGAGTAATAATAACAAATACAAAGCTTGAGAATTTTGCATAATGTTCAAATTTCTCTATAACAGTTTTTCCTTTATCCGGTTTTTCATTTAAAATAATCGGTTCTATGCCGTATGAATTCTTCAATATTTCTTTTAATTCTAGTAAAATCGCCGTATCATGTCCATGAACAATGAACACTTTATTATCTATTGGCGATAAAAATGTTATCTCCTTATTATCAATTTCCATTATTTTTTCCGCATTATTTTCATACATATCAGCCATTCTATTGGCAAAAGCAAGCATATTAACTATTAAATCCTTAATATCTTCGTTTTCACCATCAAGATAAACAGAAATATTATTAGCTTCTCTAAGACGCATCGCTGAATTTCTTAAATTCTCTACTTGATTAACATATTTCCCTTTTTTACGTTGTAATTTACTTAACGAATCTTCTTTTAGAATTGACGTTATTAAATGAAAAAATTTAAGTAAGAATCTAAGTACGGAAAAAATGGAAGAAAATTCTTTACTCATTGTATTCTCAATTTTATGAAATTCTTCTAATACCATATTGCATGTATCATTAGCGATTTTGTATTCTTCAAATGACTTTTCTGATTTATTTGTTAAAGCAAAATTTAAGCCTCTTGAGAAATGAAAGAATATTTTTATAAAATCCAACAATAATTTAGACACACAAATTGTATTTTCGTCGCAGTTTTTACTGATATTTGTGTGGGTTAATTTAGCTCTAGTGTACAACTTTTCTACACCATGTACATCTTGCAATGTTGCTAAAAGCATTGCTTCTGAAAAATCATTTAATAGAATATCATAGTAATTAACAACTTCTTCTGAAGCTGTTTTTGCATTTTTAAACTGTTTTTTTGCCATATATAAAACTCCAAAATTGGTTGACATACTTATACAAATATCTGCACCCTGTACCCATAGGCTATTAAAAATGAATATAGGAATATTTTAAGAGAATTTTATAAAAATCTTGCTTTTTCGTATGAATTAAACCAATAGATTTTCATTCTTTACATTTGACATATTCAGCCCAATCTTGATAGTCAAGCCCAAAGCCTACTAAACTATTCGGGGAAACCATTCTTATATGTATGCATAAATACGTGCCGCACGGCTTCCGCTGCAGAACAAGTCGGACATGAAATGCACAAGCAATAGATTATACACCATGCAAGAAGCGTTCACTCGCTTGTGTCGGCACGTTTGTTTGCCCCGTTAAGGGGATTAGCCAAATGTTCCTTCCAAAAAGGGAAAGATTTCGCATAAGCTATGTAGTATAAACTATAAGCATGAATTTTACCGCCAAAGTAGAATCCCTCTGCGTAGCCTTCTGCAAAGCCATCGACTTGATGTCAACAGATAGGTAGAGCATGGCATTTCTGGAAGCCGTTATAACAGGATTTAAGACCATGCAACAAGATATTATGTATTACGGCAAAGGCAACGTATACAATAAGCAGGGTCGGCGAGTTTCAAAAAAGGACAGAGAACCGCAGGAATACGAGCAGTCAAAAGTTGAATCGCAACTAATCAGGGTTGTAGGCTATGGCGAGATAGAGATGAATCCACAGAAAACAGGGCAGTAAATATGGCTCGCGAGGATGCCAAGGAACAGCTAGAAAATCAGGGTGGTGATGTTTCCAAGGCACAAATGCGAGGCAATCCAATTATACAGTTCAAAAAAATCTTGGCAGCTAAAGTGGAGAAAACGGAATTTCAACCGCCACTGCCATATACACTGCTCCAAAAATTGAGCCGATTCATGAAAAAGATGGTTCCACGGAACTGGCTGCCAAGTTTTCCGATGAGATTTCCAAATTCAAACAGAACTTGTCCAAATGGAGTTGGACGCAAGATAGAATTAAGAAAAAGGACTTTCAAAAGATAGATATAGGAAATTCCATTCCATCAACATTATCCAACGGCTGGAAATTCTATATGGAAATTGCAGAGATAGTCTATGATTATATAGACTTCATATCCTGCGATTATATTCCTTAAAATGTGCAATGGAACTTTGAAGCTACCAACAAAGGCGGATTCGATGCAAGCAGCCTGAAGAAATGGCTCAACGAAGCAGTTTTTAAATCCATTCCAGCAACTCTCCAAAAAATGATTACGGAAAAGCCTAGCGTTGGCAAGATATGGGTTACATTTGAGATGGAAGTATTCGGGGAAACCATTCACAGCGTTGATCCCGGTTCTTTAACTCAATATTCTCTCTTCACAGATGCATCCAAACGCATCAAGCACTAGTCCGGTGAGAGCAACAATGCCGTATGGTTGTGGCTTGCTTAGGTTCGTGCGGGCAACGGCCCCGGCATCTGCGTTGTTCGCAAAGATGGTGACGCGGACAACTTCTATGTTTTTTGTGGCGTTTTCTACGCCCACCTCGGCTTCCGCATGGTGTAATGATACAAATAAATGAGACTTATTCTGGTGACAAAACGAAAAACATACCAAAATGAAATCCACAAACTCCATAGAATCAATTTGCGATTTATTGAAAATGAGCTTTTACGGGATTTGTTTTTTTAGAAACGTAGACGGTGGTTAATTAATTTTTAATGCTTGATTCAACATTTTATGTCGGAAATAGCTGATAGTCTTGATTATTTAAATTTGAAGCGAATATTTTTCAATTCATCATAAACAATTTCTTCTATCTTTTCATCATATTTCGCTTGATAGAATTTAAAGTCAGTTCTGTTGTTTTCTTTACATTTCTCATAAATTATTCTTATAATTTCAGCTTTTTTATCATTAGATGTTTTTATGCCGAAAATAATCCCATCTAAACTGCCAAAATCATATTTTAAGCAACGTCTATGAGATTCTATATACTGTCCTAGCATATCATTCAAAACAACACGATATTCATTTTCATAACTCCATGCACTTTTTTTAGTTGTATGTATTTTATGTATCTTTTCCCAATATTCAGTTCGAGTTTTTTCAAAATCATGAAAAACATCTTTATAACAACTACTTTCATTTTTTTCATCAAAATACCATTCTTTTGTTAGAGTTGGGATAGGCAAATTAAATAACGAACGAAAAAAATCAATTGATATCTTTTTGCCGCTATAATCAATCTTTTCAACAATTAACCCATTGCTTAAATTGGTTAATTCAATATATGATTTACCGTCTGTAAATTTATTCGTTTTAAATATAAGACACGCTCCTGTATGTTTTCCTGCATAGTGCGACCACATAATAGTTTGTTTTGGAAGCGATGCAAAACAAGCAGTATAAAATTCGCTATGAATTAATGTACGTATTTGTTGGAAATACTCTTTTGGAAAATCAAGCAAAAAGTAAACTAAGTTGATTCCATTTTTACTGTGTTTACCATGCATAGTTTCTGAGCATAATATGAATTCATTTTGAAGTTTGTCAGATATTTCAAATAATACCTCAATTTTATCTTCAGATACTGTTCCTAATGAATCAATACATTTTTGTGTATTTTCATGATTTCTTTTTGACAATATTGGGCTATCCAAGAGATTCATAAAATTTGTCATTCCAAATTCAACATAACTTGAAATAATAATGCGAATTGCTTTGTATTGAATTAAACCTATTAAATATGAGAGTGCTTTCATACGAATAGGTGTTTTACGCCCAGACAAATATTCAATTACCTTTAAGATTGCTTCGTCAGCAAAAAACTGTTCTTTTATTTCAAACCAATTCTTTCTGCCAATTTCAGAAATATTGTTAAGGTAATTTTTTTCGGTAATAAACACACCTATTTTCTTTTCAAAGAATTCGCTACATTTATCTGGTTCATATAATTGAGCCATAAAAAACCTATGATTTAAACACAACAAGTAATGACAAAAAAAGTTTTTCCATATAATTGAATCTCCATGCCAAAATATATCAGTGGAACCTTCAAGCGGGTCATTTAATTCATCATATGAAGCAAAATAAATTTCTTGCCGTTCTAATTCCTGGCTATTGCCTAACAGTCTGTCAATAGAGCGTAATCTATAAAGGAACATATATGGAAAATGTAGTAATTTCTCAGAGAAATAGTCAAGTCAAACATGGCAGGGTACTATTCTAAGTTCGGTGCGGAGAAAAATTATAAACTATATATTGAATTATAAACACCAGATTGAGAGGTTCCAATCCATAGGAAGGCTTGCATGGCAGAGCGCGTTTGAGCTTTCTCAAATATTGTCAAAGCAATAAAATGCCTTATGATGAAATACATAGACATCTATTTGTTCATGAACATGCTAAAACGGTAGCAAGCACCGCCTAAAACATAGGACTTGTTTTTAATCTCAAAAAATAAATAATCCACAGAAAGGGGGTTCGTATTTTCCTCTTGCGCAAAAAAGGCGTTTGCTAAGTTATTTTAATCCTTTTTTAAATTAGATATCTTTATCGGAAATCCTTTTCTAACGGATATGTATTATTGCCGGAAATCCGCCTCAGCACGCTTTTTATTGCAATTTCGGAAAAAGATGGGAATTTTTCACGAATTTCACGCAAAGCGAAAGTTAATATTCCCCTTTTCTGCAAATCCTGGGTATAATTCTTGATTTTATACAACATGATAGTCCATGTTCCTTTTTGTTGGATAAAAGTGTCGAAATTCAGCACTTTCAGATAATATAATATAGAAAAAGAGGTAATACATTGCAGTGACAGGGATACGTAAGTATATGGTAAGCGGTAAAATGGGCAGAAAATCCCCCGCAAACTGGCTCTAGGCACGCCTTGACCGAAACTCAAAATTTAGATGCGTTTGCACAAGCGTTGCCAAATTTTTTGAGAGGGGGCATATTTTCAAAGCAGGGAAAATAAGGAATACGATTCAGAGTTATTGGTTTAAAAAGAAATTCCCCGGCATCCACACGCACCAGCTGAGGCATACATTCGCTGTCAATAAATTGCTTTAAACAGCCGACCTGCAAATGGTCAGCTATCAGCTTGGGCATAGCGACATAAGCCTTACTGCGAACCTTTACGGCAAATTCGTTCCCGAGCATTTCAAGGCAGGGTTCGATAAGGCTGTGAAGGAACACAAGGAGTTGCTAGAGCTTAACCCACTTCCCGATTTCGGACAGCCATACGTTTTCGAATATTCCATGCGATTGTATAACAGGAGTTATAAAGCTTGAAATTTCCATGACAACAGAGGCTAAACTACCTGCTGAAATTTTTAGTTTAGCCCTCTTGACAAACGTCCCACTGGATCAATTTTTGGGAGTTGCCATAAAAATCAATTGTGAATGCAAACGGCGTTGACGTTGGGTATATGGTTCCTCGTTTTTCAAAGGTATTCTCCAGAGCTTTCTGCAAAACAATTCCCTCAAACGAAAATAATTTTGAAAGCAGCCAGATATCGTAAAAATCTTTCATTCGGCTGTTAGCTATTCCAAGATCGACCATTGCTTCAAATTTTTCGGCAAACAATGTGTATCTAGTGTAGGCTCTTAAAAGTGGTGGAGGCGTATCAAGGAGTGTCGGGTATTCGATACTTTCGGGAGCCGGGGTTACTATGTCCCCAAAGCCAATATCAATCTGGAGCGGAATTCTAGCTTCATTGAACAAGCCGGTTAATTTGATTTGCACCCCTTCATATTCTTGAGCTTCACTGATTTTTTCTGCTTTCAAGGTTTCCGGGATATAAACCATGCCGTCATCCAAAAACTCAATGCGGCAAATGTTGCGGAAGGTGTCGGCAAGTTGCTCAATGTCTGGATTACCGAACCCCAGAAGATCCGCATCTCTGGTAACTCGGTAGCTTTGTCCTTTCCAGACTAAAAACAAGCTTGCTCCTTTTAAAATAAACCGTTCATTGTGAGGGGAAATACTAAGCCGATACAGAAATCTTTCCATACCGTAACGTGCAAGCAAAAGACTGAAATCTTCATCGCTGGTTTTTGCTATGCTACGTAGCCGATGAAAAATCACGTGTGCAACATTTTTCTTTTTATCTTGGCTCATGCGATTGCCTCCATATATGGACTCATGATTCTCAGAACCCTGTCAACTTTTGCGGCTTCCATCAGTTCGTCTATAGTCGCTTTGCGTGAGTGTCGAGCATCGCGCAGAGCTTCTATAGCAACATCAAGACCAACCTTGCTGCGAAATTTAAAGCAATCCGCAACAGTTTTAGCCGGACTGTAAATTTTAACTGACACCCCGTTTATAACGTGTTCCTGAATGCCAAATGAATATGCCGGATCGGAAACGTACGTTAAATTAAGAGGTGGGTATTTTATTTTTGGTTTTCGAGAGCTTTTAGGCACGATCAGCCATATATTGGGGGAAAGTTGGGTGGTCAATCCATGATAAATAAGTGCTGAAACAAGGCTGACTACTGCGTGAGGAATTCTTTTTGCAACTTCGGCCATAGTGGAGTTTTCGGTTACAGGGGCATCCGGCAGAGTATAAAGTCCCGCAGATATTTTTTCCAGAAGTCCATCCCTGTGCATTTCGTATAAATAGTTTCGAGAGATGCCAATCGTTTCAGCGTCTTTGGCCCGAATAATTCCGCTGGTGTCAGCGAGTTGCAGTATTTGCTGTTTTCTATTCATGCAGTCCTCTATAGTGCAAAACGTAGTTAAATATAGATAATTAACGGCGTTCTGCACAAAATCATTGCCCCAGTTAATCTTCTACCTGACGGTTTAGTCATTCTGTTTTAAGAGATTTTTTATCAAGATATTTTCACTTTCTCTAGTTAAATTATTCCTGTACCTTCTGGAATAGTAATTTTTCCCAGTTTTAAATATCTAAAGCCTAGGTCAGTTAGCGGGCTGAAAACGATAAAATCTATACTTTATGCCTTCATTCAAGGAGAAATATCCATGACAATCAATATTGCAATACGCAATTACCTCGCACAATGCTCTGACATTAAGAAATTAGAGCCGCTGACTCTTAAAGCCTATAATATTGACCTGAGACAATTCTGTGAATTTGTAGGCCCCAAGACCTCATCTGTTTTGGAACTGGATAAAACAATTGTTCAAAGCTACATAGAGGAAATAAGCAAAAAATACGCAGCCAAATCATTGAAAAGGAAAATCGCATCTGTCAAAGCATTCTTCAATTATCTTGAATTTGAGGATTTAATAGTGGTAACTCCGTTCAGGAAAATACGGCTTAACATTAAGGAACCCAAACGCCTGCCAAAATCATTGTCTCTGTT
>JGI24698J34947_10001209_pt1 | contig 13513 bp, 13 predicted proteins | sample TergutMp193P3_FD_34947 | JGI IMG/M metagenome (IMG submission 34947)
GCTACCCGGTGCTGGGCGAGCACGGGCGGCTCAGGGTGCACGCCAACAACTTTCAGATAGACAAGGACGGGCGGATCTGGATCAACGCCGAGTACGCAGACGACGATCCCAATATCATGGTGTCGCGGGAGCACAACACCTGGGCGCAAACCGCGCTTCTGGACACCCTCAAAATCGTGGAATTCGACATCGACAGGTACCTCAAGAAGCAGGGCTCAAGCCTCTACTACGACACCGAGACCTCAGGGCCCGCGATTGTCATGGAGGAGTCGAGGCCCAAGGTACTGCAGGGCTTCATCGAAGCCGCCAACGTGGAACCGGTGCGCGAGATGGTGCAGATGATCGAAGTAAACCGCGCCTACGAGGCGAACCAGAAGGTGATACAGTCCCACGATTCAATGCTTGGGGTGCTGATTAATCAATATGCAAAAGTGTGATTTTAGCAGAGGAATACGGTTTTTACTTTTCTCCGTGAAACTCCGTGTCCTCCGTGGTTGAATTTTAATAGAGGTGGAATATGGTAAGAAGTTTGTGGACCGGCGCATCGGGCATGATAGGCCAGCAGGCGAATATCGACACGATTTCCAATAACCTGGCGAACGTGAACACCGCCGGGTACAAGAAGATGAGGGCGGATTTCGAGGACCTCATCTACCAGACGATAAAGGTCGCGGGGACGCCCGCCACCGAGGACACGGTGATCCCGGTCGGCATCCAGATGGGGCACGGCGTGAAGCTCGCCGACACCCAGAGGGTCTTCAGCCAGGGCGCCATGCAGAACACCGAGGTCCCCACCGATGTCGCAATCCAGGGCGAGGGCTTCTTTCGGATACAGATGTACGACGGCACATGGGCGTATACGCGCAACGGCAACTTCAAGGTGGACGAGACCGGGCGGCTTGTGACGAGTAACGGCTACTGGGTGCTGCCCGANATCATCATGCCGGAAAANTTCCTCCCCAACACGATCNCGGTNACGCAGGACGGAAGGGTTTCGGTTGTCGTGCCGCAGATCGACGACGAGCCGATCCAGATAGGCCAGATGGAGCTCTACCGTTTTCCCAACCCCGTGGGCCTCACCGCCATCGGCGAGAACCTCTTCAAGGTGACGAACGCATCGGGGGAGGCCATCCCCGGCAGGCCCGGCTTTGAGGGCATGGGTACGCTCGCGCACAAGTTCCTCGAGATGTCCAACGTCGCGGTAGTCCGTGAAATGGTTGACCTCATTGTCGCCCAACGCGCGTACGAGTTCAATTCCCGGACGATACAGACCAGCGACAACATGCTCGGTACGGCTACTAGTCTTAAGAGATAAGGGGAAGATTAACCACGAACCACACGAACTTGTACTTTGACATTCAGTCGTTGTTCGTGATGGTTTGTGTCGAACCGAAGGTTCGAGGTTTGTGGTAAATTTTCTTTATTTGAATGAAGGAGTTTAGTTATGGATATAAATTCTTTGGGTGTGCAATATTTGAATTCGTCCTATGTCCCCTTTGCGTCCTCTTCCCCGGAGGCCGCCAACGTCATCTTTACCGAGACCGCCTTCGAGGAGCTGCTGAAAAAGACGCAGGCCGCTCAATCGGCAACTTCGTTTCTGCCAGCAAAACCTGCACCTATCGACAAAAACAGCGAACTCTACGAGACGTGCGTGGAACTGGAAACCTTTTTGATCAAGAATTTGATAAAGAGCATGAGAAGCACGGTCCAGAAAACCGGCCTCATCGACACCGGCTTCGCGGGGGAGATGTACGAGGACATGCTCTACGACGAATACGCCAAAACCTTCGCGCAAAACGCGAATTTCGGCTTCGCCGAGATGGCGTACAGGGATCTGGCACGGTACTTGTAGAAGAATTAGACCACGAACCACACAAACAGAAGAAAACCGCAATAAATATTGAAAAAAGACATGACAAACGTCATTTTTTTTCAATCAAATCCTACCCCCGCGCAGTATAGGGGGCATGAAGAAACCAAAGAAACGGCGTGTCACCTTCAGGAAGTTGACAACGCGCAAAGAGGACACGGGGCGGCTATTGCTTGACTTAGGCAAGTTGGGTTTTGCCGGCATTTTTATTGGCGGTATCTTGCGCATGGATTTAAGGCAGGATATACTCTTTATTATTGGGAACGTTATAATTTTTACATTATTTGCAATTGGTCTTATTCTCATAACAAAAGAGAATAGACTTGAGAAAACGGGTTTTCACCGGAGAAAACGCCGTTCCTACAGAAAGGGGGGAAGAAAGAAATGAGAGATACGATTATATTTTTAGGCTGCTTTATATTTGTAACCTTTGGGGTAGCGGCAATGGGTCTTTACGCAGCCTGGCGCGAACGCCGACGGTAAGAACTTCTCCTTCCCCTATTCCCTTACTCCCTTTCTTCCCTTTTCCCCTTGTCCCCTATTTAACCGCCTCCGGCGCGGGAGTGTAAGCCAGGCCGTGGGCTTCGGCGACGCCCTGGCAGGTCAGAAGCCCCTTATAGACGTTCAGCCCTTCCATGAGCCCCGGGTCCTGTTTCAGCGCGGCCTCGGGGCCGTTTTTCGCTATTGAGAGGCCGTAGCGTAGGGTAGCGTTGCCGAGGGCGTTTGTCGAGGTGTAGGACACCGCGCCGGGCATGTTGCCGACGCAGTAAATCACCACGCCGTCCTTGATAAAGACCGGGTCGTCGTGGTAGGTGACGCGGCTGGATTCGCAGCAGCCGCCCTGGTCGATGGCGACGTCCACGATGACCGCGCCATTTTTCATCGTCGCCAGGTGCTTGTTGCGTATGAGTTTTGGCGAGGCGGCGCCGGGGATGAGCACCGCGCCGATGACGAGGTCCGCCTTGGGGAGGATTTCCTCGATGTTCTCAGGCGTCGAGTAGAGCGTGGTGATCCTCGATCCGTAGATGTCCTCAAGGTAGTCGAGCCTGTCAAGGTCGATGTCCACAACCGTAACGTGCGCGCCCATGCCGACCGCGATTTTCACGGCGTTCGAGCCGACGACGCCCGCGCCCAGCACGACGACTTCGGCGTGGGGAACGCCGGGGACGCCGGAGAGAAGCACGCCCTTGCCGCCCATTGGCTTTTCAAGGTACTTTGCGCCCTCCTGGGTCGCCAGCCGCCCGGCGATCTGGCTCATGGGCTTGAGGCAGGGGAGCTGTCCCTTCCTGTCTTTTATCGTCTCGTACGCGATTCCGATGCACTTCGACTTCAAAAGGGCGTCGGTCTGGGGCCGGTCCGGGGCGAGGTGCAGGTACGTGTACAGGATCTGGTTTTCCCGGATTAGGCCGTACTCGGCCGCCAGGGGCTCTTTCACCTTCACTATCATTTCGGCTTCAGCCCATACGGAAGCGGCGGCCGGTATGATTTCCGCCCCCGCCGCCGCGTATTGCTCGTCCGTGTAGCCGGAGCCTTCCCCGGCGCCTTTTTCCACAAGCACCGTGTGCCCGGCCTTTTTATACGTCCCCACGGCGTTCGGCACGAGGCCGACCCGGTATTCGTGTTTTTTTATTTCTTTTATGGTTGCTACTATCATAATACTCTCCTTATCATAATACTCTCCCTCTCATAATTCTTTCCCGATTATACCGGATTTCGGCGTGTTGTTCTAGGAGCCGTACATCCCCATTACGTAGACGAAAATGTTATAGGCGCAGTGCGCCCATGCGATGCCGTGGAGCGACTTGTAACGGATGAAAAGCGCCGAAAGGAGGATCCCCGCCAGCACTGCGTTTACGAAGCCCCCCGGCCCCTCGTATATGTGGCAGACTGAAAACAGGAAGGTGGAAAAAATGACCCTCACCGGAATCTGGGGAATGGATTTTTCGTACTTTGTGATGAGGTAGTATCTAAAGAAGCTCTCCTCAAGGTAACCCGTGCCAAGGCATGAAAAAGCCAGCACCGTCCAGCCCACGGCGTTGACCGGGGCCTCTATTATGGGTGGGGTAGGGATAAAATCAAAATGGTACAAAATATACGATACCAAAAAGCTGATTATTAAAGAGATAAGAATGAGGCCGGAAAGACCAAACGCGAAGGCGATGAGATCTTTTTTTCTGAATCCCCTCGATATGAACGCCGACAGCTTTTTTTTGCCGATAATGTACCATACGAGGGCAATGGACGGGATCGTGTAGGTCAGAGTCCTGCCAAGTTCACCGAATGTATAAAAGGGGATTGCCTCAACCGCCTCGACGGACGCGGAAAGGCCGGAAGAATATACCCCTGGGAAGAAAAGGACAAAGAACAGGATCAATGCTTCCATAGGCTCTGGACTTGAGTCCGGCGGTTCCGCCGGAAAGAATCAAATCCGGTATCCTCCTTTGACATTTTGTCAAAATTGGAGTATATTATACTTATCTGAATCGGAAATTGATAGAATGTCGTTGCCAGTTGTAATAGCGGTTTTAGTGGCGGGGTTTGCTTTATTCCTGCTTTTTTCTCTCAAGGATAAAAAAAGGGCGGAGTGGGTGCAGTTCTTTGCCAAAGGCAAGGACGAGGGCTTTTCCTTAAAGGAAATCGAGCTTCTGCACAAGCTGGCGGTAAAATCGGAACTGGAGGAGCCCACATCCCTTTTCTTTTCCATCGATCAATTCGATTCGTGCATAAAATCGCTCGTGAGGAATATGCGTACCTCGGGAACGGAGAATAACAAGGAGGAGCATGATTTCCTCTCCAAACTGTACGATTACCGGAAAAAGATTGAAATGGAAAAGCCCGGTAACAAACACGGCATCGTTAATTCCAGGCAGATAGCCGAAGGCCAGCAGTTGCGGATCATGCTCAAAGATTGGGGGGTCTTTAAAGCGCAGATAATAAAAAACAACGCCCAGCACATGGTTATATCCAAGCCGGTGAGCGATAAAATCGATCTACCGGGGAGTTTTTCCTGGCAGGGGGAGAAGCTTTCGATTTACTTCTGGCGCAATGAAGACGCCGGTTATACTTTTAGCTCAATAGTACAGGATGAAATGTATTCAAAGGGGCTCGCTTCCCTCAGGCTTTCCCACGCGGAATCCCTTGCCAGGACCCAGAAGCGAAAATCCATCCGGGTCAGGCTGCACAAGCCGGCTTTCCTGTACCCGATTATGAACGAAGACGAGGCGTCAAAGCCGGAGGCCATCCCCGGGCTAAAGTGCTTTTTGGAGGATCTTTCGGATACCGGCTGCGCCGTTTCGGTGGGCGGGAAGGCGACGACCAATATGCGGCTAAAGGTCCAGTTTGTGCTGAACAATTTCGTGCTTTGCATGAGCGGTACTGTCCGTTCGCTTCAATACAAGGATGATCAGAAAAAATCGCTGGTTCACATCGAATCTGACCCGCTTCCCACAGAGGTAAGGAACCAGATACTTGGGGAAATATTCGGAATGTCGGACGATGATGAAGACCTTCCCTTCACGATGCTGGGAGAAGAAGCTGATGAACTTTTGACGGGGTTTGAACCCCAGGAAAAGGCCGAGAAGAAGGATGTCCTGAATCTTCTTGACGGCGGTAGCGAAAGCGGGGATTCTCCCGACGGGGATTCCCCCGACGCGCTCACCGGGTTTTAATGGAAGATATGGCCGTTGATAGATAACGATATCTCCAAACCGGTAGCAATTGAGGGCGGGAAGAAACTTCCAGCGCCGCCTGTTTTCACCGCTATTGGCATGGCGGTCTCTTACTACTGTTATCCGCTAATTTCAGCCGGGCAATTTTTTTTGCTGCTTCCGCTTTTCCTTTTGTTGATTGCCGTTTGTCTTCTGCGCGTTCTCCGTTATTTTCCGGGGCCTCAACCCGAAACCGTCTATAAAGCCGGGATCATCGTTACGGCGGCGGCCGTGGGGTTTTCTCTGGGTATCGCCGCGAGGGGCAGTTTCAGAGGCGGCATAGACCTGGGAGTTCGGGCGGAAAGGGTCACGGCGATTTCGGGAACGCTGCTGGAAGACCCCAGGACTTTGCGCGGCGGCTCGGGCCTGGGGGTTTTGAAACTTGACTCTGTGACCGCCGCCGGTGGATTGCGCGCGACGGCCGCCGGGAACCTTACCGTTTTTTTTCCGTCCGCCACAATTCCCCGTTTGAAGGAATTCGGCAGGGGCTGTGAAATCTACGCCGACGGCGTCTACTCCGAAGGCGGGTGGGGGCCCACGTTCAGGGCAACGTCGGTTCACGTCGTCAAACCGGCGCCCGGCCTTGAACAGTTTCGCACGTCGCTCCGCATGAAATTGCTCGACAAATTCCAGAACCGGGAGGGCGCCGGGGAAATCGTCTGGGGCGATCTCGCCTCGGCCCTGCTTTTGGGTGTCCGCGACGATCTTGATGTGGACCTTTCCGAGGGGTTCAGGAATTCCGGCTGTTCACATATTTTGGCGCTTTCGGGAATGCACCTGGCCATCCTTTCGGGCGTCCTTGTTTTCCTCGTCCGGCGGCCCCTGGGCATACGCTGGGCCACCCTGTTAGGCGCTGTCTTCATCGTATTCTACGTCTTTGTCGCCGGTTCCCAGCCTTCACTTGTGCGGGCCGCGATAATGTACCTCATAGGGGCATTCGCGCTTTGGGGTTTTTTAAAAACAAACGCGCTTTCCCTTTTGGGTATGGCCTTTATCGTACAACTCGTTTTCCAAAGTCAGACTGGCCTTTCCATATCGTTTATCCTGTCCTATCTCGCCCTTTTCGGCATACTCACCCTGGGGGAAAAAATACGCTCCCTGTTTCGGGGAAGGCTTCCCGAAGCCCTTTCCGGGGTTTTGTCCGCTTCCCTCGGCGCTTTCGTTGTCACAGGCCCGGTGGTCGCGCTCTATTTTGATTCCTTGAGGCCGATAGGGATTTTGGCGGGGATAGTCCTCGCACCCATTTCCGCGCTTTTCATGGTTCTGTCGCTGGCGGCGCTGGCGGCGAGTTTTCTGCCCCTTCCCCTGTGGGATTTCCTGGACTTCGTGCTTGCATGGGTTTACCGTTTTCTGGAATTCCTTGTTTCTTATGCGGGACAGGCTCCCGGATTGTCTGTTTCAGGGCCGGCGCCGGTTCTGATTGTTACCATCGTTTTATGGCTTCTCGTTCTGTTTATACAGAGACGCGACGAGGCGTACAGGAACAGCGTTGCCTCCCTTGAGTAATTCCAATCCGGATAATTTCATTCCGCCTAACTATAATTCAGGCCGGGAACTCCGTGCCTTCCTTGCCGAACGTGGGCTCGGTATGCGCAAGAAGTTCGGCCAGAATTTTCTGATAAACCCCCGCGTCCGCGCAGGACTGTTAGACGCTATGGAATTGCGCGAAGGGGACGAGGTCTGGGAAATAGGTCCGGGGCTTGGGGCCATGACAGCCGGCCTTCTGGAAAGGGGCGCGAGGGTAACGGCCTTTGAGATAGATCCGGCGTTCGCCGTTATTCTTAAAGAGCAGTTTGCCCCATTTTTCGCCGGGGAAGCCGCCGGAAAGTTTTGCCTTGTTGAGGGGGACGCGCTGAAAACCTGGCGCGGCCAGGAGGCGTCCACGCCCGCGGAAGAACTCTTCCTTTTTGGGAACCTGCCCTACAATGCCGCGGCGGTCCTCCTCGCGGATTTTATCGAGAGCGGCCGCTTCTTTAAACGTATGGTTGTTACCGTGCAGCGGGAAGTCGCGTTGCGCATGGCGGCCAAACCGGGCTCCTCCGATTATTCATCGTTTTCGGTCCTGTGTTCGTCGGTTTACAGGGTCAGCCCCCTCTTCATGATAAAGGGTTCCTCGTTTTATCCTGCCCCACGGGTCGATTCGCAGGGAGTGCGCCTCGACCTTCTCCCCCGAGGCGAATTGCCAAGGCTTTTTTATCCGCTTGTGCGCGGCCTTTTTTCCTCAAGGCGGAAGGCGATACGAAACACTTTATCGGCATTCGCGGCTTCGGTTATAATAAAGCGGGTTTCGCCTGATGGGGCTTCATCCGCGGCGAGGGAAGCGGCGGCGGAGGCCCTGAACCGCGCTAATATTTCCGGCGACAGGCGCCCCGAGACCCTGGACAGGGACGAGTTTGCCGCCCTCGCGGCTTTTCTGGAGGAGATTGTTTGCGATGAATGACATAGCCGCGAGGCTTGGCGAACTTGAGGAAAGGATAGAAGCCGCCTGCCTTCGTTCAGGCCGGAAGCGAAGCGAAATACAGGTGATGGCGGTGACAAAATTCCACCCCCTGGAAAGCGTTGAAGTGGCGTATAACGCGGGGATAAGACTCTTCGGGGAAAACCGCGTTAGGGAAGGGAAGGAAAAATTTTCGGAATTCCGGGAGAGGCATCCCCGCGACGGAAGCGTTATGCTTCACCTCATCGGTTCCCTTCAGCGGAACAAGGCAAAAGCGGCGGCGGCCTTCTTTGACTGCATTCAGTCCGTGGACAGGGATTCCCTCGTGGACGAGCTAGGGAACTTGACCAGGGAGAGAGAATACCCTTTAATGGTTATGTTGGAGTACCATACGGGGGAAGAAACCAAGGCGGGTTTCCACGACAGGGACAGCCTCTTCAGGGCCGCTGAAAGGACGCTTTCTTTCCCCGGCCTGCGTCCCGTGGGCCTTATGACAATGGCCCCTTTCACCGGCGACGAGGCGGCGATACACGCCTCGTTCAGGAAGCTCTTTTCCGCGAGGGCTGAACTGGGGAAGCGTTTCCCGGGGTATTGGTCCTGCCTCTCAATGGGCATGACAGGAGATTTTGAGATTGCGATTGAAGAAGGTTCAACGATACTACGTATAGGAACCGCCATATTTGGAGAGCGAGGCGTATGAAAAGATTTAAGACACTTGTGTTTTTTTTGGTTCTCCTTTGTTTTGCTTCCTCTTTCGCCCTGTACGCGCAGTCTAGCTCGGCGGCCGGCAGTACCGGGTTCGATATGACAGGCTTTCCCCTGTGGGCAAAAGACCTTCGCAGGGGTGAAATCGTCGCCTTCGGTTCCTTTCCCTTCGCGTATTTTTTCGCCACTTTTGGTTTTGACACATACCGCTTTTTCAACAACGGCTTTGACACGCGTTACGCGCCCTGGCCTTTTACCTCGTCCGCGGCAATCGAACAGACCCAGAATGAAAAGTTCCTGACCCTGGGGATTGCGGCGGGAGGGGCCATAGTAATCGCCCTCGTCGATTACGCCATCGTGCGCTATAAGAGAAGCAAGGAGCAGAGCGAGCAGAGAAACCTTCCCGAAGGGACGCCGATTATTATCCGTCGGCCCCTGTATGGAGATGAAGACGATACATCCCCTGGAGGAGACTGATAAAGCGGATGCCGTCTTTTTCCTGCGTGGTGGAAAATTCAATACCGGCGGACTTAAGGCTTGATCGTTACATAGCCGAATACCTCAAGCTCCTTTCACGTTCGCAGATAAAGGCAAGAAAACTCACCGCCCTTCTCGACGGCAGTTCCGTAAAAATCTCAAAAACCCTCAGGGGAGGGGAGCGTTTGGAACTCTCCTGGAAAGAGGCGGAAAGCCCGTTTCTTGTTCCACAAAATCTTCTGTTAGACGTAATTTACGGGGACTCGAGGGTGATCGTGGTAAACAAGGCCCAGGGGATGGTTGTACATCCGGGAGCCGGGAACAGGCAGGGCACACTCGCGAACGCACTTCTCTACAGAAGGCTTGCGAGTAACGATGCGTTATTATTGAACGATAATTCATTCAATAATAACATCTCCAGCACATCTCTGAGGCCCGGCATAGTGCACCGCCTGGACAAGGACACGTCAGGTGTAATAATCGCGGCGTGGGATGACGAGGCGCTTGCCTTCCTCGCGGATCAGTTTAAGGCAAGGAAGGTACGCAAGAGCTACGCGGCCATCGTACAGGGCTGCCCCAAAGACAGGCAAGGTTTCATCGAAAAGCGAATTACCCGTTCACAGAAGGACAGGAAAACTTTTACCGTCTCGGACAGTGAAGGTCGCCAGAGCCTCACATATTATCGTGTTGTCCGTTCGTGGGGGAATTATTCCCTGCTATTGCTCAGGCCGAAAACCGGAAGAACCCACCAGATACGGGTTCACATGAAATGCCTGGGGTGTCCCATCCTGGGGGATTCGATCTACGGCAGGGCCGATTCCCGGTTCCCGTCCGCAAGCCTCATGCTCCACGCGAAAAGCCTCTCGCTGGTTTTGCCGGATTGCGAAGTTCCACGGATGTTCAGGACAGCACTGCCGGAGCGGTTTCGGGAGGTTATACGGGGTTTGACGCAGGCAAAGCATTGACAAAACGAATTGGATGGCTTACTACTGAAAAAAGGAGAATATATGCTGACGGTAGAACTTGAAATCGACAGGGAAATATCCCTGAGTGTCGATGGACGTGTGGTGAAATTCTGTGAATACAAGTCCATTAACGAGGATGATTTTGTTAAAGTATGTACCTACGAGCATGATTTAGGGGTTCACGGGGAATATGCCTGGATTCAAAATAAATACCCTGATGCCCTGTCGATGAAACAGGTTTTTACTTCAATTACAATAAACAAAAAAGAAGTAATGTGTGATATTTTAACGATTATAACAGATGATGGAAACATAAAAGATGTGTATTTTGATATTTCACAATTGATGGAGGATCTCCATAATAGGGGAACCGGAAAAACAAACAAGGAGCATTGGGATGACAAGGCAAAAATGATATATGATAAATTATTAAGCGAATATGGTTTCCATATTGACGACAAAGATGAAGAGAACCTTTTTAAAGACATAAATGAAAATATCAGTATTGGATTTGATATTGCATTTTTCTTTGGCTTTGTTTTTAAAAAGAAGCGTTTGAATAAATTGCTCAGAACAAAATATGAAAATATTTTAAAGAAATATATAGACAGTGGTTTTATAGGGAATGCAGTTTTTGGCGATAAAATAATTGGCGGCCATATAAGAATTGATAATTTAGATGATACTGGTGTTGTATTCTCAAACTACAAATCGCTTGAAGAAGCGGCAAAATCATAAAACGATTACGGTTTTCACAGGATATGCCTCGCAAATTATTAATGAACCACCAATCATTTGCTTTTTGAATCCAATTTGGAAATAATTTTAATTGGGATGACGCTTGTATATGGATTGAATGGAAAACAGCGAAAGGAGAAATATTTACCAGGTAATTGCGGGTGAACAGTAACCCCTTTATTCTTTCTATCAATTGCGGCTATTTTCCAGGGTTGATTTCTCTGTTATTCTTTTACAATGCACGTCATTTCAATAGCCGGCATTTACACCCCCCAGCTCCTCGCCACCGAAGACGACCTCCTGCTTGTCTACAAGCCCCCGCGGATGCACTCTGCCCCGGAGAGCCGCTCATCTGGCGGAGAAACCATCCTTGAGTGGTGTGTCGCAAAGTTTCCCGAAGTCGCGCTTCTGCCTGGAAGGAAAGCCGGGGAGGGCGGGCTTCTGCACAGGCTTGATTACGAGACACAAGGGATCATGCTTCTCGCGAGAAGCCGGCTGGGAATGGAAGCGCTTCTTGAACAGCAGAGGGCGGGGAAGATCATAAAGGAGTACAACGCCCTTGCTGCAAAAAGCGAAATAAAGCTTCCCGGCTTCCCGAAGGAAACACAGGTTTGGCCTCTTAATGAGAATAACGTAGTGCCACTAAAAATCGAGAGCGCTTTCAGACCATACGGTCCCGGAAGAAAAGCGGTACGCCCGGTTCTGCCCGGCGGCGATAAAACGCTGTACTCAACTGAAATCCTGGAATGCCGCCCTGTTTCCGGTGTTGACCTTACGCAATGTTTTTCCCTTAAGATCAGAATATGCAAAGGATTCCGCCACCAGATTCGCTGTCACCTTGCCTGGCTTGGACTGCCGATTCTCAATGACGGCCTCTACGGCGGACTTTCATTTGGGAACGGCTTGCTTGCCTTGAGGGCTGCTTCGATTACATTTAACGACCTTTCATCGGGCGAGGAAAGGAGTTACTCAATTCCCTCGCTGAGCAGTGAATTAATATAAATGGAAATGAAGATGAGAGCCTTGCGGATGAACCAGTGATACTCTATAATGGTTTACGGGAGAAAGCCTATGTCCGATGCAATGAGAGTTGATAGAAGCATTGATGAAAAACAGCACTATACCTATGCGGATTATCTTGAATGGGAAGGCCCCCGGCGGTACCAGCTCATTAACGGGGAAGCCTTTGAAATGGCCTCCCCTTCGGTAACGCACCAGGCGCTTCTGATGGAATTGGGAACGCAATTCAATAATTTTCTTCGTGGTAAGCCCTGCCGGGTGTTTGCCGCTCCCCTGGATGTCCGCCTGTTTCCCGAAGAGGACAATTCGGACGATACGGTATTGCAGCCCGATCTGCTGGTGGTTTGCGATAAAGGCAAGCTGGGTAAGGGTTCGGTAAACGGCGCTCCGGATCTGGTGATTGAGATTGTGTCGCCTTCAAATTCCCACAGTGAGTTATTCCGCAAATTTCAGTTTTACCTTGAAGCCGGAGTAAGGGAGTATTGGGTTATTGACCTGGAAACAAAGAGAGTACAGGTCCATATCTATGATAATGGGCATTATCTAAGCACGGCATATAAAGACAATGCCAGGATTCCGGTGACGATTTTACCGGGGCTGGAGATTCCCCTTGAGGATCTGTGGGCGAGGATAGCGGGCTAATAATTGCATCTTTCCGGTAAACTGAAAATTATACGGAAAAGTAATCCCGAATCTCCGCCGCAAGGTAAAACGAGCCTGTCCCCAGTATTGGAAGCTCCCGCTTCAGTGCAAGTTCCCTCGCGGTTTTAATTGCTTCGGCAGTATCTGGAATGAAAAGGATTTCCGGTTCTTTTCCCGTTTTTTGTTTTTGTCCGGCAAAAATATCGTAGACTTCTTTCGGGGCGCTTTTCTTGAAAGTCCCCGGCGTGGTGATGATGATTACCGAGAAAGAGGGTAAACAGAGTTCCGCCATCGTGAGGACGTCTTTGCCCGCGACGCAGCCGAAGATGAGCACCCCGCCGCCGCCGTAAAGCGCAGCAAAAGTCTTCACCGCCATGTCAACGCTGCGGCCGGTATGCGCGCCGTCGATGATCACGGGCGGCGTGCGGGAGATGCGCTCGAAGCGGCCGGGGAGGGTAAAGCCCGCAAGGCCTGAGTATATGTGTTCGTTGCGTATACCGGGGAAGGCGGTTTTGATCGCAAGAACGGCAAGGCCCGCGTTCTTCGCCTGAACCTCGCCGGGTATGGGCACGAAGAGGCCGGTGAGGGTTTCGGTATTTGCCTCTTCGCGCAGAACGAGGGTGAAGCGGGTTCCTTTCTTTTCAACACCGATATCCTGTACTTCGGCATTTTCGGGGAAATAGAGCAACGGGCTGTTGCGGCTGACGGCGTGCTCCCTGAATACCGCAAGGGCTTCGCCGGCCTGTTCCGCGAGAACGAGGGGTTTTCCGCTCTTGATGATGCCGGCCTTTTCCCCGGCAATGGCGGCGACGGTATTCCCCAGGTATTCCGTATGTTCCAGTTCTATGAGGGTGATCACCGACACCAGCGGGTCCAGAATATTCGTGGCGTCGAGCCTTCCCCCCATGCCGGTCTCAACCGCCATCGCGCCGCAGCGGGAGCGGCGGGCGCA
>JGI24698J34947_10001211_pt1 | contig 13502 bp, 7 predicted proteins | sample TergutMp193P3_FD_34947 | JGI IMG/M metagenome (IMG submission 34947)
TATGGCTGATGTTAAGAAGCGGCGGATTTGTTCCTGTCCATTCAACAAGGTTGGAAAAGTTGGCTTTCAGGGTAATTGTAGTGCCGATGCCGTAAGTGCCGTTCTGCGTTGTTGTGGTTATATTGTTAAGAATTGCGGCGTTTGTTACCGCGAGCGTGCGCTGAACGTTCGCGGTATTGCCGAGGCTGTCCGTCGCCGTAAACATGAACACTCTCTGCGTTACCTCGGGAAGCATCTCTACATAGCTTAAACTCAAATCGTTGGGGTAAGGAANANTGGTTCCTANGTATGTAGGTACGGGGTCCGACTGCGACCACGCGCTGTCTCCATCATAGACTCTGCCAAGATAGCTTCCCGCGTTATACGGCGCGCTTGTCTGGAAAGTAATGTCGCGCATTTGAATGTCCCGTACATCCAGACTGCCGTTGCTCTTNGCTGTAACCCAGTATTTTACAATTGTTTCTCTTGGATACGCCGCGTTAGACTCCGCGATAGAAAGCCCCTCAGAGATGCTATCGNTCGGCATTGCGATTCCTCTTAATTTAGAATAGCCTTCGCCCTGATACGCCAGAAGCGCCCGCCTGTATTTCTGGCGGCCGGCATCGTCAATATATCCCAAACTGTTAAAGAAATAATAGTTGGTCTGAGCGGAGTTGCTGTTGTTCATATTCGGCAACTGCGGAGNTGTTAACGTATAATCCATAGAGAACTCCACGTCCCTGTTTGTCAAGTCGTATATAGTCATTTCCGGCGGAGTCCTGTTGCCCAAAAGACGCAACTGCCTGAATACGGCATGGCCCATATTATCTTCAGCGTAGAAGACGAACAGTTTTGTATCGTTTTCAAGATCGCCGTCCTCTCCGTCCGGCCTGAAATTGAAATAAGCGTCCTTTGTGTCGTCCTTCCCGCCCAATACGTCAAACTTTTTCCTGAAAACCTGCTTTGTAAAGATATCATCGGTGTTAGTATCGTCCAGAGTCTGATTTGTTCCCTTTGTTAAGTCTAAGTCTTCACTCCCCTTCGTACCGCCTAGGGGAATAAAAGCCCAGTGCTGTACTCCCTGTGCCTCCAAATTGTCCATGCTCGAAGGATAATTTTCAGCTCTTAAAGCTGTCTGAACTTGAGAGACTAAACTATCCCCGTGCTTCGCGGGAATCCACGCCAAACGGAAATATATTACGGTATTATGCATATTTTCAGCTACAGTCGTCTTGTTGGCGCGCAGCGTGTACCCGTTAATTTCAAAATACCTTCCGCTGGTCAGGATAGGAAAAGTATTCTCTTCGGGACTGTCGCCTGTTCGGGCAGCGGGAATTATTTCCTTAACTGGCCCGCCGGGGTGATTGCTCTGGGCACCGTTAATATCCGCCACATATGACGGAAGTTTGGTGTTTACCGTGTCAAAAACGATCAAAGGCTCATTTTCGTCAATAACGTTAACGTACCAGAACTCAAGCCTTTCCCTTGTTCTAAATGTAGCCGTGTTTCCTTTTTGGGTATGGGGACTGAGTTTTTTGTCGGCGACAAACGAGAACAGCACATACTCCCCGTTGTCCTGGTCCTGATTGCCGGTCTGCACGTACGGCGTTACCTGGTTTATCGCTCCTGTCGCGAGGTCTTTTATAAGGCCGGCATTCACAACCGCATCCTGGGCGGAGTACCTGTCTTTTCTCCAGTCATAAATGTTTTTACCGGGGATTCTAATCTGGTTTTTCAACCATTCTTTCTTCTCTTCGTTGGTTCCGGCTATAATACTTAAACCGTCGTCGCCAATAGGCTTGTCTCCCCTCCACTGTTCTATCGTAAGAAGGCCGGTATACGCCCATTCAAGCTGGTCATCGTCAAAAAACTCTACAGGCAGGGTAGCGCCTTTGGTTACGTATATCGTGTCTGATATTCCGCCTACCAGCGGGTCGATGATTCCTTTTGGTATGTCCGCTCTTTCCCACATGCAGAAGAATCCCTGTTCCTCAACGCGGATGTCTTCCTGATGAATGTTTTCGTTATATTCGCTTTCGTTATCGCTTCTGTCGTACGCGATTACGACAACGCGGTAATAGTAACGCTCTCCGCCGTTATAGTAACTGTTGGTATAACCGGGCAACATCGCCTCTCCCGCGGCAAGCAACCTGTCTTCTTCTATAAGCCAGCGGGGTTTGTAAGCGGTCGAGTTCAAGTCATCGTCCCGTTCCAAAACCAAAAGCGGCGTGTTAGGGTCGCGGAAATCGTAAATATTAAGAGAAACAATTTCTATCTTTGTTTCGCTCTCAGCCAGCACCGCGGAAATATGGAACGCGCCGTTCTGATACCTGTCCATATTCTCGCTCCGCTCTGCCAGGCGGTCGGATGTCTCAAGATATTTCAGCGTGGAATACGGCTCAAGGTCGGCCTTTCTTACGTTTGTCCTCTGAATCCAGATGTCTTCTATTAATGGGGGCCCTATGTCTATAACAAGCGTAAGCGAAACGAAAGAATTATCTCCGGTATTGCCGCTCCTGTCGAACGCGATTATCTCCACGGCTAATTTTTCGCCGTTTTGCTCCTCTGTAAAATCAAGAGCTATTTCCCAATTCCTGTTATTCGTGCTATTCGAACCGTCGCCGGATGTCAGCGTAGCTCTTTGCAATTCTTCGCCCGTGTCGGCGAGGCGCATAATAACGCGGTCTACGCTGACATTGTCTGTTACAACGCCTCTAAGAACCGTACCCTGACGGACATAGTACGGGTTCGGAGGCACAGGTTCAATAGTCAGAACAGGGGGCTCCCAGTCAATGGAATCTCCGAAGCCTAACGGCGATTTACACGTGGACAGCGCCGCCGCGAGTACGAGCAAAAAAGCAAACGCTCCGAAAAAAAGAGTAACATACCGTGTTTTTATAGACATAACAGCCTCCCCGTTTTAACTACTAGAAAATATACAGTCTCAGCCCCATTATAACATGGGGAATGACAGTTTCAATACCGAGCGCCTCGGCGTCGGCATCGGTCGGAACAAACCAGAGCTGCCCTTCGGTGAACAGACTGAAGGTACGCAGGTTCTTGCGCTTTGGAATAGAGACCTTTGGGAACTCTATCTGGAGCAGCAGCGCGCTCATCCATGTGGACTTGCCCGACTGCGTGTAATAGACCGGCTCGTCAGGCTTGGAATATTTATCGTTGACCATGTTGGTCATGTCGAAGAGCGAGAAGTTCGCCCCAAGCGAGAAAGAAGCGTACAACCATTCCCAGTCAGGACCGGCTATCGCGCCGAACGGCAGTTGGTAAATACTTGCCAGAAGTTTTATGCCGAAGACGTGCCCGCCGTAACGTACCGGCCCAACGCCGCCCATGCCCTCATAGAGTTTCTGGGTCATAAGGCCGTACTGCGCCTGTATCTTCACATTGTCGTCGAAGAACGACAATCCCATGCCCACATCGAAGAAGGTGGCGCCGCCGTCGAACGGGAAGGGCGCTTCATTCGCCGCGTACTTGATAAACGGCGGGATTACGCCCTCGAAGTACAGTCCCTGTAAAAAGCCGGGCACTTCGTAAGAAGACTTGTCGCCCTTGCGCAGGTGGTAGGTCAGGCTGACCAGTTCCACGTCGTCCGTGGCGGATGCCGAAAAGAAGATCTCCGTATTGTAAGGCGCGCCCGGTTCCGGCGAAATAAGCCTGATTTCAGGAGAAGTTTTATCAACCTGCACGAGCATCTTGGTAACGGCGGTTTCCCCGTTGCGCATTGTGGACCTGATTAGTATGTAGTGCATTCCTTCCGTCATGTCGCCGGTTTCCAGCCTGTAGCGGTAATCAACGCCTTTGGTTATGCTCTTGGCCGTTTTATAGAAGGTTTTGCCGTTGTCGAAACTGATTTCCGTATAGTCCGGCATTTTGTCGCGGATAACGGCTTTTATTTCTTTTGGAGTCTCTTTGTCGTCAAGGTAGAACTGATCTTCCTCGCTGAGCGCGTAGCCCGTTCTTCCGAAAAGGAACGGCCTTTCAAACGCAAAGTCTCCCATGTTGATGCTGTCGATTGTTACCCACGGGCCGTCCGCTTTATACACCACGCGGTGCGCGCGGGACTGGACGGTTTTTTCGCTTCCAAAGTCGCTGTGTACTATAACTGTGTTGGAACCCGCGTCCAAAAACTCGGAGTCCATGGAGAAGCGGAAATAACCCGACTCCTCAACTTCGGTTGTTATGTGGTCGATGCCGTTAATCCGCAGGGTAACGGAGCCGGCCGGGTCAGTGCCGCCTGTGATTCCGTAGAGGTTAAAAACGCCCTGAACATTCTCGTTGTCGAGCGGGTACAGTATCTCCACAAAGTTCGGCATGCTTTCGCGCGCCAGTTTGACGTTGCGCGAGGTGCGGGTAACGTTGCCCGCCCTGTCGAAGGCGACAACCTCAATGTTGTAAAGGCCGTCCGGCTGGTTTCTCAGGTCGAGCAGTTCTTTTACAACCTGCACGCTTTCCAGCTTGCGGGTTCTTAAATCCGGCCTTACCTGCGAACCTTCAAGGGAGCGGAATTCTATTGAAACGTCTCCAAGATTGGGGTCGATGGTTCTGCCCATGACCGTTACCAGCCCTGTGGTGATTGAACCGTCGCCAGGGCTGTCCAGCGTAATCTCAGGCGGCGTGTTGTCTATGTTGATCATGTTGGCGTACGTGGCCGGAATTCCGTATTTGTCCCAGACGCGCACGAAGACAACGTGGGGGCCGTCTTTCAGGATTTTGGAGTTGAATTTGTACGTCCATTCATCGGCGCCGGCGGCAAGGTTGAAAGAGTTGCCGTTGTCAACGGAGATTTGCAGGCTGTCGATGCCGTTTCTGTCGAAAGCGGTGCCCTTTATTTCTATAACGTCCCTAAGGATGGTGTCGAAAGTCGGGTACACAACTTTCGCGGACGGCTCCGAAAGGGAGACCCTGAAATTGCGTCTTACAGGCTCGCTTTTTACGCCGTATATGTCCTCTGCTATAACGGTGACAAAATGTTCGTTATCAACAAGCGTGGACAGCGCGATCGGGATGGAGAAACCGTTTTCGGCGACTATGATCTCCTGCGCGCCGTTGTCGATGCTCCAGGAAATCTGCTTGATAGCGTCGTCGTCGTACATTACGCCGGAAACAATAAAGTCCGTGGTGATTACCTCGTTGTCCAGAGGCAGGGAAATAAGAGCCGTCGGAATGTCCATTTCCGTATCAATTATGAACGGCCAAGCGTTTACTTCGCTTGTGTTGCCCGCTTCGTCCTCAAAAAGGAAAACCATGTTTTCCGCGAGCGGCATTCCGACGGAATCCATCAGTACATCGAGGAACATTATCGAATAGTCCTTGTTCCTTTCGTAATTCGAGAAAACTTCGATATCGCTGAACCTCGGGTTCTTGTATTTAACCGACTTGAGCCTTCCGCTCTCTTTTACGGAGAAACCCATGCGGATTGTGCCGTTTACCCTCGCTTCCGCGATTGGCGTAATCAACGCCGCATCTGGAGCCTGGGTGTCTTTTAATACTGTGAAATTTCTAACCGTACTGCGCCCGGCTTCGTTTGTCGCCCTTACAAGAACGTTTACAGAGCCGTCCTGCGCGCCGGTTAAATCCACCGTCTTTGTTATGCTGGGGTTCCTGGCAAGCTGGGAAACTTCGCCGTCCGTAAGCAGTATGTCCCATGTAGCTCCCATATCCAGCGAATATTCCACAGAGGTGATTCTGTTGGCTCCCGACACGTTAAGGCTTATGGGGACTCTGGTCTGCACCCATCTGCCGTCCGGCGGGTCAACCAGCGTTAAAGCGGGGCCTGAAAAATCGGCTATTACCCTGATCGTGTCCCTCTGCGCGACATCGTTCACAAATACGGTGAAGGGGCCGTAACTGCCTTCCGCAAGCGCCCTTAGCACAACGCGCCCCGCCGTATCAGGCTGAACGTTAACGTAATCCGAACCCTGCCCCTGTAGGTAAACCCTGGCTACCTGTTCGCCGTTTAATCCCAAAAGGATTTCCTCGTTGCTTGTAAGCAGTATCCGGCCGTCCGCTATTTCAGTCGGCCTTACCCATGTAAGCGGGTGCCCGGCCGACGAATTAATAAACATGAATTCTTCATAAACCACTTCGCGGCCGAAACGGTCTGTAGCGCGCAGTTCAATCGGGTTAAGGCCGTCCGGCAGGTTATTCGGGATTACTATTGGCACGCTGGCGGTAAAAGTTCCGTCCCTGCCTACAGTCGGCCTTACCGCAGCCGCGCTCTGGTTCCCAAAAGCCAGCGAAGCCGAGGCAACGCTTGACCCTTTTATTGAAACCCCCATGTTGAATCTGGTTCCCGGCTCCACCTTCATGATCATGCCCGTATAAAATGGAACGACCTGCTGGTTGTTGCCCAAACCGAATACTATGTTCTGTATCCTGGGTTCTGGAAGCGCGCCCGGAACCGATATGCCCCTTACCTGGACTCTCGGCCCTATAACGCCTGTTATATCCTTTGCCCAAACTTCAAGCGTATATGCGCCTTCTCTTATTCCCGGCACAATAAACTGGAAAGCTCCGTTAGACGGCAGTTCTCCTTCCGCCACGGCCTGCACGTTTGCCGCGGCCTGCGCGTTTCTTAACGAGTAGAAAACCGAGGCCGCGCCGTCATCGTCCGCGATCGTACCGGTGACAACCATATTCCCGTCTTCGCCCAAAACAGCGTTGGCGGCGGGCTGTTGAAGCGTAACCACGGGCACATCCGCGTTTTGATCGAGCCTGTACCTGTGCCTCTTTACCGTTACGTTACCGGAAACGTCTTCCGCGCGAATTTCGATATCTATGTTGCCCGATCTTTCTCCGCGAAGATCGACGTCGGTAGACCACCATGAGTTTCCGATAACAAGCGGCAGTTCGCCGATAAACCTGTTGCCGGCCCTCCATGTTATGGATTTAAGCCCCACAGGATGGGACGCGTAGCCCGCGATGGAGAAAACGCCGTTAACATCCGAACCGGCCGGCGGGTAGACAATCTCTACGTCGGGGCCGGTGTTGTTTACAAAGAGAAGATGAGCCGCCGTTCCTACGGAGCCCATTTTGTCCTGCGACCTGAACCAGAGAACCTTAGGGCCGTCCTCAATGTTTCTTGTGTCTATGGCGATGCTAAAACTGTGTTCGCCCGATCTTTTGTCCATGGACGTTTTGACAGGGATATAACGCTTTCCGTCGTCCAGCGAATAGCCCAATGAAAAAATACCGTTGCCGTCCGCAACAGTACCCCTGAGGTTTATTTTGCCGGAAACCAGCGCGCCGACTTCGTGGCTTGTTATCGCAGTGTCCGGTTTTTTACGGTCTAAATTCCAGATAACAACGTGTTTTTTATGCTGTTTTACTTTGAATTTTTCAGAAACGCCGGAAAGCCCGGTTATGTCGGTGGCCCACGCCGTGATGGTATACACGCCGTCCGTCCATATCGACTGGTCTGTAGTATCCAGGAAAAACGACCAGTAATCGGCGCCTTCCGCCCTTGTGTAGACCAGTTCCTCTCCGACGCCGTCGCTGCCCCTTCTTATCGAAAGCGCTACAAACTCTACGCCGTCGTCGTCATTGGCGATGCCGACTATATTCAGGTTCCCCTGGACGCGCATATTCGGCGTCGGGTTGATAACGGTAGTCCGCGGAAGATCCGATTCCGGGTCAAGGAGAATGTTGTCGGGACCTGAAAGCCCGATATTGCCCGCTTTGTCCTTCGCTTCGAGGTAATAGTTCCACTTTCCCGGCTTTTTTGCCGAAGTGTCGAAAGTATCGGTAAAACCGGACGGATCTCCGGCCCCTCTTGATTCATTACCTTCCCTGTTTCCGCCTGCCCAAAGAACGGCACAAAACACAGAAAAAACGCAGAATAACAATGTCCTTTTGCACATAAAACCCCTCCACGTTCCCTACGTTTTATCCGCAACATAGATGACCACAAAGAAAGGGAAACATAAGAAAATTAATAATTTAGTAGATAAATTTCTCCACGTTTATATTATAGCAGACAAATTCATATTTTTGCAACTTTTTCTTAACTATTTTTCACATTTTCTTTATATAAGAGAAAACGGCAAAATACCCCGCCGCCGGCACTCCAAACGCACCGCGCCCAGTTTTTTTTGTAAAAAATCCGCAAAAAACAAAAAAACACTTGACAGCATTTCTTGGATATGTTATACTGACCATGCGAGGCCGTGAGATTAAAAGCCCACCGCCCCGTACCACAACCGGATGCATTGCACCCGGTTTTTTATTGCTCAGATTTCTTAAAATCGTCCACATTAAGACAAGTAAGACTATCCAGGCCTTTAATTTTCAAAATAAGGCTTCCCCCTTTAAATTTATTATAATAATCATAACCACGGCTTTTTAGGGTTTCCGGCTTATTTCTGGCTCCATACAAGGTGGACATTATTTCCCGTTTGGAAAGATCCGATTTCTCAAGATTTATAAAGACATTTGGGGCCTGTGAACGAGAACGCAGAAATTGATGTTCAAGTGTGTTGGCATTTCCGCCTATGTTTTTGAACTCGAATATCATACCGTCAACAATTGCGTCAAATTTTTTCCCTTTTTGACGACTACTCTCCGGCGCAAGATAAACGGTACTTCCCATGTCCCGTAAAACCTGGGCATCCCGCAATTCGTCAATAAAATTTGACTTTTTCCCAACAGCGCGGCGGGGCGACAGATAAATGCCGCTCTCTATTTTTATCCACTTTTCGCCGGGGAACAATTTTGCCGCCGTTTCCCCCGCTTTTTTGGCGTTTTCCCGCGCCCGCCCTGATACCCGCGCCCGAACCAGTTTTTTCAGGCACTCAAAAATACTCATGCCTATATTAGGTGCGCAGATGCTCCGGCGCATTAGTGAACAGGGAAAAAATCCCCCTTGTCAAAAAACAGTTTCTCTGGTAGGCTGGAGGCATGAAGATTGAATTCCGCGTACAGTTGAATCCTTAAAAAACCGCCTTTGAGGGCGGTTTTTTTTTGATTTGGGAGGGGGTTATTACCGTTTTGCGGTAATTTCGATTAAAATCACCGCTTAGGCGGTTTAAAATGAGGATAAAATGTTAAAAGGACGTTCTTTGGTTGAACCGGAAGATTTCACGGTTTCTGAGATGGAATCCCTGTTTACGCTGGCGGAAAAGATCGAAAAAGAAGAAAAGTACCTGCGTGAAAGCTGCCGGGGAAAGCTTTTGGCCACCCTGTTCTTCGAGCCGAGCACCAGAACGCGCCTGAGTTTCGAGGCGGCAATGCTGAGGCTTGGGGGAAGCTGTCTGGGGTTTGCCGAACCCGGCTCAAGCTCCGCCGTAAAAGGCGAAAGCCTTGCCGACACCATCCGCATGGCGGCAAGTTACGCGGACGCGATAGTCATGCGGAACCCGAAAGAGGGGGCGGCTCTTCTGGCCTCCCGCTATTCCTCGGTTCCGGTCATCAACGCGGGGGACGGCGGGCACCACCACCCTACCCAGACGCTGACCGATCTTCTGACAATAAAGCGGCTGTTAGGCAAAATCGACAATTTAACGGTTGGTTTTTGCGGCGATTTAAAATTCGGCAGAACCGTCCACTCGCTTGCGAAGGCACTTGCCCGCCATGAAAAAATCAGGATGATCTTTATCTCGCCGGCGGAACTTGTCCTTCCCGATTACATAAAGAGCCTTTTGCAAAAGCAAAAAGTTGAATTTACNGANAANGAAAATCTTGAAAAATCCATGCCGGANCTTGACGTGCTGTACATGACCCGCGTCCAGNGGGAGCGGTTTTTCAACGAGGACGACTATATCCGCCTGAAAGACATCTACGTCCTTAACAGCGAAAAAATGGCGGCGGGCAAAAAGAGCCTTATCGTTCTTCACCCCCTTCCGCGCGTCAACGAGATTGCCGTGGAAGTTGACACAGACCCCAGAGCGGCGTACTTTGCCCAGGCAAAATACGGAATGTACGTAAGAATGGCCCTTTTAGCCTCAATTTTGGGAGTTGAATTATGCTAAACATAGAGAAGATAAAAAACGGGATAGTTATCGACCACATCAAGGCCGGNCTGGGTATCAGGATTTTCAACTGGCTCGGGCTGGACAAGGTGCCGTATACGGTCGCGTTTGTGGCTAACGCCAATTCGGAAAAGTTCAGGAAAAAGGACATCATAAAAATTGACAGTACCATTTCGATCAACTTTGACGTTTTGGGGCTTATCGACCCCAACATCACNGTAAGCATNATCGAAAATGAGCGGGTAACAAAAAAGATAAAGCTNCAGCTTCCAGAAAAGGTTGAAAACGTGGTTATCTGCAAAAANCCGCGCTGTATCAGCTCGACCGAAAAATATCTGGCACATGTTTTTCACCTTGAAAATCCCGAGCTTCGCACTTACCGCTGTGAATACTGCGATGAAATAATTTCCGCGGAGGACTTTAAATGATAATGCCTGTACCGTCAATCGATCTGTTATTCGAAGCGGCCGCGCAAAAGGGGCACGTCTGCGTAGGGCTGGACACCTCGGCGGATTATGTTCCGCCCGCGGAAAGACGCAATGCCCAAAACGACGCGGAGGCGGTTTTAGCCTTTAACAAGGCTCTGACAGACGCGACCTTTGACGCGGCGGCGTGTTTCAAGGTGCAGATTGCCTATTACGAGGAAATGGGAAAGGCGGGTCTTTACGCCTACAGCGAAACCTTAAAGTACATCAGAAAAAAGCGCGGAATTGTTATCGCCGACATAAAACGCGGCGACATCGCCGACACCGCCCGCCGTTACGCGAAAGCGCACTTCGCGGGCGACTTCGAGGCGGATTTTGTTACATTAAGCCCCTACATGGGAATGGACTCCATAGAGCCGTGGCTTTCAGAAGCGCGGACAAGGGGCAAGGGAGCGTTTGTCCTTATGAGGACGAGCAATCCCGGCATGAGGGATTTTGAGTATCTGGAACTAGCGTCCGGGAAAAGGCTCTATCACGCTGTCGGGGACAAACTGGCGGAGCTTGCCGCGAAAAATCACGGCAGATGCGGTTACGGGCTTTTCGGCGCGGTTATCGGCTGTACCGAAAGGGACGAAGCCGCCGAAATCAGGAAAGATTATCCCGGCCTTTTTTTCCTTATCCCCGGATACGGCGCGCAGGGCGGCGGCGCGAAGGACGCGGCTCTTCTTTTGCGTAACGGAAACGGCGGCGTAGTAAACGCCTCGCGTTCGATAATAACCGCGTGGCAGAACGAAAGCGGCAATGAAAATGCGGATAACGCCTTCGCCGCCGAAGCCGCCGGACGCGCCGCGGTAAAAATGCGCGACGAGATAAGAGCCGCGCTGGAGTAATCGTGAAGAGTCTTGTCTGTGAAGTTACGGCTAACGTTCCGGTGAACGATGAGGTTTTTATCTTGAGTTTTTTCTGGAACGGAACCGCGCCGAAAGCGGGGCAGTTTTTCATGATCAAGCCCCTGCGCGGTTCCGTCTTTCTGGGACGGCCGATAAGCGTCTTTGAATACAACCCGGCGCAGAATACGGTAAAGTTCCTTATAGCGAGGCGCGCAGGCGGAACGGAAGAGCTTTCCCGGATGCAAACCGGTGAAAAAGCGCGGCTGACAGGCCCGCTTGGAAACTCGTGGGAGGATTTTTTACCGGAGGGCGGAAAAACGGCCCTTATAGGCGGCGGGGTCGGAATTGCCCCGCTTTCCGCGCTTGTTTCGCAAAAACCGGACTATAATTTTCATTTTTATGCCGGTTTCAGGCACGGTTTTCTGGAAAAAGAGGAAGAAAACGCCGTTTTGGGAGGCGCGGTAAACGCTAAAAAGGTCGTAACCGCCGCCGAAGACGGAAGAAACGCCCAAAACGGGCGGATCGTGGATTATCTTTGGGAGCCTGAGGATTACGACGCGGTATTCGCCTGCGGCCCATCTGCCATGTTAAAAGCCGTCTGGAAAAAGTGCGAAGCGAAAAGCGTCCCCTGTTATGTGTCATTGGAGAGGCGGATGGCCTGCGGAGTTGGGGCGTGTCTGGGCTGTACTGTCCGCACGGCGCATGGAAACCGCCGCTGCTGCGCGGACGGGCCGATTTTTGCCGCCGGGGAGATTTTATTCGATGAGTGAAACAATGCGCACATCCGCGGGCGAAAAAAAAGCCGCGTATTCCGCCGCGGGGCTTTCCGTAAACATCGCCGGAGTGCGTTTCGCAAATCCGGTTATCGCCGCTTCGGGAACATTCGGCTACGGCGGCGAATACTCCTCCCTGATAGACGTATCGCTCCTCGGAGGAATCTGCACAAAGGGGCTGACCCTGAACCCGAGGGCGGGAAACAGAGGCATCCGAATCTGGGAAACCGCTTCCGGCCTTTTAAACTCCATCGGTCTTGAAAACCCCGGCATCCCCGCCTTTCTGGAAAAGGAGCTTCCCAATCTGCGGAAGTTGGGGCCGGTTGTAATCGCGAACCTCTCCGGGGCGGACGCGGACGAATACACGGAAGGGGCACGCCTTCTTGACGAATCTTCCGTAGACATGATAGAGCTGAACATCTCCTGCCCCAACGTAAAAGCCGGCGGAATGGCCTTCGGTCTTGAGCCGGAGGCCGCGGCCTCCCTTACGTCAGCGGTGCGCCGCGCATGCACAAAAAAGCCTTTAATGGTAAAACTTTCACCTAACGCTCCGTCCCTTGCGGCTGTCGCTCTTGCCTGCGTAAACGCGGGAGCGGACGCGCTTTCCGTCGCGAACACTTTCAAGGCAATGGCAATCGACACCGCNAACCGAAAGCCGGTTTTTGACAACGTCACCGCCGGGCTTTCAGGNCCGGCTATAAAACCCATCGTCCTGCGCATGGTTTGGGAGCTTTTCGACACGCTAAAAGAAGCGAANNCGCGGGTTCCCATTGTTGGTATCGGCGGCATAAGCCGCGCGCAGGACGCGATTGAGTTCCTCATGGCCGGAGCGTCCGCGGTACAGACAGGCTCGGCAACCTTCGCCAATCCGCACGCGATGATAGAAATAATCGACGGAATATATCATTATATGAAAGATACCGGCTTGCCGGACATACGCGAAATCTCAATCAGGGAGAATAATTATGGAAAAAATAGTTGAGTTGCTGAAAGAATCGGGGGCAATGCTTGAGGGGCATTTTTTGCTCAGCTCCGGGCGGCACTCGGACAGATATTTTCAGTGCGCGAAACTTCTGCAATACCCGGATAGGGCGAAAGCGGCGCTTGAGGACGCGGCGAAAAAAATAGGCGAGGATATTAAAAGCGGAAAATTGAAGGTTGATATCGCGGCGGGACCGGCGATGGGCGGAATTATCGCCGCGTGGGAAATCGCCAGACAGCTTGCCATTCCCGCCATTTTCACCGAGCGGGACGATTCTGGGGCGATGACCCTGCGCCGCGGATTTGAGATACAGCCCGGGCAAAGCGTTCTGATTGTCGAGGACGTTGTTACTACGGGAAAATCCTCAATGGAATGCGCGTCTGCGCTGGAAGCGGCGGGAGCGGTAATAGCGGGGCTTGCCTGCGTGGTAGACCGCCGGGCGGACGGCGCGCAGGATATCCCCTGGCCGT